>OHRL01001296.1_pt1 | contig 14142 bp, 13 predicted proteins | sample 1578331 | NCBI WGS metagenome assembly OHRL01 (sample SAMEA3879608, study PRJEB24766) | human gut metagenome | biome: human-associated habitat; feature: feces | place: USA | collected 1985/1987
GCCGGATAGGAACGGCAAAATTTTTTACACTTCTATTACTTCTTTATCGCACATCAGTAAAAAGTCAGGGTATGAAGCAGCTCATGGCTGGCGGCGGTGTTGCCCTGATTGGCATCACTCTGATCCCCCTGCTGAGTGGTCTGTTCGGCTGATCTTTTCCGGGCGGCATTTGCCGCCCCGTACATATTTACTTGCAAGCATTTCCAGCCCCTCCGTGGCAAACGGATTCTTATTATAAAGAGGAAACGCATTGCAAATCGAATATTCACCTTTATCTTGAAAGGATGGTGCTATTATGCAGATTCTGACTCACCTTATTTTTCTGCTCAACCTGCTCAAGACCCTTATCAACCATTTTTCTTGATGGGTGGTGGCGCTGAGTGGAAACTGTTCTCAAAGCAATCTCAGATTGGATCAAGTCACTGCTGACAGCGGCGATCATGTCCAATCTCTCCGGCTTGTTTGATGACGTCAACACCCAAGTGGGCAACATCGCACAGCAGGTCGGCACCAAACCATCCAATTTTGAACCGCGCGTTTTCGCTATGATCGAGGCGTTGTCCCGGAACGTAGTGCTTCCCATTGCAGGCGTGATTCTGACCTTCATCGCCTGTTATGAGTTGATCGAGATGATCACACAGCACAACAACATGGCACAATTTGAGCCTGCGCTGCTGATGAAATGGATCTTCAAAACTTCCATTTCGGTCTGGATGATCTCCAACACTTTCGATATCATCATGGCGGTGTTCGACGTGACGCAGCAGGTGGTGGCAAATTCCAGCGGCATTATTTCCGGCAACACAAGGGTCAACGACATCGGGCTTTCCATGCTGCAATCCAGCATGATGCAGATGGACGTAGGCCCCCTGTTCGGGCTGTTCTTGCAGTCCTTCTTCATCGGCATCACTATGCGCATCCTGTCCATCGTGATTTTCGTCATCGTCTACGGAAGAATGATTGAGATCTACATGATGGTCAGCCTTGCCCCGGTGCCCATGGCAACATGGGGCAACCACGAGCAATCCCATGTGGGACAGAACTATCTTCGTTCTCTGTTCGCGCTGGGATTTCAGGGTTTCCTGATTCTGATCTGCGTGGCGATCTACGCTGTTCTGCTCCAGAATGTTGCAATATCCGGGGATGCCATCAACTCGATCTGGAGCATCGTGGGGTACACGGTGCTGCTCTGCTTCTCGCTGTTCAAGACCAGCTCTGTCGCCAAAACTCTGCTGGGTGCCCATTGATTCGGAGGTGAAATTTTGGCAGCTTATATTTCCGTGCCGCGCGATTTCAGCAAGGTGAAGTCCAAAGTAGCCTTCAACCTGACCGCCCGGCAGCTTATCTGTTTTGGTGCAGCGGCAGTCGTAGGCGTGCCGCTGTTCTTTGTTCTGCGGGACACCGCTGGCAATTCCGGTGCTACCCTCGGCATGATGGCGGTCATGCTGCCCATGTTCTTTCTGGCCATGTACCAGAAAAACGGTCAGCCGGCTGAAAAGATCCTGCGGTACTACTTTCAGGCGCGCTTTGTTCGCCCGAAGGTGCGTCCGTACCAGATGGTGACATTTACTACCGCGAAAACTCCATCATGACGCAAATCGAACTGTCCGATAACGCCAAAGGCCGCGTAGCTGGTATGGTGGAGCTGCGGCAGATCGTCAACGAACTGATCGACCAGCAGTTAAACGACTTCCCGGACGAGGATATCAAGGCATCGCAGGCAAAGTTGAACGCCGCTTACGATGCTTTTACCGCAAAATACGGTCTGATCAACGACAAGAAAAATGCCCGCCTGTTCGATGATGACAGTTCCTACTATCTGCTCTGCTCACTGGAAAATCTGGACGAGAATAAAAATCTCAAATCCAAGGCGGATATGTTCACCAAGCGGACGATTCGGCCAGAGCGTGTTGTCACCAGCGTGGATACCCCCAGCGAAGCACTGGCGGTATCTATTGGTGAGCATGGTAAGGTCGATCTGCCTTATATGGCAAAACTGCTGGGCACACCCGGCGAGTACGGGCGCATTACCACCGAATTGTCTGGTGTGATCTTCAAAGACCCTGCTGCGGATGCTGACGACCCGGAAGCCGGCTGGCAAACTGCGGACGAATATCTTTCCGGCAATGTGCGCGATAAGATGCGCATGGCACAGCTTGCTGCAGAAAGCCGCCCGGAGTTCAAGGTCAATGTGGACGCACTGACCAAGGCGCAGCCCAAAGATTTGGAAGCATCTGAAATTAATGTGCGGCTGGGTGCCACATGGCTTGCCCCCTCTATCGTGCAGCAGTTCATGATGGAAACTTTTCAGCCGCCTTACCGCATCCGCTACAACAACTCCATTACTGTCCGCTATTCTCCCTATACCTCTGAATGGCGGATCAGCAATAAATCTGCTACTGGCTTCGGTGACATTATGGCCACCGAAACCTACGGTACCCGCCGAGCCAACGCTTATAAGATTTTGGAGGATACCCTGAACTTGCGCGACAGCCGCGTTTATGATACCATCGTGGAGGATGGCAAGGAAAAGCGCGTGCTGAATCAAAACGAAACCACCCTCGCCCAGCAGAAACAGCAGGCTATCAAGGACGCTTTTGCTGGCTGGGTCTGGAAAGACCCGCAGCGGCGCGCCTTACTGGTAAAGAAGTACAATGAACTTTTCAACTCTACCAGACCTCGTGAGTATGACGGAAGTCATATTCATTTTGTGGGCATGAACCCGGAGATCAATTTGCGAGAGCATCAGCGCAATGCGGTTGCCCATGTGCTGTACGGCCACAATACCTTGCTTGCACACGAAGTTGGTGCCGGCAAAACCTTTGAAATGGCCGCTGCTGCGATGGAATCCAAGCGGCTAGGGTTGTGCCAGAAGTCGCTGTTCGTGGTGCCCAATCACCTGACGGAACAGTGGGCTGCGGAATTCTTGCACCTCTATCCCAATGCAAAGCTGCTGGTTACCAGCAAGAAAGATTTTGAACCCGGCAACCGCAAAACGTTTTGCAGCCGTATCGCTACCGGTGACTATGATGCGGTTATCATCGGACACAGCCAGTTTGAAAAAATACCCTTGTCCGCAGAACGACAGGAGCGTTTGATTCAGGAACAGATGGATGAAATCGAGGAGGCCATCGAAGAAGCGAAAGCGCAGGTTGGTGAGCATTTCACGGTAAAGCAACTGGAAAAGCTGCGCAAGTCTCTGAAACAGAAACTGGAAAAGCTGCAAGGCACAGACCGTAAAGATGATGTGGTTACGTTTGAACAATTGGGCGTAGACAGGTTGTTTGTGGATGAGAGTCAGGCGTTCAAAAACCTTTACTTGTACACGAAAATGCGTAATGTCGCGGGTTTGAGTACGAGCGAGGCGCAAAAATCCAGCGATATGTTCGGCAAGTGCCGCTATCTGGATGAAATCACCGGAGGGCGCGGTGTTATTTTTGCGACAGGCACCCCTATCAGCAACAGCATGACCGAGATGTATACCCTGATGCGCTACCTCCAGTACAACACCCTGCAACAGAAAGGGCTGGCCCATTTTGATGCGTGGGCATCCACCTTCGGTGAGACGACCACGGCCATTGAACTTGCGCCCGAAGGCACTGGCTACCGGGCAAGAACGAGATTCGCTAAGTTCTTCAACCTTCCTGAACTGATGGCGATGTTCAAAGAAGCGGCGGATATCAAGACCAGCGACCAGCTTCATCTCCCGGTGCCTGATGCAAAATTTGAGACGGTAGTGGTCAAGCCTTCGGAAATCCAACAGGACATGGTGCAGGCGTTGAGTGAACGTGCAGCCGAAGTCCACAGCGGTTCTGTTGACCCTTCTGTGGATAATATGTTGAAAATTACGTCGGATGGCCGCAAGATCGGTCTTGACCAGCGGTTGATGAACTCGGCTCTGCCCGATGACCCCAACAGCAAGCTGAACGCCTGCGTCAACAATGTCCTGCACATCTGGAACGACACCGAGGAGCAGAAGCTGACCCAGTTGATTTTCTGCGATATGTCTACTCCCAAGGGTGACGGCTCGTTCAACGTGTATGATGATATCCGCTCCAAGCTGCTCAACGCTGGTGTGCCTGAACAGGAGATCGAGTTTATCCACAACGCAGATACGGAAAATAAGAAAGCGGAACTTTTCTCCAAGGTACGCAGCGGACAGGTGCGTGTGCTGCTGGGCAGCACTGCCAAAATGGGAGCTGGTACAAATGTCCAGACGCTGCTTGTGGCGGTGCATCATCTGGATGTAGGCTGGCGTCCGTCTGATATGACCCAGCGCAATGGCAGAATCATCCGTCAAGGTAATCAAAACAAACAAGTGTACGTCTATAATTACGTCACTGAATCGACATTTGACGCCTACCTCTATCAGACCCTTGAGAATAAGCAGAAGTTTATCTCGCAGATTATGACGAGCAAATCACCCATGCGCTCCTGCGATGATATTGATGAACAGGCTCTGTCTTACGCTGAAATCAAGGCTCTGTGTGCTGGTGACCCGCGCATCCGGGAAAAGATGGACTTAGACGTGCAGATCGCAAAATTGAAGGTGCTGCGCGGTGACTTCCAGAATCAGAAATACCGTCTGGAAGATAAGCTGCTCAAAACTTTCCCGGAAGAAATCCAGAAGCAGAAAGCCCGCATTGCTGCTTTGCAGCAGGATTCACAGATTGCGACCGCACACCCGCAGGATAAGGAAAACTTCTGCGGTATGACCATCAAGGGCATGGTGTACGATGACAAAAAGGCTGCGGGTGAACGGCTGCTGCTGGCTCGGCAGGAGATGCCCAATGCCGATATGATGCTGCTGGGCACCTACCGCGGCTTTGAACTGAACATCCGCTTCGACAGTTTCAAGAATGAGCATCAGGCCGTTCTTCGGGCAGAATTAAGCTACCCGGTGTCGCTGGGCGATGATGCGCGCGGCAATATCACTCGTCTGGATAATGCTATCGACAATTTTGCGGACCGCATTGCAGACGCTGAAAACGCTCTGCAAAATCTGGAGCAGCAGAAACAGGCCGCAGAGGTTGAAGTGGCAAAGCCCTTCGCACAGGAGGAGGAACTGGCTGAAAAGTCTGCCCGCCTTGCTGAATTAAACGCCTTGCTGAACATTGACCGCAGTTCGACACAGGATACTTCCGAAAAAACAGAAGAAACTCCTGCAACTCGTCCGTCCGTGCTGGTTGCGCTGGAGGAAAAGTCGAATCGGCAGGAGCCTGTCAAGCCGTTTCGCAGCTATTATGATAAGGATGGTGATGCCCGGTGAGCGACCGCCGCGACCAGCAACTCCATTTCCGGGTCAGCAAGCCGGAGTTGGAACGGATTCGGAACAAGATGGAAGCCAGCGGCATTTTGAGCATTGGCTCCTATCTGCGAAAAATGGCGCTGGACGGATATTGTCTGTATCTGGATCTGCCGCAGCTGCGCCGCATGGCGTATCTTTTGCAGATGTGCAGTAATAATCTGAACCAGTACGCCAAAGTAGCCAATGAAAATGGTCGGGTCTATGCTGCCGATCTGGAGGACTTGCGCGCCCGGCTGGATGAACTAATCAGTATCGGCAAGCAAATCCTTTCCCGGTTGGCAGAACTTTAAAACTTTCCCCGCAGTTGGAGGACTGCGGGGTACATAACAGTTGACATCCTTGCAACGCAATAGCTGATACCTTTATAATAGAGCCGAAAAGAAAGGTTGGTGTTCGATATGATGTTTACGCTGAAGAAAATTGTTCTTTTCCCGATTTCTCTCTTTGTGGCGTTTCTGGCTCTGATGGCAAAATGGCTGCTGACCCTGTCCAGCTATGTGGTCGCGCCGCTGATGCTCTACATCTTCGGCTGCGGCATCTACACCGCCTACCGCCAGACTTGGAATCAGTTTTTCATTCTGCTGGTGGCAGAGTTTATCTGCTTCGTTCTCTTTTTCGGCGCAACTGCCATCACAGAGGGCATCGGACGGTTCAGTGAATGGCTTGCCGAACTGTAAGAAATATTTTTATCTTTGCCGCCCTCGGGCGGCTTTTTTGTTTGGGACTGCGAACGCTACAAGTGGCTCAAGTATTGGCTGTCACACGGGGGTGATTCAGAATGGCTGCAACACGTTTGATCGCGCTGCACAAGAACAAGGGCAAGTCGATTGCGGCCTGCCTGAAAAGCCGCACGGACTATGCGAAGAATCCTGACAAAACGAACAGGGGAGAGCTGGTCAGCAGCTACGAGTGCAGCCCATTGACCGCAGACGAAGAATTTATGCTGTCCAAGCGGCAATACGAACTTGCCACCGGGCGCAGACAGAAAAATGATGTGGTCGCCTATCAGATACGGCAGTCTTTTAAGCCCGGTGAAATCACCGCAGAGGAAGCCAACAAAGTAGGCTACGAACTGGCAATGCGATTCACCAAGGGCAAGTATGCGTTTATCGTTGCTACCCACACGGACAGGGAACACATCCACAACCACATTATTTATAACTCTACTGCGTTGGATGGAACACGAAAATTCCGGGATTTTTTCTTTTCGGCATTGGCAGTGCAGCGGTTGAGTGACCTGATCTGCTTAGAACATCAGCTCTCCGTCATTGAGATAAAGCCTTACCGGGAGCGGCAGAAGCGCACACTTTACCCGCCCAAAGAAAGTAATCGTGACCGGCTATGCAGTGTAATTGACAGGATTCTGCCTGAAAAGCCCAAGGACTACGAGGATTTTCTGCAAAAGCTGGAGCAGCAGGGCTACGAAGTCAAACGTGGAAAGTACACCTCCGTCAAGTGCGCACGGCAGAAACGATTCATCCGGTTCCGCACTCTGGGGGCAGGGTACAGCGAGGAAGAATTGAAAGCTGTCCTTGCCGGAGAGGCGGAGCATCGGCCGCGGCAAAAGAGTCCGGCACCGGAACAAAAATTTCAGATGCTGGTGGACATTCAGGCAAAACTAGCCGAGGGAAAAGGCGCGGGCTTTGCCCGCTGGGCAAAGCAGCACAACTTAAAAGAAATGTCCCGGACGCTGATCTTCTTACAGGAAAATAAAATCGGCAGCATCGAGGAAATGCAGGAGCGTGTGGACGCTGCCACTGCCCGCTATCATGAACTGGGCGATTCCATTAAAGCCGCTGAGAAGCAGCTGGCAGAAATCGCGGTGCTGAAAGCGCACATCATCAACTACGCTAAGACGCGACCGGTCTATGACGCCTACCGCAAGACCGGATACAGCAAGCGCTTTCTGGAAACGCACCGCACAGAGATCACGCTGCACAAGGCGGCGAAAGCGGCGTTTGATGAAGCCAATTTGAGAACGCTCCCCAAGGTCAAAGAGTTGGACGCGGAATATTCCAAACTGCTGACAGAAAAGAAAGCGCGCTACCCAGACTATCGCAAAGCGAAAGAAGAAATGCAGGAGCTTCTTCGAGCGCAGAAAAATATTGAGCTTTTCTTCGATGAGGAAAAGAAGCCAGAGCAAACCGAACATTCCAGATAAACAATACGACCCTGAGAACTTTGCCGCTTATCCGGCAGGGTTCTCAGGGCCTTTTTCGCTTATTGCTCAGTCTGTACTCAGAACAGCATTTCCAGTGCTTTCGATTTGTTTAGCGATCATGCTTTCCAGTTCCTGCGTGATCGTTGCACAGTTTGCAACACGGTAATTCCAGAAATAAGAAACACCTTCGCACTCTTCCACGGACAAATCGCTGTTGACCAAAAGCAAGCTTTCTGGTGTCACATTCAGCTTTTCGCACAGAGAAGCATATTTTCCATAATCAATGCTTCGGCTGGAGGATTTGGCTTCTACCCAGAAAAATTTTCCATTGATGGAGAACACGACATCCAGCTCATGCGTGTTCCCTGCGGATGCTGTTTCTGAAAGGACCACATTGGAGCAAACCGAAACTTCTGCGCCCTGCTCCTCCTGATAGTGGTTCAGGATCTGCTGAACCTGATGCTCTACAAAAAGCTCCAGCCACTTTCCGCTCAAAAAATGCCGGACGGTTTCATTTTGCGCAAGTTCATAGACGATATTCTGCGGGTAAATCACAATGGATGCAAAAAGTCCCATTTTGTCCCACGTCTGAGCAATCTCTGAAAGTGTGGCAAACGATTTTTTGGACGCACCCTTTGGGATACGGAACGAAAAAGAGCTGTCGCTCTGCATATGTGTTCGGATAAACTGCAAGAAATCCACCACCACCGGGTCGCAAAGAGCCTCGCCTGTTTTCCATGCCATCCGCTGAACAGCAATCGGTGGGAGCTTTTCCGGCACGACCTGCTGAACGATTTTATACCCACAGCGTTCCAGATGCTCCAATGCGGTCAAAGGCTTCTGGATTTTTGCTTTGACTTCGGGCTTTTCTGCTCCGGATGTATTCTAGGGCAGATAGTTGAACTTCCATCCGTATTCCCAAGCAGGCGAACGGGTCAGTACTCCGACCGCATGAAATCCGCTGTCATGATCTTCCATCGGAAAAGTGATCTTGTTCTTATGAACATTGATTTGGAGCGTTTTGTTTTTCAGTGCTTTCTGATAAGCGTCAAGAAAAAATTCCTTTCCCTTATACGCCAGCTCACTGGAATTATTTGCAGAAAGACCAGCATTTTTTGCCAAAGAGAGGAGCAGACAGGTTGCTTTGGGCAGCTCAAGGATCTGCTCCATCTGCGCAGCGTCCGGAATATTTGCATTATCGGACTGCGACGATTCGTCTGCCGGAATCTCCTTTGCTGGTGCAGAAACCTCAGGTGCCTTTTTTGAAGCAATCTCGGATTTTCCAGACTTGGGTAAGGGCTTTGGCTCCGTGTAAACTTCCGCAATGAATGATTCATAGGAATCGATGCACGGAAGTTTTCCTGCGGCTGCAAGTCCTACATAGATTGCAGCCGCCCGCGAGGAATCGCCATAATACTTTTTAGAATCCGCTGCGGCAGCAATATCGGAAAAGGCATTATATCTGCTTAGTTGCGCAGCCTTTTCCGGGAACTGCTTCAACGCACGGCAGTAGAGCCACTCAAAAAATGAATCCGGGTGCGGCTCTATCGGATACTCACTTCCTTCCAAAGAGTAGCGTAGCAGCTTTCCATTGGTTCGCGGTCGAGTGTCCTTATGGACTTTGGATGGCGCACAGGTCAGAAGGTCAGCGAATGGCCCACCATGTTCAAATACCTTGGCAGCTTCAAAAACCGTGCTGATGGGCACATCCTGCGCAACAGAATCCAGACGCAGCAGAAGCCGCAGAGAAGAAACAGCCTCACCCTCCGGCTGAACGGATGCAGAGCTGACTTCCAGAATGGAAACATCCGGGTCTGTTGTATGGACGGCATCATGGACGGCACGGATATTCTGACGCTTGCTACCGTTTATCCATGTGAACGTCACCGGCTGTTCCTTGCAATAGGGGTAGCCGGATATGGGAAAACAAATGGTTCGTGTAGCCATGAACACCTCCAACTTTTTAGGACGAACAGGTTTATGTAATCAAGTATAGCACAATCTCGAATGTGCTGAATAGCACTATTTTCTGCTTCCGGGAATCTATCTGTGCAAAAAGTGCCGATACCACAGGCATCGGCACTCAGATCAAAAAAGCGTTTTGCAAAAATGCGCAGCCTGCATCCACCGGATGCTGAACACAAGGGGTTTGGGCACAGCCCAACAAGCGTTTTGAATTTGGATTTTGAAAAATCCGATTCAAAAATCGCAAGTTGGTACCAAGTTGCACTGCTTGCGACGTAGATGTTTCCGTCAACTACTGCGTCAGAAATTTTCAGATCACTTCAGCTTTGCGAGGATATCGTCTGCGCTCACGCCGCTTGCCAGCAGCTTTTTCAGCACGTCCTCTGCTTCGGCTTTCTTTGCGGATTCCGCTGCTTTGGTTTCAGCCTTGACCTTTTTGGCTTCGATTCTGGCGATTTCCTTGTCGATAGATTTCAGCGCTGCCTTCTTGGTTTTCAGGTCGGCTTTCAGCGCATCGATGTTAGCGGTGATGGATGCGATTTCGGCGGCAGCGGCTTCCTTTGCAGACTGCTTTTCAGCAATCTGTGCAGCAAAGTCAACGGTTGCTTTTACGGTCTTGGTCTTGTTCTTGCTTCCTTTGGGACGGGGCATATGGGACACCTCCAATGTTTTTTGATGGCTTCAGTATAACACGCGTTTTTTATGTTCGCAAGAGGTGCAGTTTGTAGAATAAAAATATATAAACAATAAATCAATTTTGGAATATGCACCGGCGTGGGTCGCCAACTTGTTGGGACATATCCCCCATTGGTCGCAGAGCTGTTCAAAGTATTTGGCAACGGCATCTTTTACAGTCATGATGAAGTTCATCTCAATATGATGCTGCAGAGGTTCGTGCACTATGCATACGCATCTGCGTATGATGCAAAAGTATTTTATGATACAGAGAATGTGCAGCCGCGTAATGGCAAAGAATATATTAAAAAAAGTATCCTCCACAGTGATAATGGAGGAACGGCAAAGAAATCATGCGCCACTACGTCATATTTGGCGTGTTCCTGTCCCTCATGGACACCTGATGGGAGAAAATTCGGTTCATTTCCCGGCGCTTTCGGGTCAGGTCAGAGTGCACATAGCGCTGCAAGGTGATGTTGGCGTTAGCGTGTCCTAACAATTCGCTGAGGGTCTTTACGTCGCACCCCGCCTGCAGGCAAGTCGTTGCAAAGGTGTGGCGCAGCGCGTGCGGACGTACTTGCCGGATGGTTGCCTGTTTCAGATACGCCTTGATACTTTTTCGGTAGCAGCGGGGCTCGGTGGGCTTGGACTCGTTGCCGGACAGAAACCATGCAGCATTGCTGACACATCCGCGCAGCTTTTTCAACATAATAAGCAGCTGCTTTGGGATTGGAATTTCCCGGCGGGAGGTGCGGGTTTTAGGCGTTTGGATGACAACCTTTGTATGCCCATTTTCACAGGAAATTCGGCAGACCGTCCGGTTGATTTTCAGCGTTCCGAGTTTCAGGTCGAAATCGCCCCACTGTAAGCCGCAGATCTCGCCAATACGCAGCCCCAATTCCACCCCTAATAATAAGCCAATTTTGCGGGGCGTTGGGTTCTCCTGTACATACTGATAAAGCCGCTGCTGCTCCGCCGGGGAGAGGGGTACAGAAATTTTGTCGATGGCTTTTGGCAGCGCTACTTCTAGCTCCATCGGACGGATCAGGCGCAAGTGCGCGGCATATTTGCAGATACGGCGCAGCATGGAGAGACATTCCCGGGCAGAGGAGTTCCCTAGTGGCTTGTGTGCGGCATCTATCGGCGCAATGATCTGCTGCATAGCCTGTTCCAGAAAGCTTTCCTCAAGGGATGCGACTGGCACTTTACTCAAAACCGGAAGAAGATATTTGTGCAGTGTGTACGAGTAATGCGCATAGGTGGATTCTTTTACGGCATTCCGCTGGGAGCGCAGCCATACCTCAGCCAATGCGTCAAAGGTCAGGTCGGTTCTTTTCAGATTGTAGAACCCCGCCTCAGCTTTCTTTTGAACCAGCACACGTTTGACCTCTGCGTAGACCGTGCCATAGACGTAGCCCCACTGGATCTTCCCCTCCGGTGTGCGCGCTTTGATATAGCGGCCTTCCCACCGGCCATCCTTGCGTTTGTGAATGTTTTCTCCCCGTCGTGCCATTTCTGTTTCCTCCTGCGTCTTGGACACCCATCTGACCACTTATTCTGTCCACCTTCGTTTTTTGCTGGATTTTTCATGCAGAACTGGGCAATGTGCAAAAAACTTTCAGCTTCTGCGAGGTTTTTTCTAAGGTCGGGTGGGATACATTTGTAAGGGTTTCTATTGATTCCCAGATATAACCATGATAAAATAATAGAAGAATTCAAACAACGATGTCGAAAGATCGGTATCCTCCATTATCACTGTGGAGGATACCCCTTTATGCGGGAAGGGGTGAACAAGGTGGCATTGCGCCTGTTTGAGCACAACGAGAAAGCATATCATGCGGCAGTCCGGATGATGGACCAGTATGGCAAAGCTGCCATTGTTCATCCCACCGGCACCGGAAAGAGCTACATTGCGTTCAAGCTGATCGAGGACAACCCAGAGAAGGTCGTAATCTGGCTTTCTCCCAGTGAATATATCTTTAAGACCCAGCTGGAGAGCCTGAAAAGGAACGACCCGGATTTTCCGCTGGTAAACGTTCACTTTTATACCTACGCCAAACTGATGTGCTGCACGCAGGCACAGCTGGACGAAATAGCGGCACAGAAGCCTGCCTATATTATACTCGATGAATTCCACCGTGCCGGTGCGGAATGTTGGGGCGAAAGCACGGTGGCTTTATTAAAGTTATGCCCGGATGCAAAGCTTCTGGGGCTGACGGCAACAAACATCCGGTATCTGGATAATAACCGTGACATGGCCGAAGAGCTCTTTGATGGGCATACGGCGAGCGACATGACCCTTGGCGAAGCAGTCGTCAGGGGCATTTTGCCTGCCCCGAAATATGTAACTACGGTCTACCAGTACCAGAAAGCCCTTGCAAAGTATCAGGCGCGGGTAGATAACCTGCGGACACCGGGCATTCAGGACGCCAACCAAAAATATCTGGATGCGCTGCGCCGGGCACTGGAGCAGGCGGACGGTCTGGACAGGGTCTTTGCCCATCATATCACAAACAAATCTGGCAAGTACATTGTGTTCTGCGCCAACAAGGAGCACATGGACGAGATGGTATCCCATGTGCCGGAGTGGTTCGCCGGGGTCAACCCAGATGTGGTGGTGTACGAAGCCTACTCGGATGACCCGAATACGGATAAGGCGTTTGCGGACTTCAAAACGGACACAAGCGACCGTCTGAAGCTGCTGTTCTGCATCGACATGCTCAACGAGGGCGTCCATGTGGAGGGCATTTCCGGTGTCATTTTGTTCCGTCCAACGATTTCGCCCATTATCTACAAGCAGCAGATAGGACGTGCCCTGACCGCTGGGGATAATACAACGCCGCTTATCCTAGATGTTGTCAACAATTTCGAGGGCTTGACCAGTATTTCCGGTTTGCAAGGCGAGATGCAGGAGGCGGTCCACCGGCTCTATGCCAACGGTGAGGGCGATAGGATCGTCACCGAGCGATTCGAGGTCATCGAGCAGGTGCATGACTGCCGGGTGCTGTTCGAGCAGCTGCAGGCGAGCCTTTCGTCCGGTTGGGAGCACTACTTCTCCGAGGCAAGCATCTACTATGCGGAACACGGCAACCTGAATGTCCCGAAACTGTATACCACGCCCGGCGGTCTGAGCCTTGGCGTGTGGCTGGTCACTCAGCGTCGTGTGCGCGAGGGACAAATTCAAGGCATCCTGACCGAACAACAGATTCAACGGCTGGACAGCATCGGCATGGTCTGGGGCAACCGGAAGGAAATTGCGTGGCAGCACGGATTTGAGGTCGCAAAGAAATACCACGACACCTACGGAAACCTGATGGTGCCCGGAAAATATGTAGACCCGGACGGCTATCCCTTAGGACAGTGGATCATCAAGACCCGGCAGCAAAAGCTGAACGGCCGACTGAAGGAAGAACGCATCGCACAGCTTGATGAGATCGGCATGGTGTGGAACATTTTCGATGCCAAGTGGGAAAAGGCTTATGCGCTGGCTGCGGCTTATTATGAGGAAAACGGCAACCTGAATATCCCACGTTCCTATGTGACAGCGGCTGGCGAACGGCTGGGGCAATGGGTCGAAAGCCAGCAATGGGCGTACCCGAAAGGAAAACTGACGGAGGAACAGGTCGAGCGGCTCAGCCGGATCGGGATGTACTGGGGCAATCGCAATGACCGCAAGTGGAACGAGGGGTATCAGGAGGCAAAGCGCTATTTTGATGCCCACGGCGACCTGAACGTCCCAGCAGAATATGTGTCACCGGGCGGTTACAACCTCGGAAATTGGGTCAAACGGCAGCGGTATACCCGCCAGAATCCTGAAAAAAGCGGCGCTGTTTTGACAGAGGAGCGGATTGCAAAGCTGGATGAAATCGGGATGCGGTGGGGGAAAAGTAACCCTAAGCACCCGTCTAAGCAGGCAGCACAAGCCGAAAGAGTTACGGCAAAAGCAGGTTGAAGCAAGGAATCTATAAACAAACGCGAATTTATGTGAGGAGAAAAAATGGCTACGAATACTGTCGGAATCGATAAGGAAGTT
>OHRL01001316.1_pt1 | contig 13970 bp, 6 predicted proteins | sample 1578331 | NCBI WGS metagenome assembly OHRL01 (sample SAMEA3879608, study PRJEB24766) | human gut metagenome | biome: human-associated habitat; feature: feces | place: USA | collected 1985/1987
AGATGATAATAAGGATTTGCGGAACTTCCTGAAGTGTTCTTTTGAAAATCAATATTACATTTTAGAGGCTGGCAATGGCAATGAAGCATGGGAATTGCTTCAGAAAGAATCTCCTGAATTGATTATTTCGGATGTGATGATGCCTGATATGGATGGGTTTGAGTTATGTAAATTGATTAAATCTACTTTTGAAACTTCGCATATTCCGGTAATCCTGTTAACTTCACTTTGTGATAAAAGTGACCAATTGGAAGGTTTAGGTCTGGGGGCAGAAGATTATATCACAAAGCCTTTTGATATATCACTTTTGGAGCAACGGATAAAGTCCCTTATGCGAAACAGGGAAATTGTCAGAGAGAAAGCTTTGAAATTGATAAAACCGGAGAATGATGAGCAACAGGTTATTTTGGCGAATGAGCTTAATGATCAGTTTGTGAAAAAAGCCGTGGAAGTAATTCATAATAATATGCAAAATCTGGATTTTGACAAAGAAAGCTTTGCTATGGAAATGCATGTGAGCGGTTCACTATTATATAAAAAAATAAAAGCATTGACAGGTCAATCACCTATTGAGTTTATTAAATCCATTCGTTTAAACCGAGCTTTAGAATTACTCCAATCTCATAAATACACCATCACGGAAGTTAGCGAACTTTGTGGTTATTCCAGTATCAGTTACTTTAGTACGGTGTTTAAAAAGTACTTTGGCAAGTCTCCTACAGAGGTCTAATTTACTTCTTTTTCCTATTTTTTATCGTTTGTAGTATAGATTATCTAATATCTAAAATTATATATCTAATATCTAAAAGTGTATTGGGTACACTTCTGTAGCTTTGTGTATCGATGTACGGAATGTATGTCGATGGAGTTATTGTAATGTTAAATCTAATCAAGTTAATCTTATGAAATGTATGTATGATGATGACGGTTAAGTCAGCTATTTATGTAAAGATTGTAAAATCAGAGATAACCGTAGCGATACATATCACTTTCGGTAATCTGCAATGAGTTTTACGTAGCTTTGGTATTTAAAGGGGGGCTGGTACCAATGACTACTATTAGTAATGAAAAACATAGAACCCCATTACTTATATATTATGAAAAACAATAAGCTTTATTTGGTTTTTCTTTTCTTAAGTATTTTGTTCGCAAGTTGCAATGGCGAAGAAGTAATTGAGAAATGGCCTGAAATAGGCAACTATTATGATTCGAGCAAGCCTATTGAGTTAAAATCCATGTCACCCGACTGGGGAAGAATCAACGATTCTTTTATTATCAAAGGAAACTTTCCGGTTGACACGACCGGAAAAGTCAAAGTTTTCTTTGCCGACAAGGAAGCGGTTATAGTAAACAACAACGGAAATGAATTGTATGGGCTTATCCCCAAGCAGTTGCCCGGCTATAACGAGATAACATTGGAAGTGGAAGGTAAAAGGTACACCTCTGACAATGTGAAGTTTAAGTATTATCAAACTCAATCTGTGAAAACAATATTGGGAAAATTTGGTGAAGACGGATGGACATCGTCAGATGACAGTAAAATAGAAGAATTCCGAATGAATGAGTGTACAGGAATTGTAGCTGTTGCAGGACAAAAGAGTGATAATTTCATTTTCGTTGGAGGAGGATGGGGCGACCGTACCTATTTTGTGTCATTAGAGGATAATACGGTGATTCGTCTGATTAATATTGGTTATATGGGTGCTGTTGCAGTTGATAGTTCAAGAGAAAAAGTGAGCATCATGCCCCGTAGTGGAGGTGCTTTATACACAGCTACCCGTGCGGATGGATGGATTTTAAACTCTCTTGGTCTCACAATACCTTTCCAAGGCGATTGCCAGGGGGCATTGGCTTATGCCGAAGATGACCGCTATTTGTATGCAATGTCCGGTGATGGTCTTTATGAAATAGATTTGGAAGATAAAGGTTATACAAAGTTATTTGCTACATCAGATTACCCGGCTTTTGATGGAGTGAATACCAGCCAGTGGAGGCATTATCTGACTTATAGTAAATACGATAAGTGTTTTTTCGCTTCTTATCCTGAGAGTAATGGCATTGTGAAGATATGGAAAGATACTTCGGGCGCATGGCAAGTGGAACGCTATGCCGGCTTCCAACCGGGATGGTTGGCTACAGCTTTTGGAGATAGATTGACCGATGCCGTATTGAAAGAACCTTGCGGAATGGCGGTGAATAGTAACGGTGAACTCTATGTATGTTGCAAAAATAGCCATTGCATTGTGAAAATCAAAGGAAGGCTTGTTTCTTTGGTAGCGGGAGCTCCCGATCGGTCAGGAAGACTTAACGGATTCCCTACGGATGCATTGTTTGATAATCCATTGTGTATTGCTTTGGATTCGGAAGAGAACTTCTTCATTGGTGAAGAATCTTCAAAGGCAATCCGGAAAATGACAATTGAATAAAAGTAGAAATCATATAAAATGAATCAAGATGAAGATTAAACATATATTACTGTTTCTCATGGCATGGGTAAGCTCTATGAGTTTGGCCTATGCGCAACAGACTGTGGTAGCTTCTGGTTCGGTTATGGACGAGAAAGGCGAACTCTTAATCGGAGTATCGATTTCTGTAAAGGAAGTTCCTTCTATGGGTGCCATTACGGATATTGACGGTCGTTTCAAGATAGGGGGTATCAAAGCCGGGCATACGTTGGTCATATCCTATGTGGGGTATGATCCTCAGGAGATAAAGATGAACAAGAGTGACGAGCGCATGCGCGTGGTGTTGAAGGAGAGTTCGAATGTAATGGACGAGGTTGTGATTACGGCATCGGGTAAGGTACAGAAGAAGATTAATGTGACAGGTGCCATTACTGGAGTTGAGGTGGCTACGTTGAAAACTCCTGCCACTTCCATAAGCAACATGTTGGGCGGACGTGTTCCGGGCATCATTTCCGTTACACGTAGTGGAGAGCCGGGTAAGGATTTCTCCGAGTTCTGGGTGCGTGGTATTAGTACCTTTGGTGCCGGACAGGGTGCCTTGGTATTGATTGACGGTATCGAAGGTAACTTGAATACGCTCGACCCCGAAGACATCGAAAGTTTCTCTATCTTGAAGGATGCCTCTTCTACGGCGGTTTATGGTGTGCGTGGTGCCAACGGTGTAGTATTGGTAAGTACCAAGAAGGGTAAGGCGGGAAAGCTGAATTTGCAGGTGAAGGCAAATACTGGTATTTCTTATTCTCCTCAAATGCCCAAATATGTACGTGCTGCGGAATATGCGGCACTCGCCAACGAAGCTGCCGTGACACGTGGACGTATTCCTGTTTATACGGATGTGGATTTGGCACTGTTTAGAAATCACATGGATCCTGATTTTCATCCGGATGTGGATTGGCGGGATGTTATCTTGAAAGACTATACCTGGAACCAACAATACTTCCTGAGTGCATCGGGAGGTGGTGAAGTGGCTCGTTATTACATCAGTGCTGGTTTTACGACAAAAGATGCTATTTTTAAGCAAGACAAAGGGGTAAACAAATACAATACGAACGTAAATTACAACAAGTTTAATTTCCGTGCCAATGTGGATGTGAATGTCACTCCCACCACTACGCTCTCGCTGAATGAAGAGACTGTGATTGTTACTCAGAATTATCCGGGATATGGAAACGACAGTAAGGTATTGTGGCAGGCACAATCCAATCTGACTCCGGTGACAGTACCGTTGATGTACACCACAGGGCAGGCACCTGGATATGGCACTGATAAATCGAATATCAGTCCGTATGTATTGTTGAATATGACGGGTTATCGTAAGTTCTATTCCAATGACAATAAAATCACGATGCAGCTCAATCAGGATTTGAAGATGATAACTCCCGGACTGAGTATTGCAGGATTGGTCAACATTAATTCGATAGGTGCGAGAACCCAAGTTCGCGAAAAAATGCCGGCCATTTATTATGCTCATGGTTATAAACGTGATGGAACACTCGATTTGGAGAAAATATCTGATGCAGTGGAGCCCTATTATACAAATTGGAATGACACTGAGCGTAGAATTTATTGGGATTTCCGACTGAATTACGACCAGACATTTAATAAGGTACATAAGGTAGGTGCTTTGGTGAAGGCCGAATGGAGCGATTATGAAGCATCGAAATATAATCAATTGCTGACTGCTATCCCTAAACGTTATAATAGTTACTCAAGCCGTTTCTCTTATTCGTATGATGATACTTATATGGCCGAATTTAATATGGGTTACACCGGTTCGGAGGCTTTTGAGAAAGGTAAGAAATTTGGTTGGTTCCCTGCTGTTTCTATAGGTTGGGCTCCCACGCAATATCGCTTCTGGCGTAATAAGGACAATTTTATCAATTATTTCAAAATCAGGGCTTCGTATGGTATAGTAGGTAATGACCGTCTCACTTGGGATGACTCGGTACGTTTTCCCTATCTGACTTTGATTGGTCACACAGGTTCCGGCAGTTGGAATAACGGTTCCGGTTTGACCGAAACGCAAGTAGGTTCCAGCAACCTGCGCTGGGAAAAGGCCAAGAAAGCTGACATCGGTATTGATACACGTTTCTTCCACGAACGTTTTGAAATGACAGTCGATTTCTTCCAGGATATACGTTCAGGTATTTATCAACAACGCCAGAGTGTACCCGAAGAGATGGGACTTCCGTCATTACCTTGGGCCAATGTAGGTGAAATGAAGAGCTGGGGTATGGATGGACATATCTCATATACGCAGCCTTTGGGTGACAATGACAAATACCTGATTATACGTGCCAACTACACACAGTCCATGAACAAAATCACCAATTTCGAGGAAGATCTTAAGAAATACGATTACCAATCAGCCGTAGGATATCAAAGTGGAATTAACCGAGGCTTGATAGCTTTGGGCCTGTTTAAAGACCAGGCAGATATAGATAATAGTCCTCGTCAGGATTTTGGCAATTACTTGCCTGGTGACATCAAGTATAAGGATGTCAATGGCGATGGCATTGTCAATTGGGATGATATTGTACCTTTGAAGTATTCTTATGTGCCTCAGATACAGTATGGATTTGCCACAGAGTTTAACTGGAAGAACTTTAATGTAAGTGTCCTGTTCGAGGGAGTAAGCCGCGTGACCTATTTTAAAGGTGGAAATATGTATCAGCCATTCTCGGGTAGTACAGCTGGTAATGTGATTACAGACTTTGCCAATCCGGCAAACCGATGGATTTCACGTGAAATCTCAGGCGACCCTGCCACCGAGAATCCGAACGCCAAGTACCCTCGTCTTTATTATGGAGGTAGCAGTAATAATAGTCAATCATCTTCTTTTTGGTTGTCTGATGGTAGTTACTTGCGTCTGAAGAATGTGCAAGTCTCTTATACACTCAAGAACCAATTCCTGAAAAAGTTTGGTCTTCAGAAAGCAGTAATTAGTGTGATTGGAGACAATTTGGCAGTTTGGTCTAAAGAGAAGATGCTGGATCCCGCACAAGCAGGAGACAATGGAACAGTCTATCCTGTCCAGCGAGTGTATACTTTACAGCTTAATCTTTCATTCTAATATAACCTGACAATTATGATAAAATTTGGAAATTATAAAAGAGAATTCGGTTTTCTCGGTAGAATAGCCGCAATAACCGTTATTTTGGTCTCAAGCATTATGTTCGGTTCGTGCGAAAAATACTTGGACATTGACAAATATGTGTACGATCAGACCACGCTGGACTCCATTTTCCTTTCCCGCTCCAGAACGGAAGAGTATATCAATGGAGCGGCTGCACTGCTTCCTGATGAATCAATACTTATGAATGGTTGGGGATGGTCTTCTACATTACCCAGTGGATTGGGCTCAGATGAAGCAATCGTTCCGTTTGTAACGAATGGAAATGCTATACTTTATGATGAAGTGAAAGAAACGAACACATGGTTTAATCCGTGGGGCGATTGCTATAAAGGAATCCGTAAGGCCAACATCGTATTGGAGAATATATCCAAAAACCAGGAGCTTACCGAGATGGAAATGCGTGATTTCAAGGGAAGGGCTTATTTTCTGCGGGCTTACTTCTATTTCTATTTGGTAAGATTGTACGGGCCTGTGGTTGTACTTCCCGACCGTCCTTTCGATACGGACGAAGATGTAGCGTCAGTTTCATTCGAGCGTTCCACTTACGATGAGTGTGTAGAGAAAATCTGTGCCGACTTTGAAGAAGCAGCTAAATTGCTGCCTCCAAGTCGTATAGATGCATTGCAGTATATACCTACCAAGGGTGCTGCTTTGGCGTTCAAAGCTCGTATGCAGCTCTATGCTGCCAGCCCCCTTTTCAATGGTAACAGTTATTATTCCGATTGGAAAGACTCAGAGGGCAGGAATTTCATTGCCCAGACGGAAGACAAGGTTAAGTGGGGAAAAGCTGCCGCCACGTTCAAGCGGATTATTGATATGAATAAGTATGCCATTCATACTGTACCTAAAATAGTGAATGAAAAGGGTACAGGCACATTGCCTCTTCCCGAGACGGTATCCGATGCCAACTTCCCTGATGGAGCCGGAGGCATAGATCCCTATAAATCATACAAGACGCTGTTTGATGGCACTTACCAGCCTGAGTTGGTTAAAGAATACATCTATTTTTCAAAAAATAATGGAAACTATATTCTTGTGACACCTTCCAAATTGGGGGGAATATCTTCATTTAGTGTTACTTTGGATATGATTGATGAATACCGGATGGCTGACGGTAGACCGTTTAGTGAAGCTACTCAGGCGGAAAAATCATGGCAGGCAGTGGGACAAGATAAAACATTCTCGTCAGATTATCTTCTTTCCGGAAACAGAGCTCATCGTGATGATGGTCGTGAGCCGCGTTTTTATGCGACTATTGGTTTCAATGCTTGTATCTGGCCTACAACTTCCCACCGTGACGGTTTGTCAGCAGGTACCAGAAACTATGTTACCGACTATTATTACGGAGGTAGTGCATCTGATATGAATAATAATGATAACAGAACCAGGACCGGATATACCTGCCGGAAATATGTGCATCAGGATGATTGTATCTTTTGGAATGGAGTGGTAAAAGCGAAAACTTATCCGATATTCCGCTATGCCGAAGTATTGTTGGGGTATGTAGAAGCGATGAACGAAATGGAAGGTTCGTATACGGACGAAGATGGGCAGGTGACGGTTACTCGTGATGTGGATCAGATGGTGAAATATTTCAATCAGATTCGTTATCGTGCCGGTCAACCGGGAATCACAACTGCCGATGCAGCCGACCAAAGCAGGATGCGTGAACTGATTAAGCATGAAAGGTTGATTGAATTTGCTTTCGAAAGTCATCGTTATTGGGATTTGCGCCGTTGGAAAGATGCCTATGACGCTTACAACAAACCCATCAGAGGATTGGATGTAAGTGCTCGCGAATCACAACGCGAACAGTTCTATACAGAGAGAATTTGGAATACAGAAAAAACCATGAAACGTATGTTTTCCAACAAGATGTATCTGTGGCCGCTTGACAGAAATGTGCTGAGAAAGAACGGTAAATTGGTACAGAACCCGGGATGGAATTAAAATGAAAACACTAAAAGTTGATAATATGAAGAAAATAGCATTTTTTTCGATAACCTTGCTGTTGGCATGTATGGCGGGTTGCGACAATAAAATACCTATGGAAGAGAATTTATGGCCCGAAACGGTTTATCTGGTTGGGGCAAAAGATAAGATTATAAATAGAGATCTGAATATAGGTTATGAAAAAGATACCATATATGCATCGGTTGCCATCAGCGGTTCGCTGCTTGCCAAGGAAGATGTAACTGTTACTGTTGAAGAATTTCCTTCTGGTATTGAAAGTTATAACCAGAAAGAACTCGGTTCGGATGATATAAAGTATCGTACGTTGACAAATGGTATCTATAGTTTTCCACAAGAAAATGTAGTTGTGAAAAAGGGTGAAACCTATGGCACGTATCCTGTTCACATTGACCCATCCACTTTGCATATAGATTCGCTCTATATGATGGCGTTTAAACTTAGTGGAACATCTCGTTTTGAATTGGCTAAAGAAGATACAGTGGTGCTAATCCGTCTGAATCTGATGAATGACTATTCAGGGCTTTATTATATGGACGGTGTGATTAAGCCTGCTGATAATCCGAAAGATTCCGTTATCTATAAGTCGCCTCGCACGTTGCAAGCTGTAGTTGATGGTAACACTGTACGTATGTATCATCAAAAGAATGAGTGGTCAAAAGGTGCTACAGACTACAGACCTGATTATTGCTTTAATATCACCATAAATTCAGATAATTCAGTAACCTTAAAGTCTTGGGATAAGTTTAACCTTGTCAGTGGTGGCGGTAAGTATTACCCCGAAATGGAAGTGTACGATTTGTGGTATACTTTCAGAGAGGATGGTATGTTGAAGAAAACGCGGGGATTTGTGTATAAAGAGCGTAAGAACGATGATGAAGTACGCAAGATAAACGACTGGATGGAAGAAAATAGAAAGTACGATTATTAGAAAGGTGTTTTTAAGGTAAAAAAACAGATTGTGACTTTTTTATTATCATTAGTTTAAGAATGGTGCTTCGTGAGAAACACCATTCTATAAGTAAATATTGTCAAATTTTTAAAGCTGAACCATTATGAAGCATTTATTTTATTGTTTGTTTCTGATGCTATTATGTATTGGATGTAAAGGAGAAGATGATCCGATCACAGAAGAAAAAAATGACCCTTCGTCTGCAACGACAAGGGGGCCGTCGGGTTCTCTTGATTTATCATTGTCAGGGAATGTTGTTTCTATTTCTTGGAATGAGCCATTTGGTAAGTATGTTGGCATCGAAGTAGGAGTATCTACTGGATCTGGTATGTCATTGGGTTCATTTTCAAGTAGTAACGACTCTGGAAGTGAGAAGTTTTTTTTGTCCTCTATTGCATCATACAGTGGACCTGTGACAGCGACAGTAAGAGGTCGTTCTTCTAATGGATATGTTGGTCAACCAATAACTATTTCACTCGGTATTATGAATGATCCTGCTAAGCCACCAAGATGTAGTCATGGATATAACCCACGATATCCAGTATTAAGTATAGGCGTAGACTTGGAGCATAATTTCTATTTTTCGAGAGGAGAGTTTCCTAAAAGAGGGTTATTGTTATATATCTTGCATGTTCAGAGCTTCGATCATTATGAATACCTTCCTTATTACCCTTATACCCCTACACCTGTATATGATGTTGAAGATATTACGAATTGGGTTGATCTCCCGGTTCTTACTTCATCTATGTCCGAGGTAATAAAAATTAGCCATCCACAATTAGATAGATTTTGGGATCGTCCGGATGCGACTTTTACTTTAGATATTCGTCTTTACGATGGAGGGTGTCCCAAATTATCTCCTGGTAATGGTTCATCATTACCAGCATGTACAAACTACTGTGTGTATAAAACAACTAATTTAGAGCCTTTGAGCCAAATAGTCCGTTCTGTAAAAATGAGTCAAGTTTTGGATGGAGTAGTTTATTATCCAGATTCTCCAATGCCTACTTACTAATAAGTACTTGTGAAATCTTTCCATTGCTTTCTTCCTTGTTTTCCAATGGAAAACAAGGAAGAAAGCAATCTGTTACTCTACAATGCTGATAATGAGAAAGTATTCGTGTTAATCTGTGTATTCTGTGGTGAATTAATAATTAAAAAGAAAAAATAATGAAGAACATTGCGAACAGTTCTGTCAAATACATGGTATGGTTGTGCTGCCTGATGCTGTCTCCCAGCCTTTGGGCAGATGGTACCGCTCCCCAGTCTGTACCGACAGATACCCTTGAAAATCTATTTAGAGAGCAACTGTCAAATTTCCCCCAGGAAAAGATTCACCTTCAGACAGACCGTGGCATCTACATGTCCGGTGAAACCCTTTGGTTCAGGGCGCACTTAGTAGATGCCCTTATGCTAAAGCAAGCTAATGCCAGCCGATATGTATATGTAGAGTTGGTGAATCCGTTGGGCAACCTGGTGGAGAGAGTGAAAATAAGACCGGACTCTTTGGGGTGTTTTTACGGACATATTCCATTGGGTGAAGACCTGCCGGAAGGCAACTATTCTCTCAGGGCCTATACTTGGTTCATGCAGAATATAGGTGAAGAGTACTTTCCCCATAAATTGATTTATATATCCGATCCCGTATCCGAAGCGATATCTCCGGAAATCAGTTATTCTGCTGAAAACAACGACATTCATGCGGAAATACATTTTTTTACTAAACCGGACAACCGATCCGTCACTCCCACACAAGCTATTCTATTTCCTGATGGAGACAGGGACAAACAAGGAAAAGTCTTATCATTGGAAGGAGAAAATATCCATTACACTTTCAAAAAGAAAGAAATTCCCGCTTCGCGTACATTTTTATTGCAAACAGTGTATGACGGCAAAATCTCCAACCGCTATTTCAGAATCCCCGAATTGAGTAAAAACTTTGATGTAGCTTTTTTTCCCGAAGGAGGTCATGCAGCTCAGTCCACCACAATCAAAATGGCATTTAAGGCTATTGATGCAGATGGTTTGTCTACAGAGATAGAAGGTCAGGTACTTGACGAAGAAGGTCAGGTATGTGCCGATTTCAAGAGCCAGCATTTGGGTATGGGGAGTTTCCGGATGTATTACGTTCCCGGAAAAAAGTATCATGCCGTTTGTAGTGACGGAACAGGCGTTTCCCAGCGTTTTGATTTGCCCGAGCCTTCTCCGGATGCTATCTCCCTGAATACACTTTGGTCTAAAGATTATTTGCGGGTAAGTCTTTCCAAATCACCTGATACCCCATTGGGGACTTCGCTGACGCTGGTGGCACATTTGCGTGGCATCGTTCTGTATGCACAGCCTTGGGATAACAAACAAAGTTATGTTGACTTCGAAAAAAACTTCTTCCCGGCAGGTATCGTTCATTTTCTGCTGGTTGATGAAGGGAGAAATATTCTGAGCGAACGTTTAGTGTTTTCTCTGCAAAAAAGCGCGCTGGTGCAGACTGAAGTCCGGCTTGACCGCGAAAATTACTTGGCAAGAGAGAAGGTAGATATGGATATACAGATTAAAGATATAAACGGAAACCCCATGTCAGGCAACTTCGCACTTGCAGTTGTTGACAGAACAGACGTGAAGCCGGATACCGTTTCCAACATTGTTTCCACTTTATTGCTCACTTCCGATCTTAAAGGACACATTGAGTCACCGTTGAGTTACTTGCAGGACAGCCGCAGTTCTTCCTATGCTCTGGATTTGCTGATGATGACACAAGGCTGGCGGAAATACAACATTCCGGAGGTATTGAAAGGCAATATAACCGACACATTACCCTACAATTTGGAATTGGGCGACGAAGTTTCCGGTAAAGTAGAGGGCTTGTTTTCTGCATTGAAAGAGGGAAATATCTCTTTGCTTGCCCTTAAAGATTCGCTCATCGGGACAGAACTGGCGAAGCCTGACCGGAATGGGCGGTTTGTATTCGACAGGCTGGAATATCCCAGCGGTACTCAGTATATAGTTCAGGCTCTTAGCAAGAAAGGTTCTTCAAAAGTCTTTATAGAACTGGACCCCTATAAATCATTTCCTGCCCCTAAAATCGGATTTATTCCCCGCATTGAAAAACCACATATAGAAGAAAACTATATGGCAAAGATGGACCAAAAATATACTATAGAAAATGGAATGAGAGTCTATAATCTGGCGGAAGTGATAGTGACAGCCAGAAGAGAGAGAGCTGTAAAAACGGAATCTCCCTTTTATTCGGTAGGAACTTCGAAGGTGCTTACAGAAGAGGATGTAAAAAAAGGACATTTTATTTCTACATACGACCTTTTGCGACGTTTACCGGGCATCACTGTCACAAATAATGAGGTGCGTTATCGATTTGCTCCGGTCATGGTGTTACTGGACAATGTTCCCGAAGAAAATTTTGATTTTGACCTGTTGGACGTGGATGATATCAAAGATGTTTTTTACTCTCCTGCCACTTCTGTCGGTCCTCTTTATGGGTCGGCTGCGGGAAATGGTGCCATAGTAGTCACTACGAAGAATGGGTTTGTGCAGAAAAATAAGATGAACAGCAACATACAGACTATTGCGAGTGTCGGCTACCAGCAGACTGTAGAGTTTTACTCACCGGCGTATGACACCAAAGCGAAGAAAGAATCCACCACTCCTGACTTGCGTTCAACGATATACTGGAATCCGAGCGTTCAGGTTGATGAATCGGGAACTGCTCACGTCAGTTTCTATACGGCTGATTCTGCTGCCGATTATGGGATAGTGATAGAAGGTGTCTGCGCTTCAGGCAATCTCATTTATTCAGGTGAGAAAATTGTATCGCGGCATAATGCTTCTTATTAATTTTCTCAGAATTATTTAAAATATTGCTTATGAAAAACATTACAAATGTATTTTACGAATTTCTTATAGCTTTATGCTGTTTGATGTCTTCCTCCACGCTTTGGGCATGGGAAGATATGCCAATGCCCAGATTGCATGTCGAAGGCCGTTATTTGGTAGACCCGCATGGGAATAAGGTTAATTTACATGGGTTTGCACAAACCTATAGTCCGTGGTTCAATGAGATGGGACAGAAGTGGGACAATTATGACGTGGCAAAATGCTTGAAATACAATCAAGGACTGATTGACGACATTATAGATGCCGGTTGGAAAATGAACTTTCTTCGATTACACATGGACCCGTATTGGTCGAACTCTCCGGGAATTCATGTAGAAGGAGAGAATGATATTTCAGCATTCGATTTCAACCGGTTCAAAACCTATCTTGATAGGGTTTTTATTCCGATGGCGGAATATGCCGTCTCAAAAGGGCTTTATGTGGTGATGCGTCCTCCCGGAGTCTGTCCGGAAAAGATAGCTGTAGGAGATGAGTATAATCAGTATCTCATTAAAGTATGGACACATGTAGCCCAGCATCCGAAATTAAAGAATCATCCCAATATTATGTTTGAACTGGCCAACGAGCCGATTAATATACTTGGTCCTGATGGTACTTATGGAGCCGGTTCGCAGGGACACTTCGATAAACTGAAAGAGTATTTCCAGTCGGTGGTAGATGCGATGCGTGCACAGGGCTGTGATAATATTCTCTGGATACCCGGTTTGGGTTATCAGGGGTTGTATAAAGGATTTGCTGTTAATCCGATTGAGGGAGAAAATATTGGCTATGCTGTTCACCTTTACCCGGGCTGGATGGGAAGTGACGGGGAAAATGGAGACGGTGGTTCCAGTACAGGAGGATATGAACCTTTCCAGCAGGGATGGGATGATTCTGTAGCTCCGGTAGCGACATTCGCACCTATCATGATAACAGAAATGGATTGGGCGCCGTCAAAATATAATGCTTCATGGGGGAAAGCCCATACCGGTACATTTGGCGGTCCGGGTTTTGGAGCGAATATGAAACATATTGTAGATAATTCGGGCAATGTGAGCTGGCTTATTTTTACGGGTGCCGATTTGCTGGCAAAATTTAAAGATACTCCACCTGCCGAAGGAGAGGCATACACTTTCCTGACTGATCCGGAAGCTTGCCCGTGGCCCACTTACCACTGGTATCAGGAATATGCAAAGGAGAATTATCCGCGTCCCGATTTCACTTATCAGTCTCATAGTGATAATGGGGATGGAACATATACCAATCCCGTTATCTTCGGTGATTTCCCTGATCCTGATGTAATCCGTGTAGGTGATGTGTACTACATGGTATCCACTACTATGTACATTTTTCCCGGAGCTACCATTCTGAAATCTTATGATTTGGTGAACTGGGAGTATTGCTGTAATCCGTTGGAGCGGATAGAGGCATCCGATGGTTATAATCTTGAAAATGGTCAGAATCGTTACAGTCGCGGACAGTGGGCAACAGCGCTTCAATATCATGACGGCAAGTTCTATCTCCTGTTTACTACACTGGATGAAGGTGGATACCTATTGAC
>OHRL01001322.1_pt1 | contig 13913 bp, 6 predicted proteins | sample 1578331 | NCBI WGS metagenome assembly OHRL01 (sample SAMEA3879608, study PRJEB24766) | human gut metagenome | biome: human-associated habitat; feature: feces | place: USA | collected 1985/1987
GCCTTGTCCATCGTATATATCGGCTGTACAATCTTGTCCTTGAACCATAATACCTCCGGTTACACCGGTAAATGTTGTTTTCGGAACGTCTTGTACGTCTTTAACGGCAACATCTCCCGACTCAATTCTAAGGGTGAAATCGACAATAGCTCCTCCATTGCTTGCAATATGGTTTCCGGAAATGACACTTCCACAAGGAGCAAGGCTGTTCCAGTCAATTTTGAAACGGATGCGATAGTCGCCTGCTGAAAGATTTTCCGGCAGAATGAAACGTGGGAGAGCACCATTGGCTCCAACATTATTTTTTTTCTGGTCTCCTAAACTATTTGTGCCATCAGCACCTCCGTCTTCTGAATAGAATGTATATGATACTAATTCCCCTTCATTATTACCGTCTGCGTTGAGGGTGATGTCGAACTCTTTATCTTTATTATAATCTACATATACATAAGCATGCATCCATTCAAAGTTCCATACCGTACTCGGATTTAGCGTTGCGCCGGCTTTAGTGGAGATTATTTCATCTGTTTTGTCAACGTATACCGGACGGGGAGTTTTTGCAGTCTGAATCTGACTGCTTGTAAATTCATTGGTACCATCGGTAACAGATATAGAGGTCAGATAGCGGGTGTGGTTTGATTCATAATCCGGAGTACAATAGGCAGGATATGTGAATTCTGCTGTTGCAACTTTACTGTTGGTCATACCTTCTTTGATAGCTATTGCTTTGATGGTGACTGCCGAAGATACTAAAATCGGTTCTGTATAGACTTCCGACTGGGCATTAGGCATTGTTCCGTCCAATGTATAATAGATTACGGCATCCGGAGTGCTGCATGTGATTGTAACTTCAGATGTTTCTCCCTCTTCCAAACGCGCACCGGCCGGATCGAAAACAGGAGTTTCTACCTGTTCCAGAATTTCACCGGCAGGAGTGTATACATCTTGGGCATCAGTCAGCCATTCCAGAGAGAAATTCATAAAATAGAGTGAGCAGGCTCCTTCCGGATTTTCTTCTACATATGCTCCGATTGTACCGTCGGGAAGGATGGTGAGAGATGAATATACAGAGTTGTATGGGCATATGGATTTTACTGTCGGCCATGTTTCCCCTTCATCATAACTGATAAATATACTTACGTTCTGGCGTGAAGAAGAATTAGGAATGGAATGTAACAGACGGTCTTTATTGAAGCCTTGATCTGTTGCTGTATAGCGGATGATATCACCGTTGCAGGCATTGGTATTGATTTCGTTCCAGTTTGATTGGGCTCCCCAGGTTTCTCCACCGTCTGTAGAGATGCTGTAACCACGGTAACCGCTTTGACGAACGCTCATTAATACACGGCCATCATTGAGTTCTACCACTTTCGCTTCATCTCCATTGCTGAATGCACGTTCTGATACTGTCCAGGTAGCACCATTGTCGTCTGAATAAACGGCATAATTGTGTAACTGGTTTCCGGAGCCCATTGCTGCAACAAACATGATGCGTCCTGCGTGTTCTCCGCGAGTCAGACGTAAACCGTTTCCGGAACCGAAGAAAGAGTGGGTAAAGGCCTTGCGTTCTGCATTATCACAATTGCTTCCCCATAACAGATCTGTAACGTTTTTAGGCTCTTCCCAAGTACGTCCTTTATCATGACTGATAGTGATATACGACCATTGAGGGTCGGATGCGGAAGAGGCCCAAAGTCCGTTTCCACCAACGAATCCGCACACTACATCGCCGTTGGCTGCCTCAACGATAACTGCATCACCGTATCCTTTTTTATATCCTTTACCTTCAGCAATGGTTACAGGTTCACTCCAAGTGAGACCACCGTCGGTACTATAACGCGAAACGATGTCAATGTCTTCCGGAAGGTCTGTTTCGTTATATTTGCGTTTGTCGGTAGTTGCTAATAATGTGCCGTCTGAAAGTTGAAGTAATGCCGGTATACGCCAGTTCTTTGAATCATAATCACCCGGGGCAAATACCAGGCGGCGTTTCAGCAATATTTCACGACTTCCGGTTGGAGCGGGATTTTCGATTTCGAAAGCTTGGCTTTCAGTGGTTATTTCATGCAGTTCTGCATCGATTTTTGAACCTTCGTTTGCTGTTTCCGATATTTCAGCACATATCCACAAATAGCTTGTACCGGATTGGATGGTTGCATTTGTAAATTCGCATGTCATATCACCTTCAGCCGGAACAAATTCACCTAATAAAATGGCATCTTGGGCTGTGCGTTCATCGAATTTGTTTTCGGATGTTTTATAGATTTTTATTTTCGTGATATCTGCTAAATTGGTCGTTCCGTTTAAATTCATTTTCACAGAATGTAATGCCTGTGTAGCGTCTGTTCCTCCCATTGTTACAGTTGCTTTAAGGATCTGATCGTATGGATTTCCACGTCCGGTAAATTTGCTGTTCTGGGCAAGGGTTACCGAGGTGATTTCCGGAAGTTCGGTTGTAAAGCCGACTAATGTGCCGGTATGTCCGTTTCCGCTGATATCTGTTACTCTTAATCCTGTAATATTCTGAAAATCATAGGCTGCCACCAATCCGTCTGTCTCAGGGCCTACTTCGGCCGTTGCATCTGCAGTGATTTCCTCTGCCGAAAGAGCCCGTTTGTAGAAATGCAAACCGCCAATAGCACCGTTAAGGAAATAATTAGGTGTGTCTTCTTCAGAGAATCCGGCTCCGACAAGAACGTCATATGTATTAGTGCATTCCCAAGGAGCAATGGGCTTGATTCCGCTGTTGGCAACTGCTGTACCGTTGTGATATTCGTACATGATACCTGCTGTGCGATCAATGACGAAAGCGATGTGGTGCCATTCACCTGCATATCCGGGGATATTTGAATAGACAGATACGGAATTATTGTGGTCTCCTGTATTATTGGGACTATTCACAGCGAAAAATTGACTACTTATGCCATTTCCCCATAATTCATATCCCGATTTGATGGTGGCATTGTTTTTTACACGTTTCACGACGAAACGGGTATCTGCTTCTAAAACATTTCGTTTTACCCAGCATGAAACGGTAAATGATTCAGTAGTCGTTATGTTGAAATCGGCATGATGAGGAATCATCATATACTGATCGGAACCATTAAACTCAATAAAAGAGCTGGGGGCATTGTTTTCTGCCGTGGTTGATTGAGAATTAGTAGCAATACTACTTGTAGTCTGGTTATTGGCCAGGACTACTGGCAATAACGCTGTAAGCGCTGCCATAGTAAACAGTTTTTTTAAATTCATAATATTATATATTAAAGTTATAAAATAAATGACTATAGGTCATCTTGGACATACGTAACAGTCGTTCTTTATATTTTATAGGGTTGATATTTATAATACAGTTTATTGATGAGGGTTACTAAAACAAGAATAAAATTAAAAAGGTAGAATGTTGTTATTGAATACTTGTGTAGGGGATATTGAAGCCTCTCCCCAACCCTCTCCGTGGGAGAGGGCGTACAGATACTCTTGTTTATTAATTAGTTACAAAACCAACTTAGCTCCCTCTCCCACGGAGAGGGCTGGGGGAGAGGCTTCATTATCCACGCTTCAGATGTTAAAATCAGAGGTATATATTGTAAAAAACTCTACTGCTTCTCTTAAATAATGTTGTAAAACATACTTTTTTGCTTGGATTATTTGCAGATATCCTCAAAAGCCGTACATTTGCAATGTGTTTTTCATAGTATTAGATTTAAGGTTAACAAAGGTTGGAGCAAGGCGTTGCTCCTTTTTTTATGTCTATACCTCTCGTAACTTTCCCTGTTTTTGCTAACTTTGCATGATTTTAAAAACAAAAGAATGATAGTTTGTATTGCCGAAAAGCCCTCTGTGGCACGTGATATTGCTGATATTTTAGGAGCCAGAACCCGGAAAGAAGGGTATATCGAAGGAAACGGATACCAAGTGACTTGGACGTTCGGCCATCTTTGCACTTTGAAAGAACCGCATGAATATACCCCCGGATGGAAATCATGGAGCTTGGGTAGTCTCCCTATGATTCCTCCGCGTTTTGGCATAAAACTGATAGAGAATCCTACTTATGAGAAGCAGTTCCATATCATCGAAGGATTGATGCAACAGGCTGATGAGATCATAAATTGTGGTGATGCCGGGCAGGAAGGGGAATTGATTCAGCGCTGGGTGATGCAAAAGGCCGGAGCACGTTGTCCGGTGAAACGTCTCTGGATCTCTTCATTGACAGAAGAAGCTATTAAAGAGGGTTTTGCGAAGTTGAAAGATCAATCGGACTTCCAGTCGTTGTACGAAGCCGGGCTTTCCAGGGCAATGGGAGATTGGTTGTTGGGGATGAATGCTACCCGTTTGTATACTATTAAGTACGGGCAGAACAAGCAAGTTCTTTCTATCGGCCGTGTACAGACTCCTACGCTGGCATTGATCGTCAACCGGCAGTTGGAGATTGAAAACTTCAAGCCGGAGCCTTATTGGGAATTGAAAACGGTCTATCGTGAAACGACATTCTCGGCGACGAAAGGAAAATTCACTTCCAAAGAGGAGGGACTGGAGTTTCTGGAAACGGTAAAACAATCGGATTTTGTGGTGACGGATGTTTCGGCAAAGAAAGGGGTGGAGTATGCACCCCGTCTGTTCGACCTTACTTCACTACAGGTGGAATGCAATAAAAAGTTTGCTTATTCCGCTGATGAGACTCTGAAACTGATCCAGTCGCTTTATGAAAAGAAAGTGACTACCTATCCGCGTGTCGATACGACTTTCCTTAGTGATGATATTTATCCGAAGTGTCCGGCTATTCTGAAGGGGCTGAGGGATTATGAAGTTTTGACTGCACCGTTGGACGGTGCCAAGCTTCCAAAATCCAAAAAAGTATTCGACAGTTCGAAAGTGACCGATCACCACGCTATTATTCCGACCGGAGTATATCCGCAGAATCTGACGGATATGGAACGCCGGGTGTTCGATTTGATTGCCCGCCGTTTTATTGCGGTATTCTATCCCGATTGCAAGGTGTCTACTACCACCGTGTTGGGAGAAGTGGATAAGATCGAGTTTAAGGTGACCGGTAAACAGATTCTTGAACCGGGTTGGCGGGTTGTTTTTGCCAAAGAACAGGTTGAGGAGAAAGAGGGGGATGAAGAGCGGGTATTGCCGGTTTTCGTGAAGGGAGAGAGCGGGCCGCATGTGCCGGATTTGAATGAGAAGTGGACACAACCTCCGAAACCCTATACGGAAGCTACCCTGCTTCGTGCCATGGAGACTGCCGGTAAATTGGTGGATAACGACGAGTTGCGCGATGCTTTGAAAGAAAATGGTATTGGCCGTCCGTCAACGCGCGCTGCCATTATCGAGACCCTGTTCAAGCGAAACTATATCCGTAAGGAGAAAAAGAATCTGATAGCTACCCCTACGGGTGTGGAACTGATACAACTTATCCATGAGGAACTCCTGAAATCTGCCGAATTGACCGGTATATGGGAGAAGAAACTTCGTGAGATTGAAAAAAGAACTTATGATGCCCGGCAGTTTCTGGAAGAATTGAAACAGATGGTTTCGGAGATTGTGACAAGTGTATTGTCTGATAATACCAACCGTCGCATTACCATACAGGAAGCTGCGGCACAAATAGCAGAAGAAAAGCCGAAGAAAGAGCCCAAAAAACGTACCCGCAAACCGGCTGCTCCAAAAGAAAAGAAGCAGGAAGAGAAGAGTGCGGAAAAGGCAGTTGAAGGATCCGGAAAGGAGGGAGTGCCAGTTACCGGTGAGACGGATCTCTTGGTCGGTCAGCCTTGCCCGGTGTGCGGTAAAGGCACTATTATCAAGGGGAAGGCGGCTTATGGTTGTTCTGAATGGAAGAATGGGTGTACTTTTAGAAGGGCATTCGATTGAGATAGCTTTACAATTACTTGGGAGTTTTGCACGTTTCATGGATGTGAGACGTGCGTCTCGCAACTGTGTGACGATCGTTTCATAATTGTGAAACATGCGTCTCTTAATTGTGAAACGCTTTGAAGAAAGGAGCGAATACGGAAAACATCCGGCAGGTATACCGAATGATCACATCGTTATAGCAAAAGATGATAACCGTTTACAATAAACCTCTCTTTTTTCTGTTTATATACTAAGATTATGTGCCGCAAACTTATCTATATACTTCTACTTTTCCTGCTGGCTTCCTGTGGTGCAGGACGCAGTTTGAAGAGAGCCGAGCAAAGTTATGCCCGCGGCGAATACTTTGATGCAGCCAAATATTATCGGAAAGCCTATGCGGCCACTCCCCCGAAGCAACGGAAACAGCGTGGAGAGATCGCTTATAAGATGGCCGGCTGTTATCGTCTCATCAATTATAATGTGCGTGCCAAAGGGGCTTACATGAATGCCATCCGTTATCACTATCCGGATTCGGTAACCCATTTCTATCTGGCAGAGAGTTTGCGGAAGAATGGCGAGTATAAACCGGCTATTGCCTCCTATAAAACCTATCTCCAATATCGTCCTAATGATACATTGGCGTTGAATGGCCTGCAATCCTGCACTTTGGCACAGGAATGGAAGGAGCACCCTACACGACATATAGTGAAACGGGAAGCCGTTTTCTTCTCCCGGCGCAGCGATTATTCCCCGATGTATGCCGGAGACGATACGGATATCATCTATTTTACTTCCACCCGGAATGAGGCAAAAGGAAATGATCTGAACGGTATCACCGGTATGAAAAGTGCCGATATATTCTCTTCCAAACGTGATGAGAAGAAAAACTGGCAAAAGCCCGAACCGTTGGAGTCGGAAGTGAACAGCGAGTTTGAGGATGGTGCCTGTTCTTTCTCGGCGGATGGTAAAACCATGTATTTTACCCGTTGCCGGACATCGCCCGAGGCACCTGTGTATGCCGAGATATTTGCTTCCGCACGTACCGGAGCCAATTGGGGGACACCGACTAAATGTGCCATTCTGAATGATTCTCTTTCTTCAGTGGCTCATCCTGCCATGTCTCCGGCGGGAGATTTTCTTTATTTTGTATCCGATATGCCCGGCGGATTCGGCGGACTTGATTTGTGGCGCATCAATGTAGTGAAGGACGGTTTCGGATATGTGGATAATCTGGGGCCTGATATCAATACGGCCGGTGACGAGATGTTTCCTACGTTCGGCCCTAAGGGGGAGTTATACTTTTCTTCGAACGGGCATCCCGGTATGGGAGGGCTCGATATATTCTGTGCAGTGCTCGACTCTGTATCCGGGCGGTGGAAAGTGGAAAATATGCGTTCGCCTATTAATTCTGCCGGAGATGATTTCGGTATGACTTATGAGCCGGGGCGGCAGCGTGGTTTTTTCTCTTCCAACCGGGGAGATGCGCGCGGATGGGATCATATTTATAGCTTTGAATTGCCGGAAGTGAATCATACTCTTACCGGCTGGGTATATGATAAAGAAGGCGATGCCCTGCCGGAAGCTATGGTAACCATAGTCGGTGACGACGGTACTTATCTGAAAATAGATGTGAAGAGAGACGGGTCATTCGTTCAACGTCTCAATTCCGGACAGCATTATGTAATGTTGGCCTCTTGCCGTGGTTATCTGAACGGGAAACAGGAACTTGTAACGGATACGGCCCAAGTTGACCGCAGTTATGAGGTTGAATTCCCATTGGCCTCCATTACCCGTCCGGTGCTAATCGAGAATATTTTCTATGAATTCGACCGGGCAGACCTTACCCCTGCATCGACTACTGCGCTTGACGAACTGATCGCTTTGTTGAACGATAACCCGAATGTAACCATCGAGCTTGCTGCTCATTGTGACTATAAAGGAAATGACGCTTACAATGAGCGTCTTTCGCAGAGACGTGCGGAATCGGTTGTTCGCTATTTGATTAAAGGAGGTATTTCCGAAGATCGCCTTACGGCAAAAGGATACGGAGAGAGCAAACCGAAAGTTGTGAATAAGTCGGTGCTGAAGACAGCTCCTTTCTTGAAAGAGGGGAATGTGCTGACAGAGGAATTCATTAAGACACTTACTCCGGAGCAGCAGGAAATATGTAATGCGATTAACCGCCGTACCGAGTTCCAAGTATTGCGTACCACCTACGGATTGTATAAATAAAACTATCTTTTCGAAAACTTGTTCTTCCTTCCATTTGTTCTTATTAAAGATAACGTTAATTCGATATAAGGAATCATGCTGCATCGTTTCTCCTCCTTTCCGGAAAGAGGGAAAGCCATACGGGATAAGAGTTATGTCGGACTCAGGTTAAAGATTTAATAAAGATAGTAAAGTGATGAAGAAATCAAAAAAAGGAATGGCGGCCTTGATGGCGCTTGCTGCTGCATTTTTAATGTTTGCACAGAAGTCCGAAGCATGTACACGTGCGGTGTATCTTGGACCGGATAATATGGTGATAACCGGGCGTACAATGGATTGGAAAGAAGATATCATGTCCAATCTTTATTTGTTTCCACGTGGTGTAAAGCGGGTCAGTTATGATAAGGGAGAGGTGGTGAACTGGACTTCCAAATATGGAAGTATTGTTGCTTCTGCCTATGATCTCGGTATTTGTGACGGAATGAATGAGAAAGGACTCGTAGCAAGTCTGCTTTTCTTGCCGGAATCAATTTATACGCGTCCGAATGATACACGTCCGGTGATGGGAATCGGAATCTGGACTCAATATGTGCTTGATAATTTTGCTACAGTGAGTGAGGCTGTGGCAGAATTGAAAAAAGAAACTTTCCGTATCGATGCACCTCATCTGCCCAATGGAGCGGCTTCAACGTTGCACATGGCAATTACCGATGAAACGGGTAATACGGCTGTTTTAGAGTATATCGACGGAAATCTGATTATTCACGAAGGTAAACAATATCAAGTGATGACTAATTCACCACGTTATGATCTTCAGTTGGCTGTGAATGATTATTGGAAGGAAGTGGGTGGTCTGCAAATGTTGCCCGGTACCAATCGTTCGAGCGACCGTTTTGTGCGTGCTTCATTTTATGTACATGCCATACCGCAGACTGCCGATCCGAAAATAGCAGTCCCCAGTGTACTGAGCATAATGCGGAATGTATCTGTGCCATTCGGTATTTCTACTCCGGATAAGCCACATATCTCGTCTACCCGTTGGCGCTCTGTTTCCGACCAAAAGGATCGGGTCTATTACTTTGAGTCGACATTGACTCCCAATCTTTTTTGGATTGATTTAAAGAAGGTAGACTTTAGTCCGAAAGTTGGTGTGAAGAAGTTAACACTGACTAATGGCGAAATTTATGCCGGTGAAGCGAATAAGGATTTTAAGGAAAGCAAAGGCTTTAATTTCCTGTTCAGACTTCCGTAGACAGGGAGTAGTTGATAGTTAGTAGTTAGTAGTTGGTAGTTAGTAGTAAGTAGTTAGTAGTAGGCTGCGCTATATGCCGCATGGAACTTCTAACTCCTTACTCCTTACTCCTAACTACCAACTCCTCACTCCTCACTATTTTCCGTATTCCTTATAAAATTCTACTACCGCTTCGATTCCTTTTCGGAAGATATCCAATGAGAAATTTTCATTGGGAGAATGGATGGCATCTGATTCCAAACCAAATCCCATTAATACGGTTTTGATTCCCAATACCTGTTCAAAAGTAGAGATGATAGGAATGCTTCCTCCACGGCGTACTGCTAACGGTTTCTTGCCGAATGCAACTTCGAATCCCTTTTCAGCAGCTTGGTAAGCCGGAAGGGAAATCGGACATACATATCCTTGTCCGCCATGCATCGGAGTCACTTTAACTTGTACTGTTTCCGGGGCAATGGAACGGATGTAATCTGCAAACAGTTCTGATATTTTATGATGATCCTGGTGGGGAACTAACCGGCAGGATACTTTGGCAAATGCTTTCGAAGGAAGAACTGTTTTGGAGCCTTCACCCGTATATCCTCCCCATATACCGCAAACATCGAATGACGGACGGCAGCTATTACGTTCGAGGGTGCTGTATCCTTTTTCACCGAATAATTCTTTCACCCCGATAGCAGCTTTATATTTCTCTTCATTGAATGGGATGTGTGCAATCATTTCCCGTTCTGCTTGAGGTACTTCCTCCACATCGTCATAGAAACCGGGGGCAGTGATACGACCGTCGGCATCTATCACTTTGCTTATCATGCTACAGAGCACATTGACAGGATTGGCTACCGCACCACCAAAATGTCCGGAATGAAGGTCGCGGTTTGGTCCGGTCACCTCTATTTCCCAATAAGCCAGTCCACGTAGGCCGGTGGTTAATGAGGGCAGGTCGGCGCCCAGCATACTGGTATCCGATACCAATATGATATCTGCTTTCAGTAGTTCTTTGTGCTCTTCACAGAAGGCTTCAAGACTGGGTGAACCAATTTCTTCTTCCCCTTCGAAAATGAATTTCACATTGTTTCTTAATAAGTCGTTTTTGACCAGATATTCAAAAGCTTTCACTTGAATAAATGCCTGCCCTTTGTCGTCATCCGCGCCACGTGCCCAGATATGTCCGTCGCGTACTTCAGGCTCAAACGGTTTACTTTTCCACAATTCTAAAGGTTCGGCCGGCATCACATCATAGTGGGCATATACAAGCACTGTTTTTGCATTCGGGTCTACAATTTTTTGTCCGAATACGATCGGGTTTCCTTGAGAAGGCATTACGATAGCTTCATCAGCCCCCGCCTCCAGTAACAATTGTGTCCAACGTTGTGCACATGCCAGCATATCATCATGGTGCTCCGGTAGTGCACTGATACTTGGGATACGGATGAGGCTGAATAAATCTTCCATCATCTTCGGTTCGTTTACTGCAATATAATCTTTAATATAAGCCATTTTTTAGTAGTTAGTAGTTAGTAGTTGGAATTGGTAGTTGGTGGTTAGTAGCTGGTAGTCAGTAGTTGGTCTTCAAACAACACGCTGCATAGATTCTAACTACCAGCTCCTAACTCTTAAATTTGTGTCATTCTATCCAATAAGTAATAATCGAGTATTGTCATGGCAGCCATTGCTTCCACGATAGGAACGGCACGTGGTAAAACGCAGGGATCATGCCGTCCGCGTGCTTTCAGAGTGGTGTCGATACCATCGATGTTTACGGTTTCCTGTTCCATAAGCACAGTAGCTACCGGTTTAAATGCGACACGGAAAAAAATATCTTGTCCATTACTAATACCACCCTGGATTCCTCCTGAGTGGTTAGTACGCGTTTCGATGCGTCCGTTATGATTGTAGAATACATCGTTTTGTTCCGATCCTTTTTGTTTTAAGCCTTTGAAACCGTCTCCATATTCAAACGCTTTGGCTGCATTAATACTCAGCATGGCATTACCCAATGCCGCGTGCAGCTTACCGAACACCGGCTGTCCCAGTCCGATGGGGCATCCTTTGATAACACAAGTCAGTACTCCGCCAATGGTATCGCCTTCTCCTTTTATTTTATAGATAAGATCCTGCATCTCTTTTGCTTTTTCCTTAATCACTTCGTTTACGGATTCTTGATTGTTATATGAAATAACTGGACATCCTTCTTTTATGATTCCTGCTTTTTCTGCTGCGATCTTTTCTATCGTGTCTCCAAGAAACTGCATATGGTCCATTCCGATCGATGCAATGATCACCGCGATCGGTTTCTTAACTACGTTCGTTGCATCAAGTCTGCCACCCATTCCTGTTTCCAATAACACAACATCCACTTTTTTATCGAGAAAATAAAGAAAACTGAGTGCCGTTTCAATCTCAAACATTGTCGGATGTGACATCCCGTCTCTTACCATCTCTTCTGAAATTTTCTTTATTTTTTCCATATAAAAGCACAGATCTTCTTTCGAAATGTTCTCTTCATTGATGCGAAATCTCTCTTCGTAGCAAAAAGATGCCGGGGAGACATACCTCCCCGCACGATATCCACTTTCTCTGAAGATTCCTGCAAGAAATGCAAGTGTTGATCCTTTTCCATTGGTTCCGGCAATATGAACCACTTTAAGCTGATCCTGTGGATTTCCAAGTCTTTCTAATAATTCTTTGATATTATCAAGTCCTAAAACACTTCCAAATTTACTCGTATTTTGTATAAAATTCATTGCTTCTTCGTAATTCATCACTGCCTCCAGTTTCTATTTCCTTCGATCTAATGTACAAATGCTTCTTTGATCACCTGTGTCATAGTTTTTACATAGACGATCTCAAGTCCTTCGACAACTTCCTCTTCAAACTCTTTGACATCTTTTTCATTTGATTTTGGAACAAGTACTTTTGTAATTCCAAGCCGTTTTGCTGCGAGAAGCTTTTCTTTTAATCCACCGATCATAAGAACATCTCCGCGGATCGTAACTTCCCCTGTCATTGCCAGATTTCCACAGACTTTATTACCTGTGATTGCTGACAAAACGGCTGTTGTCATCGTAATTCCAGCAGATGGTCCGTCTTTTGGCACGGCTCCTTCTGGAATATGAATATGTATATCATGTTTTTCAAAGAAATCCTGTTTGATCTTATATTTTCTACTCTGGCTTCTGATATAACTGATCGCCGCCTGTGCAGACTCTTTCATGACATTTCCAAGGGATCCTGTCACCTGAACCGCTCCTTTTCCCGGCATAACATTTACTTCAATCTTTAATGTCACCCCACCAACAGCTGTCCAAGCCAGTCCATGAACAATTCCGACATGATCTCTTAGTGTGTCTTTTTCCCATTCATAAACAGGTCTTCCAAGATAATCTTTGATCACTTTCTTTGTGATCGTTACTTTTCTGTGTTTCTTCTGGTAGATGTCTCTTGTCACCTTTCTCGAAACTTGTCCAATTCTTCTCTCTAAATTTCTGACCCCTGCTTCTCTTGTGTAATCTGTGATCAGAAATCTCAGGGCATCTTCCTTCCAGTGAATCTGTGTATCATTTAATCCATTTGCTTCCATCTGTTTCTTTACCAAATAGTCATTCGCAATGTGATACTTCTCATTCTCTGTATAACTTGATACCTCGATGATCTCCATACGGTCAAGCAGTGGTCTTGGAATCGTAGAAAGGTCATTGGCCGTTGCAACAAATAAGACATCACTTAAATTCAATGCAACTTCCAGATAATGATCTGTAAAATGTTCATTCTGTTCCGGGTCTAATACTTCAAGCAGTGCAGACGCGGTATCTCCTCTCTGGTCTTTCCCTGTCTTATCGATCTCATCCAATAACATTAACGGATTTCTAACTTTTACCTTCTTTAATGCTTCAACAATACGTCCTGGCATCGCTCCAACATAAGTTTTCCTATGTCCACGGATCTCTGATTCATCCCTGACGCCGCCAAGAGATAAACGAATATATTTTTTGTTCGTTGCTTTCGCAATTGATCTGGCAATAGATGTCTTTCCTGTTCCTGGAGGTCCTACAAGACAAAGGATGGCTGCATCTTTCTTTCCACTCATAGCACGTGCTGCTAAATATTCCAAAACACGTTCCTTGACTTTTTCCATTCCATAATGATCTCGATCGAGTATCTGTTGTGCATGATCTAAGTCTGTGGAATCTTCGCTCATCTCTTCCCATGGAACTTCAAACATTGTCTCGATATAAGTTCTTAACACAGAGCTTTCTGGTGTCTGATTTCCCATTGTTTGAAAACGCGATATCTCTTTTTTGAGCTTCTCTTTGACTTCATCGGATGCTTTTAGATTCTTAAGTTTCTCCATAAATTCATCCGCTTCATCTTCTACATTCGTCTCTCCAAGTTCCTCACGGATCACTTTGATCTGCTCTCGCAGCACATATTCTTTCTGATTTTTGTCAATATTCACTTTAACTTTCTGTTGGATCTTCTGCTTCAATTTCAGAACATCTAGTTCTTCCTGCAGCATGACAAGCATTAATTCACAGCGCTCTTTTAGATCCATTTCTTCCAAAAGTTTCTGTTTCTCTGGATAAGAAAATGG
>OHRL01001368.1_pt1 | contig 13470 bp, 10 predicted proteins | sample 1578331 | NCBI WGS metagenome assembly OHRL01 (sample SAMEA3879608, study PRJEB24766) | human gut metagenome | biome: human-associated habitat; feature: feces | place: USA | collected 1985/1987
GCGGCACTGCGCAATTCTTTTACTGCACGGATATTGCCGAACTGTGCTTGCGGGTTGGTTTCGTCGAACTGGTTGAACAGCATGTCGATAGCGGGTACCTGATGCCAGGCGTACATTGCCATATTGTCCGGTCCGTCGTTCATTTGCGGCCAACCGTGTTCCCAATAGTGTCCGGTCCATTTCAGGTTGTTCGTCTCGCAGTAGTGGTGCCAAGGTTTGGACCAGCGGTCGACAAACATTTGCAACAGGGTTTCCATATAGTTATGACGTACCTGTTTCCAATTGCCCGTCTCTTCGTCCAGAAGGGGAAGTAGTGGTTTTAGATCGTATCCCCACTGTTTCCGGAATACTTCGAACAAGTCTGGTGTCCAGCGCAAGCCTCCGGGACTGCTGATGTTGGGCTCATCTGTGAAGATACCGAAAACAGATTTGCCAAATTCGTCCTTTATTGTTTTTTCGTATCCTTTCATCGTGAGGTCGATGAACTTTTCAGTCACACCGGGTACGAGCAGGTCTACGTAAGAATACCCTCCGTACCAGTCTGATTTGCCTAAATAGGTCTTTTTGTAGAGGTAATATTCTCCTTTTGCTTTTTTATGCTGGCTCAGGGCGTTCGTGATATCTGCCCATTTGTCCCCTTCTTTTTTAAGGATGATGAAATATTCGTCTGTCTTGTCAGGCAGAAGATCTGTTTTTGTCAACTCAAGTCCTTGTCCTTGGTTGTAGGATTCGGGCATATCTTCGGGAACATGTCCTCCGGCAAAGCCGCTGGGATAGGAGTTTTCATCGTAAATCCAGATGTCCAGTCCCATCTCTTTTCCTTTATCGACGGCATAACGGTAGAGGGAATACCATTCGTCCGACATATATTCCGTGATCATGCCCGGACGGGGATGGATAAACGCACCTCCGCAGCCTGCATCTTTAAAGTCTTTCAGCATACGGTCGATTTCAATTTCTGTAACTTTTCCGTTCCAAACCATAAAAGGGGCTGTACGGTACTCGGATGAAGGGTTGGAAAACTGGGCTTCCAAAGTGGAAAAACTGTCTGTCGTTTCCGCTTTGTTGCCACTGCAACCAGTCGTTCCGAGAGACAGGATACCTCCTGCGACGGTATATATAAAGTTTTTGATAATACGTTGTGTATTCATGGTGCTAATAGTAAAAAGACCTCTACTACAAAAGTAAAGGTCTTTTTGTTAATATGATAATTAATAACCTGGATTTTGTTTGAGCTGGTCATTTAATTGCAACTCGTTATAAGGTATCGGATAAAGCAAATATTCCGGCTTTATCTGATAGGTACGTTCAGGAAGTTCCGTATCAATCGTTTTGATATATTTTCCGTAGGCAGTCATTACTTCAATAGCTTTTCCTGTTCTCAATAAATCATACCAACGATGGTTCTCAAATGCGAGCTCGTGCCGTCGCTCATTGGCAACTACCTCGGCATTGATTGTTGTAACAGCAGGTAAACCTGCACGCGCACGTACTTGATTGACATAGGGTGCTGCGTCTCCTGCACGTCCTTGCTCCACCAGACATTCAGCTAACAATAACAGGCAGTCCGCATAGCGGTAAACAGGCCAGTTATCGTCTGTATTTTCTATTTTGGAGTGTGCGTGACGGTATTTATTGATAAATGGATAATTAACTGGATAATCATTGATCTTGGGATCACCGACTTTTAGTACATCAGCTACGACTAAGGCGTTTGCTGCATCCAGTGTACCGACTGCAACAGCGATAGATGGGTCGACACGCAGGTCTCCAGGTTCGTAAGAAGCGATCATTTCCGGTGTCGGAACATTCCAGCCTCCTGTCAGTAACGTACTACAATCCGGAACACCTGTAATAATTTCTGCATTCGTTGTTTTGGGAATAAAGTAGTATAACCAATCACTTTGCTGTCCCTGATCTCCCATTTGATACTGGATTTCGAAAATCGATTCTTTTCCGTTCTTTTTGGATGTGTCATATATATCGGCATAATTGGGAAGTAATTCATATCCCATATTCATGATATCTTTTAACTGCGTTTCCGCTGTTGCATAATCTCGATCTGGCTTTGTCATTAATACATAAGCGTAGAGCATTTTGGCAGCTCCTTTGGTTGCAGCACCATTTTGCGGGAATTTGACCGTCGGAAGTTTCTCTATGGCATCTTTCACATCATCAACGATGGCTGTATAGATATCGTTAACAGATGAACGAGGTAAGAATGCGTTGTCCGCTCCTGTCACTTCTTCCAGATGCAAAGGGACGTCTCCGTAGCATTGCACCAATTGGAAATACATGAAAGCACGGATGAATTTAGCTTCTCCGATCGTTTTATTTTTGAAATCATCGGGAAAAGTCGTCCCTTCAATGCGGTTCAGAATGGTGTTGGCTCTTGAAATGCCCGTATAACATGCATAATACATTTCATTTGTCCATTGGTTCTGGTCATCTACAACAAAATCCGCGATATTTTCACGATACAAGATGTGTAGACCACGGTCTGCTTTATAGCGGGTGTAATGTGTATTGTCGGAACGCATTTCTCCCATCAGGTATCCTTGTCTTGCCGATACTCCCCGTAGAGCGGAATAGGCTCCGTTCACTGCTTGAGTGAATTGCTCTTGAGTTTTAAAGAATGTCGCATCATTCGGATAATATTGAGGCGTCAGATTCAGAAAATCTTCCGAACAAGAAACCAAAGTCAACAATGCAACAACTAAACTAAATATCTTTTTCATGATCTTTCGCTTTAAATTTATAATTTGTTTTTCTGTCAGAATGAAATGTTACATCCGATACTGAATGTTCTTGGAACCGGGTAAGTTGTACGATCTACTCCTAAACCGTTCCATCCCATATCTTCATTCATGGCTATTTCCGGATTCATACCTGGGTATTTAGTGAATGTGACTAATTGCTGAGCTGTTACATATACCCGGAGTTTAGAGAGGTATTGACTCGGTTTAATCGGAATTGTATAGCCCAGAGTGATATTCTTTATGGTCAAATAAGAAGCATCATATACCCAACTGCTATTATTGAAGCGGAATAATTCCGTGGTACCGGCTTTTGTTCTCGGAACCTGTCCGTCACCCGGATTTTCCGGAGAGCGCCAACGATTGGCAACTTTTTTCAATACATTGAAACAACCGTCGATATTCAAGGTATGTTCGTAGTTTGAATTGATAATGTCACCACCTACTTGTCCACTGATCAGAATGCTCAGATCGAAGTTCTTCCAGGAAAATTCATTTGTCATACCATAAATAAAATCCGGATTCGGATCACCAATTTTTACACGGTCATTGTTGTCGATTATACCGTCAGGAACACCGTTAGGACCACTGACATCTTTCATGCGGACCGTTCCGATCTCAGATGAGGCGTGCTTTGGTTGGGAATTAAACTCTTCTTCGGTCATATATACGCCGTCAAATACATATCCCATGAATATACCGATAGGTTCTCCTACTGCTAAACGGTTGAAATCTTCCTGATTGGAATATCCACCTTTTGGGGTGTTGTTTGTTCCCATTTTGGTTATTTCATTCCGGTTGAAGGCTATATTCAAGTTGGTAGTCCATTTGAAATCACCGACAAGATTACGAGATTGCAAAGTGATTTCATGTCCCCATGCTTTGTAATCACCGATATTGGAATAAATGTTGGAAAAGCCGGAAGCTCTTGGAATATCGACTTGATACAAAAGTCCATCGACTTTTTTATTATAATAGTCATACATCAAATAGATACGATCGTTTAGGAAACCGATATCGACACCTAAGTCCAGTTGCTTTGTTTCTTCCCAAGTAAGAGCATTGTTCCCTAAATTACCTAATCCTTTTCCCGGAGCTAAAGAGCCACCTAAGACATAGTTATAAGTGCTAACTCCCGCAATATATCGGTAATTACCAATGTTGTAGTTACCAGTTAGTCCATAACTGGCCCTTATTTTCAGGTAGTTCATAACATTGGTTACTGGTTCCATGAAGGCTTCGTCAGATACAATCCATCCGGCGGATATGGAAGGAAAATTTGCATATTTATTGCCTGCCCCAAAACGGGAGCAACCATCTCGGCGGAATGTCGCCTGGAGTAAATAGCGGTCTTTGAAGCTATAATTCGCGCGTGCAATGACAGAGGCTAATGCCCATTGCTCGATGTTGTTGTCACCGTTTTTTGTAGCACCGGCACCCATCCAAGGAATATCATCACTTGGAAAGTCAGTTGCTGTTAGTTGGTTATATTCGTTGGAATATTTTTGTGCACTATAACCGACCAGTGCATCTATATTATGGTTTCCGAATTTATGGTTATACATCAACATATTTTCGATAGTCCAACTATAGTGGAAGTTGGTGTTGTATTGTCCACTTGCTTTTTGAGGGGGAGCAGTAAACATGGCTCCACCGGCTGTCGAAGGTGTAAAATCTCTATAGTTCTTGGCACCTAAATCGAAACCAGCCTGGAATTTATATTTGATACCGTTCCATATATCCAGTTCTGCAAAAGCATTGCTTAATAAGGCCAAATCCTGTGTTTTACTTGTTTTTTCATGTAAAACACGTATCCAGTTAGGTTGGGGGAACATCCCTGGAGAGTTTAGAGAAAGAATAGGTTCTCCATTTTCATCGTAAGGATTTACAGTTGGGTCAGCCAAGAACGCAGCACTTAATATCTGCCAACCTCCGTCTGTATTTTGGTTGTTTTTGATTTGCAAGGTGGGAGCTATGTTCAGTCCTAATTTTAAGCGGTCGTTTACTTGATAATCATTGTTTGCACGTAAAGAGTAACGTTCGAAATTAGAATTGTACATAACACCGTCTTGGCGGAAGTAGCCTAATACGATAGCTGTATTGAACTTGTCTTTATTGGCTGTCACACTGATACTGTAATTCTGTGTGGCGGCATTGCGTGTCAGTAAGTCATACCAATTGGTACCAGTACCGTATTGGGATGGATTTTGATATTGTTCTGGAACTCCTCCGGTATAACCTTCATATCTGGCAGCATCTTCGTAGTATTCTTTTTTGTATTGGGCAAATTCTTCCCCGTTCATAACATCCGGAGTCTTTAGTCCCTTTAAAGTCTGAATACCGAATGAAGCATTCACATCCACTTGAGTTTTACCTTGTTTTCCTCTTTTCGTTGTGATCAGTACGACACCGTTGGCGGCACGTGATCCATACAAAGAAGTGGCAGCGGCATCTTTCAAGATGGAAAAGGTTTCGATTTCATCCGGATTGATACTGCTTAGGTCCATATTGATAGGGATTCCATCGACCACGAATAAAGGTGAACTACCACCATTGATAGATGCTGCACCACGGATACGGAATCCCATACCTTTACCCGGCTGTCCTGTAGATTGGTTAATTTGTACACCTGCTACCTGTCCTTGAAGTTTTTGGGCAAATTGTCCTACAGGAAAACTTTCTAATTCTCCTGCATCTATCTTGGAAACAGATCCGGTCAAATCCCTTTTTTTCTGTGTACCGTAGCTAACGACAACAAGTTCGTCCAGTTGGTTTACAGTTTCTTGCAGAACGACATTTAATGTTTTCTGGTTGGAGACAGGGATTGTTTTTGTTTCATATCCGATAAAACTGATGGTGAGTATTTGATTGGGGTTAACATCAATGGAAAAATTACCGTCCATGTCTGTAATGGTACCGATGGTGGTGCCTTTGACGGAAATGTTTGCACCTGGTATAGGTTCTCCTTTTGCATCGATAACCCGTCCGGACAGTTTACCGTTCGTTTGTTCTATACCACTGATGGAATCTGGGTTTGCATGAGCTTTTGAAATCACATATCCGGGGCTTAAAAATACTGATAATAGTACAGCTTTAGGCAATAAGTTGCTGTATATCGATTTGATCATAATATTAAAATTTAATTTAACAGTTGAAATACTCTAATTTTCTCTACAAAAACTTTTTAGGTGTGTTATTTACTTCTCTCCATAGGCTAATGATTTAAGATTGCAATTGAATTTGTTCTGGTAGAACTATGAACTATACAGTACGGATAGTTGTAAAAAAGTAGGCTCGATTATCGGTTTTGGCTTATCTGTGGAGGTTATTGGAGTCTTCTGGAAGGGAAAAAAGGAGAATTTCTTTTTTGAAAGAATATCAATTTGACTAATTTTAATATCATTTTTGAAAACATCTAGTAGTTTTATATAGCTAATTTTGTCACGGTAGCAAACAACAGACAAGAATAGCCTTAGTTCTACCAGAACTAAGGTATTCACAAAAGCATAATTATCTTTTCGGGATATTTATACTTTTCCGGTTTTAGTTGTAACTGATCGTTACCTCTTTTTTATCGTTTTGGGAAAAACTTTTCGCCACATCTTGTATATCCTGCAAGGTGAATTTGCCTGTTATCCGGATGACCACATAGTCTGAATCTGTGTCGGCCAGCATGATCATTTCGTTGATTAGGTCACCGTTCTGGACGATGTAGAAAGAGGCGCGTGTATCGTTGTCCTTGACCCGCATCAGTTCTTCATGTGATTTGCTGATAAGGCTGCTGAATTCTTTTCGCATCTGGTCCCGGACTTCCTGCTTGTCGGAAGTGACGATTTGAAGATTGTTTATTTTCCCTTTCAGATTCATCAGGTTGAGGCCGCCGCTTTCTACATTAGGGATCATGTCGAACATTTTCTTGGAGATGAAGACAGATGTTACATTATCCATATCGGCATATTTTTCGAACAGTTTATCCTGGGCAAAGCACAAGCTGGTGCAACAAAGAAACAGGATCAGGAATATATTCTTTAATTTCATAAGATTAATCGTTTAAATGTTTGTTTAAAATATTGTTTACTTTATCTATCTCCTGCCCAGCGTTATCCACCTGGCTGATGCCTTTGTTGAGGTTCTGCGAGAGTAGGAGTAAAGCCTTTTCGGCAGCGGCGGCGGCATCTTTCGGATTGGTGTAAGTATCGCTGAGCCGGTCGTGAGCTTGATACGACGATTTGTATTGTAAAAAGCTGATGCACAACAGGATGTAGGCGGCAACTCCACTTAACCAATATAAAGTCCGTCTACGGGTCAATGAACGGGGCTTCTTTTCTTCCGTGGAAGCCCAGGTGTCGATCTGCTTTTCCAGTCTACGGGAAAGTCCTTCGGGTAAAGCTTGTTCCTCTTGGAGGGCTTTATTGATCAGTTCATCTATCTTTTTATCGTCCATATTCATATGTATAATATTTTTCAAGTTGTTCCCGGATTATTTTTCGTGCCCGGGAGAGTAGCACCCGTATGTTGACGGCACTCAGGCCGGTGATCTGTTCTATCTCGTCCATCGAACAGTCTTCGATCCCTCTCAACCGGAGAACTTGCCGCTGATTTTCCGGCAGGCGGTCGATCAGGTGGCGGATTTGCTGTACTTTGTCTTGTCTTTCCAACTCTTCGTCCGGTGAAGAAGCGGTAGAAAGAGTGACGGCTTCGGTGACATCTGCGTCGCGCCTGTTGGCACGAGGTGAGCGAAGGAAATCGAGGCAGAGGTTCTTGACCAGCGTCACGCAGAAAGCTTCCGGATTTTGGATATCGGTCAGTTCATTCCGCCGGCTCCATAACTTATAGTAGGCATCTTGCAGGATATCTTCGGCATCGGCCTTGTTTTCGACCAGCGCATAAGCAATCCGGAAGAGCTTGGGATGGAGGGGAAGGAACAGCCTTTTAAAGTTCTCAACATCCATCTTTGTGGTCGTTTATTACTTTTTCGATGTCAGATGGTTTGATCTTTCCTTTGATGCGGATCAGGGCATCGTCGCCTCCATCGGTTGTCAAGATTACCAGTTCGCGGATGATGTCTTTGTCAATACGTACCATTACTTTCGTGCGGTTGCCCTCTTCGTTGGCATTGACCATTGTTTCGTAATTCGGGTCTTTCAGTTTCTTGATGGCAGCGCGGAGATCGTCTTTGACGGTATTGCCGCATTCCTCGAAAGAAAGGACTTCGATGCTTTTTACACCCATCGTCTCGGTGAACAGGCTGCTTATTTTCATCAGGAACGGGCCGACTGTTACGTGGGTTACGTTTTTTTGCTTGGCAAAGTCGTTGAACAGCTTGTCCATGCTCTGGCTATATCCTGCTTGGCAGAATAGGATGAGGATCAGGATTGCGATGTATTTTTTCATCTTTCTAATGTATTAATCGTTACTTATTCCGTTAGTTCCGGCTCTTCAACGCGCGCTATTGGAGAGCGTTCATTAAGTAGACGGGAACGGAAAAGCTGTTGTTACAAAGAAAGAGAAAAATTTATGATTTTTCCTTACTTTCTGCTATTTCAACGAAATAAACGCTCGAACAAATCAGGAGGACAGCTATTAATTGGGACCAACTGAAGCGATCTTGTCCTAATGCCAGCGAGGTAATGGTTGCCACAATCAGGATCAGGTAACCATAGATGGCCACCAGTGTGGTTTTCAGATATTTTAGTCCGACCGGTATTAACAGGTAACTGATAACGGTCGGGAAAATCAGGACGAATGCCAAGACTGCCATCGGTTTCCAATGGATCGGGAACGTGAAAAGTGTTGCTTCAAATCCTGTAAATCCGGAAACGATGATGGCGGAGAAAGCCGCACCGGAAAAGGTGTACCGCAGCATTGTCATAACTCCTACATGCTTCAATATTCGGTTGCTTGCAATCAGATAGATTGCATAAGCCATGGAACTTAGCAGGCAAAGCAGATTTCCGGTGAAGGCATCGGAAGCCAGGTCATCGTTTTTCTGGGTCAGGATGCAGAGCAATGCGCCACCTAATCCGATCAGAATACCGGTTATTTTCATCTTTGTGATTGTTTCTTTAAAGAAGATGACAGAAAGAATGAATACCCAGATAGGTTGTAAACTGGAGAAAATGGAGCTTGACACAGGGGTCGTTTTGCTCAATCCCAGCAAGTAAAAGAACATAAAGCCATAAATGCCGAGCGCCCCCAACAGAAATAAGAGAATCTTTTCCCGGCGGGTGGAAGTCTCCGGTTGGGTGAACAAGCTGATAATCCAAAACGCGAGGGCGGCAAACGTACAGCGCAGGGTTACACCCGTCAGCGGACTTATCCATAATGGTAGGAGATATTTCAACGCATTCATATTCAACCCGCTGAAAGTTTTGGAAATAATCATGTAAATATTGGCTTCTCTTATTTTATTTTTCACGATGCTTGGGATTTTATGTTATACTTGTTTGATGCGGTCGTCGAACAAGAACGAATCTTGTTTCAGGTAGGCCCATGCGGCAGCTATCAGGGCAATGGCCATATTGAAGATGAAAGCGAACTGCTGTGTCTCGATATGGAGCATATCCTTGAGTATGTTTATAATGAAAGGGCAAAGAAGAATGGCCAGATAGTTCATGGCCATAACGAATGCCAGTGCAAGCGTCACTTTTTCAGGAATAGCCGTGCGGGTCGTTTTGTCGTAAGCTATCGGTTGTATGACACCATAGCCTAATCCGGCAAAGATACAACCCAGCCCGATCAACCATTCGGTGCGGGAAACGAGTATAAGCGCCATTCCGACAGAGATCGAGACCATACAGGCAAATTTGGTCTTTTTGCCGAAGAAGGAGACAATTTGATTCAGTATAAATCCCGGCGACATGATAGCCAAGAAAAACAGCGAGATCATAATACCCGAATTACCGCTGGTAATGATATTCTTTCATCAGGAAAGGAAGATTGAAGCTGATGATGATCACTAAGTAAGTAGCCAACCCATAGAACGACATGATCTGCATCAGGTGGGGAATCTGTATACCGAACTTCCCGAAACTGCTATCGGCAGGCCTTTCCGTTCTCCGGCTAGTGGTGTTTATGCCTATACCGGGATACGGTGAAATATTCTTTTTCAGATAGAACGAGAGAACGATCGAGATCAGCGGAAACAGGTAGACGATAAACGGCAAATGCCAGTTCACCTCTGCCAGATACCCCGTCAGAACGGTGGCCAGCACTAACGTTATATTCGTAATGGCGGAACTGAGCCCGAACTGTTTCGTACGGTATGTTCCTGTAAAAAAGCGGGAAATCAAACCGGTGGAAAGCGGCACGATCAATCCGGAACCGATCCCCAATAATGCGCTGACTGTTATCAGTTGCCACATTTTTGTGGAAAGCATGTACAGGATGCCGCTCAACGAGAAGATCACCAGTCCCACTTGCAACAGAAGGACATTATTGATCTTTTCCGTCAGTTTGCCCGACAGGATGATAAAAGGGATGATCAAGAGGGAAGGAAGTGATGAAAGCATCTGTATGTCCAGTTCTGTGGAATGCGGAAAGATTGCAGAAAGTCTTCCTAAGATTGGGGAGACAGCCAGGCCGGGCAGTGCATTCAGTGCCGATATCGACCATATGCCTATTAGCGTGATAAGAGGAATCGTCCCCTGTCCGGTCTGTATTCGCATAATCGTTTCGTTACATCATTTTTTATTGTATTGAAACAATCCCGAATAGTGAAAGTTCATTGTTTTAATAAACCCCAAATATCGTATGTTTAACGAAAAACGCAGAACAATTGCGGATAGTAGCTGTTTTTGCCATACAATCGGCCGAAACAAGTCGATAGCGCCATTATTAATTAAAAACAAAAAGACATGGAAGATTCTAATTTCAGAAAAGGTGATGCCAAGACAGCAATCTTTGGCTCGGAAAAGATGCTACAAGCCTCTCCTGTAGACAAAATCCCTGATGGTCCTACCACCCCGGAAATCGCGTATCAGATGGTTAAAGACGAAACGTTTGCACAGACACAGCCCCGCTTGAACCTGGCGACATTCGTAACTACCTATATGGACGACTATGCAACCAAACTTATGAACGAGGCGATCAACATCAACTATATCGATGAAACGGAATATCCGCGTATTGCCGTCATGAACGCCAAATGTATCAACATCGTAGCGAATTTGTGGAATACTCCCGAACAGGCAAAATGGAAAGCCGGTGCATTGGCTATCGGTTCGTCCGAAGCATGTATGTTGGGAGGTGTCGCAGCTTGGTTGCGCTGGCGTAAGAAAAGGCAAGCCGCCGGTAAGCCTGTGGACAAGCCGAACTTCGTTATTTCTACCGGATTTCAGGTTGTATGGGAAAAATTCGCCCAGCTTTGGCAGATCGAAATGCGCCAGGTGCCTCTGACACTGGACAAGACCACACTTGACCCGGAAGAAGCCCTGAAGATGTGTGATGAAAATACAATCTGTATTGTGCCGATCCAAGGGGTTACATGGACAGGTCTGAACGATGATGTGGAGGCTTTGGATAAGGCACTCGATGCCTACAATGCAAAGACCGGCTACGATATTCCAATTCACGTGGATGCTGCTTCCGGCGGTTTTATCCTCCCATTCCTGAAACCGGAATTGAAGTGGGACTTCCGTTTGAAATGGGTTCTTTCCATCAGTACGTCCGGACATAAGTTCGGTCTGGTTTATCCGGGCCTGGGTTGGGTTGTTTGGAAAGACAAGTCATATTTGCCCGACTCCATGTCATTCAGTGTAAATTATTTGGGAGCCAATATCACACAGGTAGGTCTGAATTTCTCCCGTCCTGCCGCCCAGATCCTCGGACAATATTACCAATTTATCCGTCTCGGGTTCGAAGGGTATAAAGCAGTTCAGGAAAACAGCATGGCGGTTACCCAATACTTACATGATCAGATCGGTAAGATGGCTCCGTTCGTGAACTACAGCAACGAAGTCGTGAACCCGTTGTTTATCTGGTATCTGAAACCGGACTATGCGAAAAAAGCGAAATGGACCCTGTACGACCTGCAGGATAAACTGAAACAAAGCGGTTGGATGGTTCCTGCCTATACATTGCCAAACAATCTTGAAAACCATGTCGTGATGCGTATCGTTGCCCGTCAGGGATTTAGTCGCGACATGGCTGACCAGTTGCTGAATGATATCACAGGAGCTGTTGCGGAACTTGAAAAACTAGAATATCCGACTCCTACCCGTATCGCACAGGATAAGAATCAGGAAGTGAAAGGTTCTGTGTTTACTCATACGGGTATGCCCCATAAAAAGAAATGATCATGAGTAAAACAATTTCCGTTTCACAGATAAAAGAAGCGGCACAGGAGGCTTACGAGCAGTTCAAGGATAATACGGGTGGCAAGAATGCTGATTACATCCCTTATCTGGCTAATATTGACAAGAACTTGTTCGGTATCAGTATCTGCCTGTTGGATGGCAGAACCATTACGTTAGGGGACTCTTCCTACTGTTTCGGGATCGAATCCGTTTCGAAAGTACATACGGCTATCCTGGCACTGCGTCAATACGGTGCTAAAGAGATTCTGGACAAGATTGGAGCCGACGCAACAGGCTTGCCCTTCAATTCAATCATCGCTATCTTGTTGGAGAACGATCATCCGTCTACCCCACTGGTAAATGCCGGAGCCATCTCTGCCTGCAGTATGGTGCAGCCCATTGGTGACTCTGCCAAGAAATGGGATGCCATCGTACAGAACATCACAGAACTGTGCGGCTCCGCTCCGCAGCTTATCGACGAACTGTACAAATCGGAGACTGCCACCAACTTCAATAACCGTTCTATCGCCTGGTTACTGAAGAATTACAACCGTATCTATGACGATCCGGATATGTCGCTCGACCTGTATACTCGCCAGTGTTCGTTGGGTATCACAGCCGAACAACTTTCCATCGCCGCAGCAACGATTGCCAACGATGGCGTGAACCCGGTTACAAAGAAACTTATCTTTGACGCTTCTTTGTCGCCTAAAATCACATCCTTAGTGGCTACGGTCGGTTTCTATGAACGTACGGGAGACTGGTTGTACACTTCCGGTATTCCTGCCAAAACGGGTGTTGGCGGCGGTGTCATGGGGATCATGCCCGGACACTTCGGAATCTCCGCCTTTGCGCCTCCATTGGATAGCTCCGGCAATTCGGTGAAAGCACAATTGGCGATCAAATATATAATGAATAAACTGGGGCTCTCCATTTTTGGCAGTACCCGGTTTACAATCACCGGTTAAAACGGTTTATTCTTTTAGTTGACGAGCCTCCACTCCCCTGAAATAATAGGGAGACGGGAGGCTTGTTTTTTTGCGGGAATAGTTTTTCATTTTAATCTTGCATTTTGTTCGGCCTGACGGTTTTTGTTTGACAACAGAAAGTATGTGATAGGCAACTTGTCCGGTTATTGCTTCTGTTTTGTCAGCCTGAGTAGGAAAAGCAAAGAGTTGCGCAGTATTTTGGCGATGACGACCGTCTTCATGGTAATAGATCGGCAAATAAATGGGAAAAATACGTTTTATATTCAAAAAGAAGAATATTTGAATTCTTTCATCGCCAGACCTGCCAATTGTTAAATAACTTGTTTTTTACAATAAGTAGTTTTGAATTTATTTGTCTGTTTGAGTGGAACCGGCCGGTTTGGCTTCTGATGCTTGTCCGGAGGAGACGGGATGCGTTTGATTATAATA
>OHRL01001417.1_pt1 | contig 13066 bp, 11 predicted proteins | sample 1578331 | NCBI WGS metagenome assembly OHRL01 (sample SAMEA3879608, study PRJEB24766) | human gut metagenome | biome: human-associated habitat; feature: feces | place: USA | collected 1985/1987
CTAGCTTTTCTTCTTCACTTACCATTCTTCATCACTCCTATGTAGTTGTTCACTAATCTTTAAAACTCTGAATAATCTTCTTGATTGATATAGTAGTGTTCTACCAATTCCTCTACATCGAAATCATAATCTTCACGTTCACGTTCTTCTTTCTTTATTTGATAAAGCAATCTGCTAATGCAATCATGCACCTTTTCATCATAATCGCCATCTCCTTGAGGAAGCTGTTCAAGGTAATACTTTGCTTCATTTGGGTTTTCCCATGCGCTTTCCAATAAATATTCAATGCTCTTTTTTATTAGTTCTTTTGTCATTTTCTTTTCCTCCATTTTTCCTACATGGACATCATGTCTAGGTAATATCAAGTATCTCTAAAATGCGCCTTAATTCCAGTACGTCCGCAAATTTAACCGTAAAAGAATTCTTTTTGAATATTACCTTTGCGTTTAGTTTATTTTGAAACTCTGCGGCAAGATCTGCATAATATTCTTCATTAGACTGCGACTTTTTTTCTTTTGGATCGTCTTTCTTGAGATAACGCTGCACCTGTCTTCCGGAAAGCCCCATGTGATTCCCAATCCAATCAATTTTTAAAGTTCCTGTCGGGATCATATTGTTTGCTTTCAAATGATGATAGATTTCCTCATATTCTTTTGCTCTTTGCTGCTTATACTCGGGGGTTTCATCACGCTGCGCATTGGCATCTAGAATCATAAGCTTTTCTTCGATTTCAGATGCTGGAGCCGGTTTGATAATAACCGGCACATCATCAATACCCAAAAGTTTAAGTGCAGAATATCGGCGTTCCCCGTTAATCAAAACATATTCGTGATTTCCCTTTTTATAAACATGCAGAGGATTTTGCAATCCGTTCTCTTTAATAGCTGCGGCAAGCTCTTCGATGTTGATGATTGGAGCATGGTTCAACGGATTGGGACTGATTTCATCAATATCCAAAACACTGATCTTCTGTACTGTATTTGCACTCTCATCATTTAACATGTTAATCAAAACGCCCATTTTACCACTCCTCTAATAATTCATTAACCAAATCTACATAATCGTTCCCGACACCTGTCTTCGCATTGATAATTGATTTTTGAGAATACGTTGCCTCTTTTATCGGCTTTGCTTGATTACGAATGTGTGTTTGTATTACGCACCCGGCATCACAAGCATTTGAAATTTCCTCAATTTTCAATTTATCGACATTGGTTCTTGTTACCATCGTGAACAATACTTTATAGGCAATGTCTAAGTCATAACTCTCGCTCATATCTTTGATGTTTCTTAGCGTCATTTCAAATCCTTTTTCTGCGGCTTTATCAATCTTAATCGGAATGATAACCTCATCACTCACATTCAAGGCATTGACAGTCAGCATATTCAAGATTGGAGGACAATCAATAATAATGAAATCATATTGCTTCATGATTCCTTTAATGCCTTTATATAAACGATTATGCTGTGCTTTCGGCGATATGAGGATATTCTTTTCCGTAGTTGCCAAATCTAACCTTGAAGGAAGAAGATCTACATTTGCAAATACCGTTGGATATGTAACAGCCTCTTCCTTTCCTTCCAATACAGAATCCACAAAGGTATAACCCTCTTCATCGACAATATTGATCAACATATCGGTACTGTTTGCCTGTGGATCTAAATCAATTACCAAAACTTTATAGTCCTTACTACCTAAAACATTCGCCAAATTTACGGAAGTAGTAGTTTTACCAACTCCGCCCTTTTGGTTTAAAATACTGATGGTTCTTGTCATTGTCTGTTCCTCCCTGCCTTGCTGGCTCACGTATACATTATGTCGAATATTTTTACAACTCCATTTCTAACTCGAATCACTTAGGGCTATAACCCCCGATTCAAGCCATTCACGGAGCCTTTTCTGTTCATCATAAATAATGCTGCGAATTTTTTTATTATCGCTTAGAATGGCTACAATGCTCTCAATCGTTTCCGCTAACACTTTTCTAAATTCATGCTTATTCTGCTGTATATATTTCAGATCATGTGTAATTGTTGATTTGTTTTCTGTTAGGATATTGGCAATTTCTGTGTTGCTTTTTCCTTCCTTCTTTAATTTACAAACGTGTGTACGCCTTATAAGCATATCTACTTCCTTCTTGCTACGATTCAGTAATGGGTGCTTATTACGGATCCGTTTCTTCTTTAGATCCTTAATTCTGCGCTCTTGTAAATAACATAACTGTTGTTGAAGCTTCGTATCAATCTCCAATCCGGAAATTACCTTTTCAATAGAAGTACAGTTCCACCATATTTGTGATGGCTTACAGCGGCGCTCAACTTCGCTATCAAACAAAGGATTAAGAAACATCTGATTTAATTGATGAGATTTTTTCAAGGTCTTTTCTTCCGAATAGCCCGACCACAGCATCCTCTCTTGAGCTAAGTAGATTAAATACTCACGATAACCTTTCTTAATTCCTTGTTTGTTCTTATAAATAATGATTTTCTCAAGGTCTTTGAGGAATAGCTTTGTTGATGCCTTACGCTTGTCATGATTCGGCTTTTTATCTTCCTTATCCTTTTTATAAAGCGACTTTCTCTCACGCTTATAAGCATCTACCTGCTGTTTGCTGAAATTAAGCAACGGACAGAAATCAAAGATTTTATAATCTGTTTCGTTATGTTCTAAGATGCTTACCTCTTTCTCCGCTGCGGCATTCCACGTTCCCGGTATTCTTATAACCTGCGTAATGTTCATCGCTTTCGCATCCATTCCGAATCGATTTTGTAAATAGTACAGTTGCTTATAGATAGCTCGATATAGTTTTATCAATTTAATTGACGCATGAGCAAACAAGTAAATTACATATAACCCTCTTCCGGAATCAACAACATAAGTCGGTATCATAGGTAACGTTTCCTTTATATGTTGCTCATACATTTCTATCGGACTTAACTTCTTATAGGATCTTTTCTTATAAAAATCGTAATCAAGGATAAATCCGTTTAAATGCCTAACGTCATTGGTTGCCTTATTTTTTCTCCAAAATGAATTAAGAGAGAAATAAGTTTCTTCTGCTTCTTCTTGGATCAATCGCTTTGCCTTATTTAAAAATCTATCAATGGAATACAATTTGTCATACATCTTATATTCTCCATCATTCATATATTTGACATAAAGCGGATCCATTTCGTCATTCCAATTCCTTAATATAGCTGTATAACAACTATCATCGGCACCATTATGAACATCACGCAAAAATTGTAAATTTTGTTGTAATACAGAGTCCATATCTATCACCTCACTTTTTGAAATAAAAATCTTTATTTATTTTCCTCCAAAGAAGTAAGATGCTCTAATTCACTTAATTCGTCTGAATTACCAATTAAATCATTATCAATTAAAACCTCGATTGCAGCCTTAACTTTTAAATTTATCATACAAACCAAACTAAGTAATTCCTCAGTACGTCTTAGTTTTTCCTCTTGTTTGGTGTTCTTAAGTAGAACTTGAGCCAAATCCATAAATTCCTCATTTTCCGATACTCTCTTTAAAAATAAGATTCCCATGCGAATAGCTTGCATAGAAGTTACGTTAAATCTCTTGCATATTTCTTCGACTGCCGCTTTTTCATGTTCATTTAAAGTTAGTTTCTTCGGTGCTCTCATAACTTGTATTTCCTTTCTGATAACAAAAAAATCCTCATAAACACTTTTTTATAGTGTCTATGAGGATTTAATTACTTGCTCCTAAGGATATAATAAATCAAACTCAATAGTTCGACTAATTTCTAAATGGGGCGAACGAAGGGGATCGAACCCTCGACCTTACGGATGCGAACCGTACGCTCTCCCAGCTGAGCTATAGGCCCATATTTAGGGGCGTGACGCGGTTGGGCGACCAACCGACATACTCCCCATTTGAATGCCCACAACTCTGTGGGGCACAAAAGCGATACGCTTGCACTCCCAGCTGAGCTATAGGCCCATATGTTCTTCACAACGCAAATAGTGTAACTCTTTCGGCGGCATTTGTCAAGAGCTTTTCGTCGTGCCGTGCCGCAGGGCAGCCCCTATTATTGAGTTACACACCAAGGAATTGGCTGTGTAGCTCAATTTTTTTATTCCTCATGCTCGCTCTCGTCGGTATTGTTAGTCTCGTAATGCCAGCCTCGTTTGTTGAGGCCGCGGGGCATCTCGCCCAGACCGTAGACGATGTCCTTTTCCTGCATGGTGTATGTCCAGCCGTCGCCATCCGGCGTCAGAAAGGGGACAGGGCCGGTCTCGACGGGCAGGTTCAGCACCACGCTCTCAGTAGGGAAGGGAGTCCCGAACACAAAACGCTTTATCATAAACAGCGTGTTCCTCTCAGTCAGAAGTTGTTTTCGGAAGCGGGGCGCGCCGGGCGGCGGGTCAGAAGACCGCCCGGGCGGTGCGCAATGCTGAGGAAAACCGCTTTTTGGCCTCTACCAGTATGGTACGCCCTCCAGCCCGGCAGAGCAAGAGAGAAAACCGTCAGAACGATACAACAAAACCGGCATTTTCGCCGGAAAGGAGGGCACGGGGCTTGTTTGGGCAGGGGGAAATGGTATATAATAAGAATATTCTAGTGTATAAGGGGAGAATCATCATGTATCAGAAAGGAATCAAGCGGCTGCTGGCCGTGGTGCTGTCGGCCTGCGGGCTGCTGGTGCTGTCGCCGCTGCTGCTTCTGCTTTGCCTTGCCATCAAGCTGGACTCACCGGGGCCGATTTTCTTCCGGCAGAAGCGGGTGGGCATCCATAAGAGCTATTTCAACATCCTCAAGTTCCGCACCATGCGCATCGACACCCCCCACGATATGCCCACCCATCTGCTCCACGATCCGGAGCAGTATATCACCCGGGTGGGCCGTTTCCTGCGAAAGACCAGTCTGGACGAGCTGCCCCAGCTGTGGAACATCCTCGTAGGCGATATGGCCGTCATCGGCCCGCGTCCGGCGCTCTGGAATCAGTACGACCTGCTGGCCGAGCGGGACAAGTACGGGGCGAACGATGTCCGCCCCGGTCTGACCGGCTGGGCGCAGATCCATGGCCGGGACGAGCTGGAGATCACGGAAAAGGCCAAGCTCGACGGCTGGTATGTGGAGCATATGAGCTTCTGGCTGGATGTCAGATGCTTTTTCGGCACCATCAGGGCCGTGGCCGACCACGATGGCGTGGTGGAGGGCGGCACCGGGACGCTGCACGAGGAAGGAAAGTGATTCGTCCTTTCTCTTGATTTATCCCTCGAAAAGCGTATAATAAAACAGTATACAAGACACAGAAGGAGGATTTCCATGGAACGCACCTATATCAATGAGGTACAAAAGGAAATTGGCAGCACGGTCAAGGTGCAGGGCTTTATCGAAAACCTGCGCAACAGCAAGTATATGGCCTTCATCGTGCTGAAGGATATTACCGGCAAGCTTCAGATCACCGTCGAGAAGGAGGATCACCCCGAGCTGGTGGACACCATCGACAAGCTGACCCCGGACTCGGTCATCACCGTCACCGGCAAGGTGGTGGAGAACGACTATGTCAAGATGGGCGGCATCGAGATGATCCCCTCGGCCATCGAGATCGAGAGCATCGCCGACGCGCTGCCTATCGTCCGCAAGGAGATCGCAGCCACCAAGAAAAAGAAGGCTGTGGAGCGTTCCAGCATCGACCAGCGCATCGACTACCGCTGGATCGACCTGCGCACCGACGAGAATCAGCTGATGTTCAAGGCACAGAGCTGCTTCGTCAACGCCATGCGCCAGTTCCTGCTCGAGCGTAACTTCATCGAGATCCACACCCCGAAGCTCATCGCTGCCGCCAGCGAGAGCGGCTCTGAGGTGTTCAAGGTGGACTACTTCGACCGCAACGCTTATCTGGCCCAAAGCCCTCAGTTCTACAAGCAGATGGCGATGGCTGCCGGCTTCGAGCGCATCTTCGAGACCGGCCCCGTCTTCCGCGCTGAGAAGAGCTACACCAACAAGCACTCCACCGAGTTCTCCGGCTTTGACCTCGAGTTCAGCTACATCACCTCCTACAAGGACGTCATGAAGATGGAGGAGGAGCTGCTGACTGCCGGCCTCAAGGCCGTCAAGGAGCAGTACGGCGACCAGATCAAGGAGCTGTTTGGTCAGGAAGTCGTCGTCCCTACCACTCCGTTCCCCGTGGTCAAGCTGGCCGACCTGTACAAGGCTCTGGAAGAGGAGTTCGGCTACACCGTCGATGAGTCCGAGAAGGGCGACCTGACCACCGAGGCCGAGCGCCTGAGCTACGACTGGGTCAAGAAGCACTACGGCCACGAGTTCCTGTTCATCACCGATTACTCTGCCGAGAAGCGTGCTTTCTACCATATGCGTGATGAGAACGGTGTGCCGCAGGGCTACGACCTGATCTGGCGCGGCGTGGAGATCACCACCGGTGCCCAGCGTGAGCACCGCTACGAGGTGCTGAAGAAGCAGGCAGAGGAAAAGGGTCTGGCCGACGACGTCAAGTTCTATCTGGAGTTCTTCCAGTATGGCTGCCCCCCGCACGGCGGCTTCGGTCTGGGCATCGACCGCCTGACCATGCTGCTCTGCGGCCTGAGCATCAAGGACGCCGAGTTCCTGTTCCGCGGCCCCAACCGTCTGACTCCGTGATCTAAAACATAACAAAAAAAGCCAGTGCACAAGCCGTGCGCTGGCTTTTTTGGCGTCTTATGGCTTACTGGATGCCGGTGACTTTATAGTCCTGTGCCTCGACTGCATTCTTGAGCACATCGTCGGCCACATCCTCGGTCAGGGTGACGACGGCGGTGCCGTCGGTGTGACTTGCCACGGCTTCAGAGACGCCGGGGATGGCCTCGAGAGCCTTTTTCACACGGGCCTCACAGTGGCAGCACATCATGCCTTCAACATTCAGGGTCTTTTTCATGGGATCGTCCTCCATTTTGCCATCGGGCGCTTCGGTGTCCGATGGCGTATTATTTTCTGCCGCAGGCTGTGCAGAGACAGCTGCGGGGGAAGCTTTTTTGTGGTCGTGCTTGGTGCTGTGCAGGTCGAACAGGTTCAGCCGCAGGGCGTTGCTCACGACGCAGAAGCTGGACAGGCTCATAGCGGCAGCACCGAACATGGGGTTCAGCGTCAGGCCGAAGGGGATGAACAGACCCGCTGCCAGAGGGATGCCGATGATGTTGTAGATAAACGCCCAGAACAGGTTCTCGTGGATGTTCCGCAGGGCAGCGCGGCTGAGGCGGATAGCGGCGGGCACATCCGAGAGTCTGGAGTTCATCAGGACGACATCGGCGGCGTCGATGGCCACATCGGTGCCTGCGCCAATGGCAATGCCGGTGTCAGCACGGGTCAGGGCAGGGGCGTCGTTGATGCCGTCGCCTACCATGGCTACCTTGCCGCTGGCCTGAAGCTGGCGGATGACAGCCTCCTTGCCGTCGGGCAGGACGCCCGCGATGACCTCGTCCACGCCCGCCTGTCGGCCAATGGCGTCGGCGGTGCGCTGGTTGTCGCCGGTGAGCATCACCACCCGGATGCCCATATTCTGGAGCTGCCGGATGGCCTCGGGGCTGTCCGCCTTAATGGTGTCGGCCACGGCGATGACGCCCAGCAGATGGCCTGCACCGCCGAAGAAGAGGGGCGTCTTGCCCTCAGCGGCCAGCTGTTCGGCCTGTTGTGTCAGTGTGGCAGGCAGGGGAAGTTTCGACTGGATAAAGGATGCGCTGCCGCCGAAGATGTCCACGCCATCCAGCTTTGCGGCCAGACCGTTGCCCGGCAGGGCCGCAAAGTCTGTGACCGTCGGAGGCGTGATGGCCTTTGCCTCGGAGCAGGCCAGAACGGCCTTGGCCAGCGGATGCTCGCTGCGGCTTTCCAGTGCGGCGGCCAGCGTCAGCAGCTCGGTCTCAGAGACGCCCTCGACGGGCAGCAGATCAGTGACCCGGGGCGCACCCTCGGTGATGGTGCCGGTCTTGTCCAGCGCCACGATCTGGGTGCGGCCTGTGGCTTCCAGTGAGGCGGCGGTCTTGAAGAGGATGCCGTTCTTTGCGCCGAGGCCGTTGCCCACCATGATGGCCACGGGGGTCGCAAGACCCAGCGCGCAGGGGCAGCTGATGACCAATACAGAAATGCCCCGGGCCAGCGCATAGCCCAGCTCACGGCCCAGCAGGAGCCAGACGATGGTGGTGAGGACGGCGATGGAGATGACCGCCGGGACAAAGTAGCCCGATACGGTGTCGGCGATCTTGGCGATGGGAGCCTTGGTGGCGGCGGCATCGCTGACCATCTTGATGATCTGGGACAGGGTAGTGTCCTCGCCCACGCGGGTAGCCTCGCAGCGGAGGAAGCCCGACTGATTGGTGGTAGCGGCGCTGACCCTGTCGCCTGCGGCCTTGTCCACCGGGATGCTCTCGCCGGTCAGGGCGCTCTCGTTCACGGCGCTGACACCCTCCAGCACCAAGCCGTCCACAGGGATGTTCTCGCCGGGGCGGACGACGAAGATGTCGCCCTTCTGCACGTCGGCGATGGAGACGGTCACTTCCGCGCCGTCCCGTACCAGCGTGGCGGTCTTGGGGGCCAGCTTCATCAGGCTCTTGAGGGCGTCGGTGGTTTTGCCCTTGGAGCGTGCTTCCAGCATCTTGCCCACCGTGATGAGGGTCAATATCATGGCGGCCGACTCGAAGTAGAACTCCATCATATAGTGCATGACCAGCGCGTCATTGCCGTGGAGCTGGGCGTCGGTCATGGCAAAGAGGGCGTAGGTGCTCCACACATAGCTTGCCATGGAGCCGAGGGCCACCAGCGTATCCATGTTGGGGGCACCGTGGATGAGGCCTTTGAAGCCGCTGATGAAAAACTTCTGGTTGATGACCATGATGATGCCAGCCAGGATCAGCTGGACAAGGCCCATGGCGATGTGGTTGCCGTCGAACCAGTGAGGCAGAGGCCAGCCCCACATCATGTGGCCCATCGAGAAGTACATCAGCACCAGCAGGAAGCCCAGCGAGGCGATGAGACGGCGTTTGAGCTTGGGGGTCTCGTGGTCGGCCAGTGCGTCGAGGTCGGCATTGGTGTCCGATGCCTTATGGGTGGCGTCCGACTTGGGGCTTGCACCATAACCTGCCTCCTGCACCGCCGAGAGGATGGCGGCAGGGGAGGCAGTGCCCTCCACGCCCATAGAGTTGGTCAGCAGGCTCACCGAGCAGCTCGTGACGCCCGGCACCTTCTTTACGGCCTTCTCCACCCGGGCAGAGCAGGCCGCGCAGCTCATGCCCGTGACATTGTATTGTTCCATTGTAGATTCCTTTCCGCTGCATAAGATGCCCGGAATGGGGTCATTTCATGAGCTTGGGCAGCAGGATCAGCAGCTCGTCCAGTTTTTCACTGCTGCCATTCCGCAGGTCGTCAGCCACGCAGGTGCGGACGTGCTGGCCCAGCAGCTCCTTCGAAAAGCCGTTCAGTGCAGCGTTCACCGCCGCCACCTGCACCAGAATATCGGTGCAGTAAACATCCTTTTCCACCATTGCGCGGATCCCGCGCACCTGACCCTCGATGCGGCTCAGTCGGTTGACGAGGGCACGGTACTCCTCGGGAGTGCGGTCCTTGTGGCGGCAGCAGGAGGGGGCAGTGTCCTTTTCGGCAGGCGCAGCGGCGCAGCAGGGCTTCTTTTCAGCATCAGTCATAGCAGATAGCTCCTTTCCGGGTAGTTCAATGCAGGAGGACGTACCCTGCGGGGGTAAGCCTCCCGATGATTTGATTTTACCACTTAGGGGTATCTTTTGCAAGCAGATAGAACACACTGACTGTGAAAGTTTTGTGAAATCAGGAAACTGGAGAAACAGAAACGGGAGCCTCCCGCAAAGGAAAGCTCCCGTTTCTGTTTAGGATAGGAAAGAGAATGTCAGAAGTAGGGGGGTCACAGGTTGGTGTAACCCATCAGATAGCGGTCTACCTCGGCGGCACAGTCGCGGCCCTCTCGCAGGCCCCAGACGACGAGGCTCTGGCCCCGGCGCATATCGCCGCAGACGAAGACCTTATCCACATTGGTGCGGAAGCTCTGGTCGGCCACATTGCCCCGGGCGTTCCGCTCCACGCCGAATGCCTCAGCGACATAGTCCTCACAGCCCACGAAACCGGCGGCGATGAAAGCCAGCTGGCAGTCGTAGGTGAACTCCTCGCCGGTGGGCACCATGCTGGTGCGGCCGGTGTCGGGGTCGCGCTGGGGCTTCAGATAGGAGATGACCGCGCCGGTCAGATTTCCGGCCTCGTCCTTCAGGAACTCCTTTACAGTAGTCTGGTAAACGCGGGGGTCCTTGCCGAACTTGGCGAGGCACTCGGTCTGGCCGTAGTCCACCTTCAGCACCCGGGGCCACTCGGGCCACGGGTTGTTCGCCGCACGTTCCTTCGGGGGCTGGGGCATCATCTCCAGCGCCATCAGGTCGGTGCAGCCCTGCCGCAGGGCCGTGCCCTGACAGTCGTTGCCAGTGTCGCCGCCGCCGATGACGAGGACATTCTTACCTGCGGCGCTGATGGCCTTGCCGTCGGCAAAGCTGCTGTCCAGCAGGCTCTTGGTCACGCTGGTGAGGTAGTCCACCGCGAGATGGACGCCCTTGGCATCCCGACCGGGGACGTTCAGGTCCCGGGCCTTCTTTGCGCCGCAGCAGAGGACGATGGCGTCGTAGCTCTTGAGCAGCTCGGCGGCATCCACGGCCCCGCCCACGTCCATGTTGGTGCGGAACTCCACGCCTTCGGCCTGCATGATCTTGATGCGGCGCTCGATGACGGATTTGTCCAGCTTCATGTTGGGGATGCCGTACATCAGCAGACCGCCCACCCGGTCGGCCCGCTCAAAAACGGTGACGGCGTGGCCGCGGATGTTGAGGTACTCGGCCACCGACAGGCCCGAGGGGCCGCTGCCGATGACAGCCACGCTCTTGCCGGTGCGGGCCGGGGGCGGGGCGGCGTGGAGCCAGCCCTTGGCGTAGCCCGTCTCCACGATGGCGTGCTCGTTCTCCCGGACGGTGACGCTGCTGCCGGTCACATCGCCGCAGGTGCAGGCGGCTTCGCAGAGGGCCGGGCAGACCCGGCTCGTGAACTCCGGGAAACGATTGGTGGCCCGCAGACGGCGGAGTGCCAGCTCCCACTTGCCCTGATACACGAGGTCGTTCCACTCCGGGATGAGGTTGTTCAGGGGGCAGCCGGAGGCCATGCCGCCGATCATCATGCCGGCCTGACAGAAGGGGACGCCGCAGTCCATGCAGCGTGCCGCCTGCGTCTGCTGCTCCTCCCGGGAGAGCCAGATGTGAAATTCGTTGAAATTCTCGATGCGCTCCAGCGGCGGAACATCCGTGCTGGTCTTGCGCGCGTAATCCATAAAACCAGTGAGTTTTGCCATGATGTTCCCCTCCTTACTTCTTCTTCTGCACGGCGTAGAATGCTTCGATCTGCGCCTGCTCGCCGTCGAGACCCCGCTCCTCCATGGAGGCGATGACCCGCAGCATATGGTCGTAGTCGTAGGGGAGAACTTTCTTGAACTTGGGCAGGAACTCGCTGAAGTTGTTCAGGATCTCCTTGCCTCGGGGCGAGCCGGTCAGCTCGACGTGCTCCCGGATCAGCTCCTTCAGGGTGGCGACATCGTATTTGTGCTCCACCGGCTCGAGGCTGACGGTCTCCTTGTTCACCCGCTGGTAGAAGTCCCAGTTTTCGTCCAGCACATAGGCGATGCCGCCGGTCATACCGGCCGCGAAGTTCTTGCCGGTATGACCCAGAACGACGACGGTGCCGCCGGTCATATACTCGCAGCCGTGGTCGCCCACGCCCTCGACGACGGCCACAGCGCCCGAGTTGCGGACACAGAAGCGCTCACCGGCCACGCCGGAGACGAAGGTCTTGCCGCTGGTGGCACCGTAGAGGGCCACGTTGCCGATGATGATGTTGTCCTCGGGCTTGAAGGTGATGCCCTCGGGCGGACGGACGATGAGCTTGCCGCCGGACAGACCCTTGCCCATGTAGTCGTTGCAGTCGCCGGTCAGCTCAAGGGTCAGGCCCTTGGGGATGAACGCGCCGAAGCTCTGGCCGCCTGCGCCGGTGCAGTGGACGGTGTAGACGTCATCCGGCAGGTCGCCGCCATACTTGCGGGTGATCTCGCTGCCGAAGATAGCACCAAAGGCGCGGTCGGTGTTGGAGACCTCCAGCTTGACGCTCTGGGGGGCCTTGCTGGACAGCTTGAACTTCTTCATCAGCACCTTCATGTCCAGCGTGTCTTCCAGATGGAAGTCATAGGTATCCTCTTTCTGGAAGTGGACGTTGCTGTTGACGATGGCGGGGTTGTGCAGGATGCAGTCGAGGTCCATCTTGGCCAGACGACTTCCGGCAGGGGCGGGCTTGACGTGGAGCAGGTCGGTGCGGCCCACCAGCTCGTCGATGGTGCGGATGCCCAGCTTTGCCATGTACTCCCGCAGCTCCTGCGCCACGAAGGTCAGGTAGTTGATGATGTATTCGGGCTTGCCGCGGAAATGCTTGCGCAGCTCGGGGTTCTGGGTGCAGATGCCCATGGGGCAGGTGTCGAGGTTGCAGACACGCATCATCACGCAGCCCATAGTCATCAGCAGGGAGGTGCCGAAGCCGAATTCCTCCGCGCCCAGCATACAGCTGATGGCAACATCCCGGCCGGAGAGGAGCTTGGAGTCGCTCTCGATGCGCACGCGGGTGCGCAGGCCGTTCAGGATCAGGGTCTGGTGGGTCTCGGCGATGCCCAGCTCCCAAGGCAGACCGGCGTCCTTGATGGAGTTGCGGGGCGCAGCGCCGGTGCCGCCGTCATAGCCCGAGACGAGGATGACCTGTGCGCCGCCCTTGGCCACACCGGCTGCGATGGTGCCGACACCGGCCTCGCTCACCAGCTTGACATTGATGTTTGCGTGACGGTTGGCGTTTTTGAGGTCATAGATCAGCTCTGCAAGGTCCTCGATGGAGTAGATGTCGTGGTGGGGCGGGGGAGAGATGAGGCCCACGCCGGTGGTGCTGTGGCGGGTCTTGGCGATCCACGGGTACACCTTCGCGCCGGGCAGGTTGCCGCCCTCGCCGGGC
>OHRL01001429.1_pt1 | contig 12939 bp, 10 predicted proteins | sample 1578331 | NCBI WGS metagenome assembly OHRL01 (sample SAMEA3879608, study PRJEB24766) | human gut metagenome | biome: human-associated habitat; feature: feces | place: USA | collected 1985/1987
ATACGCTTTACAGCACGTATTCGTAGTGGGGGGGCGGTTTATAAACGCAGCCAAAAGCCGGGAATGATGGCGCCCGAATCCGAAATCCTGTTAATGAGCTGAATATCGTTTGAAAAATAGAGAGAATTCGTTAAATTGTCTTGAAATAAAATCAATATAGCGTTTCTTAGATGGGGCCATTTAGAGATAGATGCTGAAAAATAGATTCGGTTATGAAGAAAATATTTTGTTTAGTTTGTTTTTTCTCTGCTTTATTTTCGTTGAAAAGCATTGCTGCTGTTCCTGAGGGAGCTATTCCGTTTGTTTTCGACGGACATCTGTACCTGCAATCGACCTTGAATGATACTATTCCCGTTACCCTTATTTACGATACAGGAGCTGACTTTCTCTATCTCGACGAAGATTATTTGAAACTCAAAAATCTGCAAAACGCTTTCGGACGAAAAGGTAAGGCTAAAATGGGAGGTGCGGGGAATGGCGAGCCTGAACGCATAGAAATATTCATCGATCCGATTACAGTCCATTGCGGGGCGAGGGAATACCAAAACGAGATTACACCTATAATTAAGTTGCGTGATCTCCTCGGGAGGCACACTGACGGCTTGTTAGGTAATACTCATCTATTGATGAATCCTCTGGAAATCAATTTCAGCGAGAGCTATTTGCGCCAGTTAAAAGAACCGTTGTTAGCTGAACAGCTCGATAATTATGTAAAACTCGACGCTCGATTCGAGGATAACCGTATCGATGTAAAGGCGACGCTGCAAATCGACGATGAAAATAGCCTGGAGGGTTGGTTTAGAATGGATTTAGGGTGCGGCTCCACGATTATTCTCACGAATGAAACGGCGTCTGCATTCAATTTTATGGATGTGCCGAAGGCATATTTTCGTACGCAGGCCGGAGGTATCGGCGGCGGTTCTGAGGAGGTTACGATAAGGGCTGCAAAATTCTGTATGGTCGATACGCTCGAAAATATCGTGATAGATTACTCGCTCAATGAAAAGGGGGCATTATCGTCGGACAGACCCTATATAGGTATAATAGGTAATGAGATCTGGTCGCTCTACGACATTGTTTTGGATCCGGTAAGTTCTTCTGTATGGGTCAAACGCAATGAGAATCAGGGTACCTACGCCCAATCGTCGGTGACGCATATGGTTACTGGTGACCGTACGGATATTTGCGGTGGCTGGATTGTCAATGGCCTATATAAAGGAGGAGTCGCGGAGCAAGCCGGTATCGAAATCGGTGATATAATTGTAGCCATAAATAATCGTCCTGTCAAAGAAATAACCTGGGAAGAGCAACGAAAAGGTTTGGAACTTCAGGGAGAAACTACATATACCGTTCAAAAACCCGACGGTCAAATCGTTTCCTATACTTTGTTTATTGGTAAACAGATTATCTGACCCAACTATATCCCATATAGTCCGGAGTTTGCTGTTTCCAAAAAAATTGTGGAAAGGACGAGTATATGTCGATATGGAATCGGGACCGAGGACGATCGGTAAAGATGCCGCTCGCTGCCACGGGCCGGTTTGAATGTATGATCCATATTATTCGCCGAAAAACTCGCGGATAATTCCGTATGTTTTGTAAGTTTGGGGATAATTATGTGCGACTATGAAACATCCGGTAGATATTGATAATTGGAATCGTCGGGAGAACTATCTTTTTTTCCGGGATTTCGCCAATCCTTATTACAGTGTTACATCGCAGGTCGATGTAACGGAAGCGTATATTCGGGCGAAAGCGCTGGGTATCAAGTTTTCGCACTATGCGATGTACGCTTCGATACGGGCTGTCAATTCCATTGAGGCATTGAGGTACAGGCAGGTCGATGGAAAGGTCTGGCTATATGATCGGATCAGGCTCAATACGGCGGTTGCGCGTGAGGATCACTCCTTTGCATCGGTTATCATTCCCTATAATGATACGCTGGAGGAGTTCGTCGCTGAAGCGCGAGGGATCATTGCAGCCGCGATGCGGGGCGAGGGAGATGCGTACGGAGCCGATTCCGAGAAGGACACGTTTGTTATAAGTGTGAATCCGTGGTATAGCTTCACAGGGTTACAGTTCCAGTTTCCGCAGAATGCAGGCGAGAATATCCCTTTGTCGGTATTCGGAAAGATAATGGTCGATATGCAGGGACGCCGTACGATGCCTGTGGCTGTAAGTTTCCATCATGGGTTTGTCGATGGTTATCAGGTGGGGCGTTATTGGGAGGCGTTCCAACATAATCTCGATACGCTCTCGATGTAAAATACACGATCCGATTTCGGCCGGAGTTTTACGGTTGTCTAATAGGGACAGGTAGGGATATAGGGGAACTTTGAGGGGGACATAAAGAATTATCCGGGTATTATCGTCTGTAAGTTGTGTCTTGCGGCGAGGTGATTTTTTGAGAGGTCTATCGCGGCGTCAGAGGGTCTTATGGATTTATACTGCTCTCCAAAGGAGGCTTTTAGTGGCTTATCCCTTGTAATGGGGATGGTTTTCTGTGTTTTTTAGCCGATTCAGGCGATTGTGAAAGATAATGAATAGAACGATCTTTGTATTGTGAAAAGGGATAAGTGTTAATAGGGTTGATGAAAGGTTAGAAAAATTTTTGCCAAGAAATTTTATTTGTTAAAGATTGTGTGTGGAAAAGTCTGCTGGGAAGCAGGCTTTTCTGTTTCCGGGAGGCGACAGGGGCCGGCATTTCAACCGGTATGCAGGGGCGGTCGCGTTCAAATGCCGGAACAAGTCGATCGCCCTGTCGCGGCAATGCGATCGGGGGATTCGTTGCTGCTTTGCTCATTGTGCGGTCGTATAGTCGGTAATTCGTCGGTGTTGCGGCAGGACGGTTTCGGGGGATGCGGATATCTGTCCGGGATTTTGCATCGAGCTGTGTCACGCGGCCCGTGTCGGTGCGTGTCCGGTGCCGGAGTGCGGTACGAGGTGCTCGGCTTGCCCCGGGACTCGTCTTTGCTGTGGCAGGTGCGGGTCGTGCCGAAGATCGATGTCCCCGGTACGACCCGCACGGGCCGGAGAGTCAGATGCGCGGTTTTACGGCGATGCGCAGCAGCAGCGACAGTGCGTAGATAATCAGGCCGTAGATCGGAGCGATGAACGCCACGCGCAGACCGCCCGAGAGCAGCGTGAATGTGACGGAGTATCCGGTTGTCTGGATGATTTGGAGAATGGAGTAAAAGCCGATCATCATACTCAACACTCCGAGGGTGCAGGCCAGCAATCCGAGCTCCTTGATCCAGCGCGGCGCTTTCCATGTGCAGAAGAGCATGGCGATCAGACAGAGGGTGAGTGCGGTCATCCAGCCGTAGCCGCCTTCCAGGTAGAGATCGGCCGGTGAATGTCGGCTTTCCGATATTGCAAATTCGCTGACCTCCCACTCTTGTGTTTCGGGATTCAGAATGGCGATCTCATGCTCGTTCAGTTGGGGCTCTTTCCCCGGTTCGGTCGGTAATGTGCGGGTGATCTCTTGGGCGGACGGGAGGGCGGTTTTCTCGCCGGGTGTCGCCGATGTCGATTCGGCATCGGCCGCAGCCGATGTGTCGGCGGACGGAGGCGGTACGATGGCGACCTTTTCCTGTGCGAAGAGCGGGACCGAGGCCAGCAGAAGCAGTAGGCCGGTTGCAAGCAGTCGTTTCATTGCGTAATGATTTTAGGTTTGACATTGAGTGGATCGATCCTATTGCAAAGGTAGGGAGACTCGGCTGCAAATCCAATGTCGAATCCCGCTCTTTGCCGGTCGAAAGCCGCTGTTGCGTCCCGGAGAGGTTGCGTTGCGACCGGAATTTTGCTAAATTTGCAATAAACGGCTGCTGCAGGGCGTACTCCGGTGTTCGGTTTCGCCGACTGGACGCGGTCTGTTGCGGGCCTTTGTGCGAAAACGACGGATATGAGACATTCGGTGATGATCGGCTATTGGTGCGTGGTGGTACTGATGCTCGCTTCGGTGATGGCGAGCTGCGGGTATGAGTTTCGGCAGGGGGTGTTCCTTTCGACGACGATGTTGCCCGGGATGTTCTGCGCCAAACTGTCGTTGCCGGGGGCGCTGCGTGCTTCGAACCGTCGGGCCGTGGCGGTCGCCGGCGTTGCGGGTGGCATACTGGTCATCGAATGGCTGGCGTTGCTGTTGGCGCATCGCTATATCTGGAGCGGTTGGTTGCCCGGTGACGGGATGGTTTTCCACGTTCTTTTCTACAATCCGGTTTTCATCGGGTTGCTGCTGGCTGCGGTCCTTATCCCCGAGAGGCTGCTGGACCGCTGGATAAAAGCGCGGTTGCCGCGGATGGAAACAGTGAGCTTCATCTCGGAGCGCCGCAAGGTGACGCTTCCGGTCGGCGAATTGCTCTATGTCGAATCCAACGACACGGAAGTGTTTCTGCACACGGCGGACGGCGGGCTCTATCCTACGCGAACCCGGATTTCGCAGTGGGAGCGTTTGTTGGACGATCGGTTCATACGCATCCACCGTGCTTGGCTGGTCAATGCCGAGCGGGTGTCCCGGGTCACTATGACGGATGTGACCATAGAGCGGGTCACTCTCGAAGTTTCCCGGAAATACCGCAACGCCGTCGCCGAGCGTTTCGGACTGCATAAGCCTGCGCGGTAACGTTCGTTCCGTCATTTTCCTATCCTGTCCGATGCGGCCTTGTGTCGATTGGATACGAATGTGCGTATATATGCAAAAAAGCGTCCCGTGAAGGGACGCTTTTCATTTCGAGGGGCGGTTATTATTTGCCCATGTAGTTTTTCACGTAGTGGTGGTGCTGTCCGTAGCGCTCGAATGCTGCCCGGTCCAGGGATTCCTGGGCCGAAGGATCGGCGATCGAGATGATCAGCCGCGCACGCTCCTGCAGGCTTTTGCCGTAGAGATTGACGGCGCCGTTTTCGGTGACGAACCAGTGGATGTGGTTGCGGGTGGTTACCACGCCTGCGCCGCAGGTCAGTTCCGGAGCGATCTTCGAGATGCCTTTGTTGGTCACCGAAGGCATGGCGATAATCGCCTTGCCGCCTTTCGACAGCGAAGCGCCGTAGATGAAGTCTATCTGGCCGCCGACGCCCGAATAGAATTTCGTGCCCAGCGAATCGGCGCAAACCTGACCGGTGATATCCACCTGGAGTGCCGAGTTGATGGCCGTTACGCGGTCGTTCTTGGCGATGATGAACGGATCGTTGGTGTATCCCACGTCCATCATCAGTACGCCCGGGTTGTCGTCGATGAAGTCGTAAACCCGCTGCGAACCCATCAGGAAGGTGGAAACCATCTTGCCCTTGTCGATGTTCTTCGCTTCGCCGTTGATGACACCCTTCTCCACCAGCGGGAGAACGCCGTCGGCGAACATTTCGGTATGGATACCCAGGTTCTTATGGTTGCCGAGCTGTGCCAGAACCGCATTCGGAATAGCGCCGATACCCATCTGAAGCGTCGCACCGTCTTCGATCAGGGCCGCGCAGTGCTTGCCGATGCGGGTTTCGATCTCGTTGGGTTCGGTGAAATGCGCCTCTTCCAGCGGGGTATCGTCCTGTACGAAGAGGTCGATTTTCGACGAGTGGATCATCGCGTCGCCGAACGAACGGGGAACGTGCTTGTTCACCACCGCGATCACCGTGCGAGCCGTTTCCACGGCTGCCAGGGTCGCATCGACCGAGGTGCCGAGCGAAACGTAGCCGTGTTTGTCGGGCGTCGATACCTGGATCATCGCTACGTCGCAAGGTACCGTGCCGCTGCGATAGAGCTTCTGGGTTTCGCTCAAAAAGACGGGAATGTAGTCCGCATAACCGCTCTGCGTCACTTTGCGCACGTTCCCGCCCACGAAGAACGAGTCGAGCTGGAAGATGCCTTCGAACTGCGGATCGGCATAGGGAGCCGGCCCTTCCGTGTGCAGGTGGTGGATGTGCACATCCTTGAATTCGTGGTTGGCGCCGCGTTCGCACATGGCCTTAATCAGGCACTGGGGGGCCGAAGCGACCGAGCTGAGGTGAATATGGTCACCCGATTTGATGACTTTCACGGCTTCGGCTGCCGTTGTGAATTTAATCTGAGTGTTCATTTCTTTTTTCTTATTTTAGATGAGATTCCTTGCATTCGGTTAGTTGCGTTTTACCTCGACTTGCTCGTAACCTTCGATGATGTCGCCGACACGGATATCGTTGAACGATTCGATGTTCAGGCCGCAGTCCTGGCCGGCCGTAACCTCCTTGACGTCGTCCTTGAAGCGCTTGAGCGAACCCAGCTTGCCGGTGTAGATCACGATACCGTCGCGGATGACGCGGATCGGGGTGTTGCGCTGGAGCTTGCCTTCGCGGACGATACAGCCGGCCACGGTGCCGACCTTCGATATCTTGAAGATCTCCAGTACCTCGACCGAAGCGACGATCTCCTCCTTCATCACCGGTTCGAGCATGCCTTCGATGGCATCCTTGATGTCGTTGATCGCATCGTAGATGATCGAATAGAGGCGGATTTCGATCTCCTCCTTTTCGGCGAGCTTGCGTGCCGATGCCGACGGACGGACCTGGAAGCCGACGATGATGGCATTCGAGGCCGCCGCTAACAGAACGTCCGATTCCGAGATCTGACCGACGGCCGAGTGGATCACATTCACCTGCACGGTCTCCTTCGAGAGCTTGATCAGCGAACCCGACATAGCCTCAACCGAACCATCGACATCGCCTTTTACGATGATATTCAGCTCCTTGAACGATCCGATGGCGATGCGGCGTCCGATTTCGTCGAGCGTCACGTGCTTCTGGGTCATGATGCCCTGGATACGCTGGAGTTGCTCGCGTTTGTTGGCGATTTCACGGGCCGAGCGGTCGTCCTCCATGACGTTGAACGTGTCGCCTGCCTGGGGAGCACCGTTCAGACCGAGCACCTGTACCGGCGTCGAAGGGCCAGCTTCGGTCACTTTTTGGCCGTTTTCGTTGAACATCGCTTTCACACGGCCCGTGTGTATGCCCGAAAGCATTACGTCGCCTATGTGCAGCGTACCGTTTTGTACGAGCACCGTAGCTACGTAACCGCGGCCCTTGTCGAGTGTCGATTCGATGACGGCTCCCGAAGCGCGGCGGTTCGGATTGGCCTTCAGGTCGAGCATTTCGGCTTCGAGCAGCACTTTTTCGAGCAGTTTGTCGAGATTCAGGCCCTTTTTGGCCGAAACTTCCTGATCCTGGTATTTGCCGCCCCACGACTCCACGAGGTAGTTCATCTGCGAAAGCTGCTCCTTGATGTGGTCGGGGTTGGCTGCGGGTTTGTCGATCTTGTTGATGGCGAAAACCATCGGGACGCCTGCCGCCTGGGCGTGGTTGATCGCCTCGACGGTCTGGGGCATCACGTTGTCGTCCGCCGCTACGATGATGATCGCTACGTCGGTGATCTTGGCACCACGGGCGCGCATGGCGGTGAAAGCCTCGTGGCCGGGGGTGTCGAGGAACGTGATTTTCTGGCCGTTCAGCTCTACACTGTAAGCACCGATGTGCTGGGTGATACCGCCTGCCTCACCTTCGATGACGTTGGTTTTGCGGATGTTGTCCAGCAGCGAAGTCTTACCGTGATCGACGTGTCCCATGACGGTTACGATCGGCGGTCGCGGCACGAGGTCTTCCTCGCTGTCCTGTTCGTCGTCGCCGATGGCTTCCTGGATGTCCGCCGATACGAATTCGGTCTTGAAGCCGAACTCTTCGGCTACGACCACGAGCGCCTCGGCGTCGAGACGTTGGTTGATCGACACCATCAGGCCCAGGTTCATGCAGGCCGTGATGACCTCGGTCGCCGAAACGTTCATCATCGTAGCCAGCTCGGCTACGGTCACGAATTCGGTGACCTTCAGGATGGAGCGTTCCTGCTCTTCGCGCTGGAATTCTTCGTTCATGCGCTCGGCTACGGCTTCGCGTTTTTCCTTGCGGTATTTCGAACCTTTGCTCTTGGCGTTTTTCGACGTCAGGCGGGCCAGTGTATCTTTCACCTGCTTCGAAACCTCCTCGTCGCTGATTTCGGGACGAACGACGGGCTTCGGAGCTTTGAGTTTGTCCTTGCGGGTCTTCTTGTTCTCTCCCGGACGGGGTTGGTTGGATTGCGGGCCTTGTCCGCGGCTGGGCTGTGCGGCGGATTTACCGTTGCTGCCCGGCTTGGGGCCGCCTGCCGGCGTACGGGTCACGTCCACTTTCTCTTTACTCAAGCGTTTGCGTTTGTGGCGGTTGCCCGGTGTGAATCCCGATACGTCCATCGTGCCGAGTACCTGCGGGCCCGTGAGGGTCTGCACGGCGGGGCGGAAGATGTTGTCGCTCTTGGGCGCCGCTTCCGGTTCGGGTTTGGCTGCGGAAGCCGTTTCGGAGGCAGGTGCCGCTTCCGTTTTGGGGGCGGCCGGTTGCGGTGCCGGCTGCGGTTTCGGAGCCGCAGCCTCCGGTACGGGCTCTGCCGCCGGTTTGCTTACCGGTTTCGGAGCCGGTTTGGGCTTGGGCGAAAGATCTATTTTGCCCAGAATTTTGGGCTGGGGCAGTTCGTCCTTGACGCTGATGACGTTGCTTTTGATAATTACCTCCTGCTCCTCTTCGCGCGTCTGTTTCTGTGCCTCTTCGAGGGTGATCGTAGCCTGCTTCTGGGAGATTCGCTCCCGGATGCTTTCCCGTTCGTTGCCGGTAATTCGGCTCCCGCCGAATTCCTTCTCCAGAACGGCATAGACGTCCGGTTCCACCAGCGTATTGGGCGAACCGTCGGTTTTTATACCCTTCTTTTGCAGGAAGTCCGTGATGGTATTCAATCCCACCTTGAACTCCTTGGCAACCTGGATAAGTCTTAATTTTCTTTCGTTACTCATATATCGGTTTTAATTTTTGTGCGATGGGACGGATTACTCCTCGAATTCCGCTTTCAGTATCTCGACGACTTTCTGTGCCTGTTCCAGCTCCAGGTCGGCACGGGCGGCGATCTCTTCGACGGGCAGTTCCAGCACGCTCTTGGCCGTGTCGCAGCCGCAGGCTTTCAGGGCGTCGATCACCCAGCCGTCGATCTCGTCGGCAAATTCGGTGAGTGCAACGTCTTCCTCCTCGATTTCGCGGTAAACATCGATATCGTAGCCGGTCAGCATCTTCGAAAGCCGGATGTTCAGGCCGCCCTTGCCGATGGCCAGCGATACCTGGTCGGGCTTGAGATAGACCGAAGCTGTCTTCTTCTCCTCGTCGATGGTGATGCTCGAAATCTTCGCGGGGTTCAGGGCACGCTGGATCATTAACTGCGGGTTGGTCGTGTAGTTTACCACGTCGATATTTTCATTGCGCAGCTCCTTGACGATCGAGTAGATGCGCGATCCCTTCATGCCGACGCAGGCACCGACCGGATCGATGCGTTCGTCGTAGGATTCGACGGCTACCTTGGCACGCTCGCCGGGGATGCGGACGATCTTCTTGAGGGTGATCAGACCGTCGAAAATTTCGGGGACCTCCTGCTCGAAGAGCCGTTCGAGGAACTGGTTGGCCGTGCGCGAAAGGATGATGCGCGGCTGGTTGTTGTTCATCTCGACGCTCTTGACGATCGCCTTGATCGTGTCGCCCTTGCGGTAATAGTCGTTGGGAATCTGCTCGGTCTTGGGCAGGATCAGCTCGTTGCCCTCGTCGTCGAGGATCAGCACCTCTTTCTTCCATACCTGATATACCTCGCCGGTGATGATCTCGCCGACCTTCTCCGAATATTTTTCGTAAAGGTTGGCCTTCTCCAGATCGAGGATGCGCGAAGCGAGATTCTGACGCAGCGACAGCACGGCCCGGCGTCCGAACGATTCAAGTTTGATCGGATCGACGTATTCGTCGCCCACTTCGTAGGTCGGATCGATGGCCTTAACCTCCGATACGGCGATTTGCATGTTCGGATTCTCCACCGCGCCGTCCTCCACGACCGTACGGTTTCGCCAGATCTCCAGGTCGCCCTTTTCCGGGTTGATGATCACGTCGAAATTCTCGTCCGTCTCGAACTGCTTCTGAAGCGCGTGGCGGAAAACGTCCTCGAGGACTCCGATCATCGTGGCCTTGTCGATGTTTTTAAGCTCCTTGAACTCTGCGAAATTGCTGATAAGATTAAGATTATCCATTGGTTTTTTATCTTGTTTATTTTTGAATTTCCACTATTTGAAATCGAGGTATTCCTTCGTGTATTTGATCTCTGAGAAAGGGTAGCGGCGCGTAACCCGCACCGTCTGTTTCCGCTTTTTACCCTCTACGGCCTGCTTCTCCTCGTAGGAGAGGGTGAGTCCCTCCTGGTCCGCCTCGTCGAGCGTCGCCAGAATCTTCACGCCGCTTTTGAGCAGCACTTCGACCGGCTTGCCGATCAGTTTGCGGTATTGGCGGAGGTGCTTGAGTTCCGAGCCGATGCCTGCCGAAGCTACCGTGAGAGAGAAATCCTCCGTGTCGCGGTCGAATTCGGCCTCGATCGCGCGGCTCAGCTCCACGCAGGTTTCGATACCTACCGAGGTGTCGCTGTCGATCAGCAGTTCCACTTCGTTGGCGGGCGAACAGGTGCAATCCACTACGAACAGGTCGGTGCCGACGAGTTTGGCATTGGCTATTTCGGTGATTTTCGTACAATCGATCATATTTGCTGATGTTATCAATAAAGTCGTTTTTCGGTGCGGGCGGTCCGTGCAAATCCGGACCTCTGTCCTTCCTCGGCGAAAACTTGAAGTTCGTTCAGTCGTTTTTGCGGCCGGCCCGGAGGCGTTCGGCTTTTTGACGAAAATGTAGGGAATCGTCGCTTCCCGTTCGTTTTCATCGTCTTGCGTCCTGCGTTTTCTTCGAACATTGCATCGCAAGGAGCACTATTCGCGCCCGAATCTTGTCCCTGTTGTAGCAGGAGCTGTAATCGGGTCCCCGCATGGCCCGCAACTGCCGGTTTCTCCCGACGGAATGGGCATGCGAGGGCATGCGGGTCGAGAAAATCGTGCGGATGATTCGCCGGTCGGGAGCGGTGAATATATCTACGAAATAAGGGGACTTGCTCGTCCCCTTACCTCTTTATACCCGTTTACGCTACAAATATAGCGAATGTTTTCCTATTTTCAAACCTTTGTGTTGAAAAATTATTCGTCTTTTTCGTTGCTCGGAGAGTAGGGCTTGATAATGCCGCGCTGCGATTCGCGGATGAACCGGATGAGTCGGTCGCGTTCGGGACTTTGCGGAATCTGTTTTTCGACCTCCTCACAGCCGTTCAGGTAGTTCAGGCCGCTTTGGAAGAGGATGCGGCAGGCGTCGTGAATTTGTGAGATCGTTTCCGGCGTGAATCCGCGGCGGCTCAGACCGACGCGATTGACGCAGGCGAAACGTACCGGATCGTTGTTGCTGACGGTGATGAAGGGGGGAATGTCCTTGCCCACCAGCGCGCCGCCCTGAATCATCGTGTGCTCTCCGATGCGGGTCCACTGATGTACGGCTACGTGGCCGCCGATAACGGCCCAGTCGCCGACTTCGACCTCTCCGGCGAGCGATACGCGGTTGGCCATGACGCAGTGGCTGCCTACCACGTCGTCGTGGGCGATATGCACGTAAGCCATAATCAGGTTGTGGCTGCCGACGACGGTCTTGCCCCGGGAGGCGGTGCCCCGGCTGATGGTGACGCATTCGCGGATTTCGTTGTAGTCGCCGATTTCGGCCGTCGTTTTTTCACCGACGAACTTCAGGTCCTGCGGGGTGCAGGCGATCGATGCGGCCGTATGGATCTTGCAGCCTTTGCCGATGCGGGCTCCGTCGTGGATCACGGCCCCGGGGCCGATCCAGCAGTCGTCGCCGATCACCACATCGCCGGCGATGTAGGCGAAAGGCTCCACCGTTACGTTCTTTCCGAGTTTCGCGTCGGGATGGATGTATGCCTGGTTGCTTATCATGTGCGGTTACTCTTTATTTTTAACGATCTGGGCCATCATCGTGGCTTCGCAGGCGAGCGTTTCGCCGACGAAGGCCTTGCCTTCGACTACGGCTACGCCTCGTCGGATGGGCTCCAGCAGTTGAACTTCGAAATGAAGGGTGTCGCCCGGAACCACCTTGCGCTTGAATTTTACGCCGTCGATCTTCATGAAATAGGTCGAGTAGTGCTCCGGATCAGGAATACTGCGTAATACCAGCATACCGCAACATTGCGCCATCGCTTCGACGATCAGCACACCCGGCATGACCGGCTCTTCGGGGAAATGTCCCACGAAGAACGGCTCGTTCATCGTGACGTTCTTGATGCCGGCTACCGTCGTGTCGTCGATGTAGAAGATGCGGTCCACCAGCAGGAACGGCGGGCGGTGGGGCAGCATGTGGCGGATGTCGTTGATGTCGTGGAGCGGCGGTTTGCGGCAGTCGTACTGGAAGCGGGGTTTCTCGCCGGCACGGCGGATGGTATGCTTGAGTTGCTTCATGAACTCGGTATTGGCGAAATGCCCGGGGCGGGTGGCCCATACGCGGCCTTTGATGCGGACGCCCAGCAGCGCGAAGTCGCCCAGCAGGTCGAGCAGCTTGTGGCGCGCCAGTTCGTTGTTGCAGCGCAGTTCGAGGTTGTTGAGGTAGCCCGCCTTGATCTCGATGTCGGGTTTGTTGAAGATCTTTTTCAGGTGCTCCAGCTGGTCGGCCGGGACGGGGTTTTCGACCACGACGATGGCGTTGTCCAGGTCGCCGCCCTTGATGAGGTTCATCTTGATGAGCGGCTCCAGTTCCTCCGGCGTGAGCGAATAGCTGCGCACGGCGGCGACGATCTGCGTGTTTTCCTCGTCCTGCACCATCTGCTCCAGCCTGTCCATATCCTTCTGCGCCTTTTCAAGACGCGCTTTCTTTTTATCCCGCAGCTGGCGGTATCGTTCCAGTTTCTTATTCATGCTGTTTATTCCTCATGGGTCGTATGGGATTCTTCCGAATCCGTAGAAATGCTGCTGCCAATAGCTTCTCGTCAGGTCGGCGTAGGTG
>OHRL01001430.1_pt1 | contig 12933 bp, 7 predicted proteins | sample 1578331 | NCBI WGS metagenome assembly OHRL01 (sample SAMEA3879608, study PRJEB24766) | human gut metagenome | biome: human-associated habitat; feature: feces | place: USA | collected 1985/1987
GCTCACATAGATTCCCAGCACATATCCTGTCGTCGTCTGACCGCCTGCGCCTGTAAAGCGGATCTGATACCATAGTTTTCCGTCGCTCCCCGTTGTCTCACCAATGACTGTAACAGCTGCATTTTTATTCAGCCTGGCTACAGATGCATTGGAGGTTCCTGGCCCGCTTCTGACATTCAGCGTAGTCGCGCTGATCTTTGCCGAACGTTCTGTATAGGCATAGGCCTGGTAAGCTCTGAGAGCGGTACCAGCAGGCTGAGAAACCCCCAGCATTACTCCCATAGCTACAGCCAGCCCTCTTTTCCATGATCGTTTTTTCATGTATATTCTCCTCAAAAGGTAGATTCTGCTCCGCATCTGCCCAAGAGCAGAAATCCGGAATTTTACATGTTTCTTATTATAATGACAAATACTGGGATAGTCAACCAAATCAAACCAAAGTTCAGATATCCTGCGAAATTTGTAAGAAACTTTTAATATGGTATAACGATTCCTCCGATGCATCTTGTCCGGCAAAGCCGGCCAAGATGATGCCCCATCGCAGACAGCCGCCACATGCAAACGGCAGAAGATGCACAAACACGCCGGAGCTTCTGCCAAATCAATGACAGAAGCTCCGGCGCGCGGAATAATTCCATTATTTTCAAGACAGCTTATACAGGATAAGCCTTATTTGCAGTATCTGCAACAGCAGCATCTACCTTGGTCTGCTGTGCCTCTCTGTACTTAAAGAATTCCTCTGCTACCTTCGGGAACAGAGCATAAGACAGAACGTCCTCTTCCTGCTGCTTCCACTGTGCACATTCTTTTTCAAACTGCGGAAGCTGCGGCGGAATCAGATCTGCCGGACGGCAGGTAATCGGAGTCTCGTCTCCAATGATCTTCTTCTGTACTTCTTTATTTACCGGTGTTACAGTCTGTCCGAATTCGCCCATCATGATCTTCTTGGACTCCTTGGGAACCATCTTGTAGCGCTCGCCCATGATTACGTTCAGCACAGCCTGGGTGCCCACGATCTGGCTGGAGGGCGTCACCAGGGGCGGATAGCCGAAGTCCTTGCGGACCCGGGGAATTTCCGCCAGCACGTCGTAGTATTTGTCCTCCTTCCCGGCCTGCTTCAGTTGGGAAATGAGGTTAGAGAGCATGCCGCCGGGGACCTGATATAGCAGGGTGTTGGTGTCCACCCGCAGGACCTTGGGGTCCAGAATGCCCGCGTCCTGGAGACGCTGGGCCACCTGGCGGAAATGGACGGCGGCATCAGACATCTTGCCCAGGTCCAGGCCGGTATCGCGGACGGTTCCCTTCAACGTGGCCACCAGGGACTCGGTGGCGGGCTGGCTGGTGCCGTTGGCCATGGGCGACAGGGCGGTGTCCACGATGTCCACCCCGGCATAGGCCGCCATCAGCAGCGTCATATCGCCGGTGCCGGAGGTGTTGTGGGTGTGCAGGTGGATGGGGACGCTGACGGTTTCCTTCAGAGCCTTCACCAGGGAATAGGCGTCCATAGGCAGCAGGAGGTTGGCCATGTCCTTGATGCAGATCATGTCCGCGCCCATCTCCTCCAGCTCCTTGGCCAGCTTCACGAAGTAGGCCTCGTTGTGGATGGGGGACATGGTATAGCTGAGGGTGGCCTCCACCTGTCCGCCGTATTTCTTGGTGGACTTGATGGCCTGCTCCAGATTGCGCACGTCGTTGAGGGCATCGAAGATGCGGATGATGTCGATGCCGTTCTCAATGGACTTGCGGCAGAAGGCGTCCACCACGTCGTCGGCGTAGTGCTTATAGCCCAGGATGTTCTGGCCCCGGAACAGCATCTGCAATTTTGTGTTCTTCACGTGCTTGCGGATGGTGCGCAGACGCTCCCAGGGGTCCTCCCCCAGAAAGCGCATACACGCGTCAAAGGTTGCGCCGCCCCAGCACTCCAGGGAGTAGTACCCGATGGAGTCCAGGGTTTCCAGGGCGGGCAGCATATCCTCGATGGTCATGCGGGTGTTCAGTTCCCCCATTCGCTGTAATTCTTTCAAGCGAGAGTATTCGGCTTGGATACCGAAACCGTCGAAAACCGTCCAGTTAACGTTTAGTCCGACGTTACCCGTCTCGCTGTTTATACCATTCGCCTTCTCGATCGATCCGTCTTGCAGGCTGTTACGGTTGTTATTGATATTTCCGCTGAATCCGCCGCTCATATCTACGGTAGGCAGATAACCGGCGTTTCCCGGGGTGGCGTTATTGTCGCTGATCTGTTGCTCGTTACGAATGATACGGATGGAGTAGTTCTGCTCTAATCCGGTTTCGATACACCGTTTCAGATCGAATAGTTGCTGCGCCTCCGCCATAAAGAGGGAAGAGAAGGCCAATAGTAATGTATATAGGTACTTATTCATGTGTTTATTTATTATTCAGTAATGTTCTTTTTTCGGTTGGTGGATATAAACGAATACATGGCCGGTACGATAAACAGGGTCAAGAAGGTCGATACCAACATTCCGCCTACTACCGCTACACCCATGGCGATACGCCCTTGGGCACCCTCGCCCGTAGCGTATACCAATGGCACCAAACCGAGGATGGTGGATACGCTAGTCATCAAGATCGGGCGCAGACGCTGGGTCGCGGACGATCGGATCGCTTCCGGCAAACTAAGTCCCGACTCTTGCCGTTGATTGGCGAACTCTACGATCAAGATACCGTTCTTCGCCACCAAACCAATCAACATAATGATACCGATCTGGCTGAATATATTCATCGTGATACCCGAATAACTCATGAACATTAGCGCGCCGGCGATAGCCAAAGGTACGGTGAACATCACTACCAACGGGTCCTTGAAACTCTCGAACTGGGCGGCCAACACCAAATAAATCATCAACAAGGCCAAGATCATGGCGAACATCAAACTGGAAGAACTCTCGCGGAACTCTTTCGACTCGCCGGAAAGAGCGGTGCGGAAGCTACCATCCAGCACCTCCGAGGCGATACGATCCATCTCGTCCAGACCATCGCCGATCGTGTATCCTTTATTCAATCCACTGGAAACCGTTGCCGATACGAAACGGTTATAGCGATACAATTGGGGCGGCGCCACATTTTCCGTAACCTTAACCAAGTTATCCAGCTGGATCATTTCCCCATTGTTACTACGTACATAGATCGATTTTAAATCGACAGGGGTATTTCGTTGCTGGCGGTTGATCTCGCCCAATATCTGGTATTGCTTACCATTCATATAGAAGTAGCCCATACGCTGTCCGCTCAACGCATATTGCAAGGTTTGGGCGATGTTGCGGGTGCTGACGCCCAATAAGGAAGCCTTATCCCGGTCGATCTCGATACGTGCCTCCGGCTTGGTGAAGCGCAAGTTCACGTCCGCCATCTGGAAGACCGGGCTCTCGTTCACCTTTTGCATAAACGTGGGCAGGAACTCTTGCAGTTTATCCAAGGTCGGGGCCTGCAATACGTATTGGATAGGCATACCGCCCCGGCGTCCGCCGAAGGTGGATTGCTGTTGTACGAAGGCGCGGGCCAAGGTCTCTTTGCGGACTTCTTTCGACAAGGTCTCGGCGATCTCCATTTGCGAGCGTTCCCGTTCCTTGATATCGCTTAATATGAGGTTTAGCGAACCTCCTCCTTCCCACGAGCGGGTCATGATGGATTGCTTCTCGGGAGCGATGGAGTCGGCTATTTGCTCGATACGGTCCGCGTAGTCGCGGATAAACTCGAAGGTAGCCCCTTCCGGCCCGCGCATATTCACGGAGATCATGGAACGGTCCTCCAAAGGCGATAACTCGGAACGAATGTTCTTCCAGAAGTACCCGATCGATCCGAAAAGAAGGATAACGATAGGGATCGACCATATCTTATGGTTCAAGAACGCGTTCAACGACTTGGCGTAGATCGTGTTCAATCCCTCGAAGAACGGCTCGGTCTTCCGATAGAACCAGTTTTTCTTCTCTCTCCTCTTCAATAGCTTGGTAGCCAACATTGGTGTAAACGTAAGGGCCACGAACGAGGAGATAGCGACCGAACCGGCGATCACGATACTGAACTCCTTGAATAAGCGCCCCGTCATACCTTCCATAAACACGATCGGCAAGAATACGGAGATCAGGGTGATCGTGGTAGATACCACGGCGAAGAAGATCTCTTTCGATCCTTCGATACCCGCCTCTTTCGGGGACATGCCTTGCTCGATACGTACATATATATTCTCCGCCACCACGATTGCGTCGTCTACCACCAGACCGACCGAGAGCACGACCGCCAACATCGTCAATACGTTGATGGAGAATCCGGAGATATACATCACGAAGAAAGCTCCTACCAACGATACGGGGATAACGACGACAGGAACCAGCGTGACCCGCCAGTCGCGGAGGAACAAGAAGATAATCAATACGACCAAGAGGAAAGCCTCGTAGATCGTCTGTTGTACTTCACTGATAGAGGCCCGGATAAAGCGAGTGTTGTCATACATCATCTCGATCGTGACATCTTCCGGCAGGTCTTTTTGTAATTGCTCGATACGCTTGTAGGCTTCGTCGGCGATCTCGATATGGTTGGCTCCCGGTTGGGGGATGATAACGGTCATAACCATTGGCTCGCCGTTCTTCTTCAGTAAGCTCCGCAAGTCCTCGGGAGCTACCTCCGCACGTCCGATATCGCTGAAGCGCACGATGTTGTTGTTGTCTTCCTTGATAATTAAATCGTTGAACTCCTTGGCGGTATGCATCAATCCTAAGGTACGTATGGATAAGGAGATCGTATTTCCCTCGATACTACCGGAAGGAAGCTCCACGTTCTCGTTATCGACGGCGTTTTTCACGTCCATCGGGGTCACTCCGTAACCCGCCATCTTGATTGGGTCCAGCCATAGACGCATGGAATACCGTTTTTGTCCCCAGATATCCACGCCACTCACGTTCTCGATGGTCTGCAAACGCTCTTTTACCGTTAGCTCGGCGATCTCGCTCAACTCCATCAACGAGCGTTTGTTGCTTCGGATGGCGATCTGCATGATCGGGGAGGCATCGGCATCCGCTTTCGATACCGTAGGCGGGTCGCAGTCACGGGGAAGGTAGCGTTGGGCACGAGATACCTTATCACGTACATCGTTCGCCGCCGTCTCCATATCCACGGACAACTCGAACTCTACCGTGATGCGGCTGCTGCCTTGGCTACTCACGCTACTCAATGAACGGATACCCGGGATACCGTTGATATTCTGCTCCAACGGCTCGGTGATCTGATTCATGATCACGTCGGCGTTCGCTCCGGGATAAGATACGTTGACCGAGATAATCGGCTGGTCTACGCTCGGGAACTCCCGGACGCCAAGGAACCGGTAACCGATAAAGCCGAACAGGAGGATGACCAGCATCATCACTGTCGAGAGTACGGGCCGGTTTATACTGGTTTCTGAAATATTTGCCATCGTTCTTCTCCTTATTCAGTCAAGTTATCAATAGAAACTTTCATGCCGGTACGTAACTGCATCACGCCGGACGTGATCAGCGTATCGCCCACATTCAACCCTTGCAATACCTGTACACGGCTCTCGGTTCGTATACCGATCGTGATCTCTTGAGGCTCGGCCACGCCGTTCTTATATAAGTAAACGATGTCTTTTCCCATCTCGGGGATAACGGCCTCGCTGGGGATGGCTAAAGCGTCCTTGATCTCCCGCTTGCTGATCTCGACGGAGGTATAACGGCCGGGTAAGATATTCTCGCCCGGATTCGGGTAAGTGGCACGTACTTTCAAGGTACGGGTTGCCATATCTACCTTGCTTTCCACGGCGTAAACGGTCGCCTTATAGTTCTGCATCATACCGTCTTTCTCCATGCGGAATAGGATCGGGGTTCCGTCTTGTACCTCGGCTGCGTAGCTCTCGGGGATGGAGAACTCGATTTTTAACGGGGATATCTTGGTCAACTTGGCGATTACGGAAGAGGAGGAAGTAACGTATGCGCCCTCGCTCACGGAGCGAAGTCCGATGATCCCGTCGAAAGGAGCCCGAAGCTCTGTCTGGGCGATATTCGCTTTGACCAACTCGATATCTGCCATTAGCTTCTCGTATTCGGTGGCTACTTGCTCGTAGGCTTCTTGGCTGACGGCGTCTTTCTCCAGCAAGGTGCGTTGGCGATAGACACGATCCTTGGCTAAAGGAACTTGGGCTTCCAGCTTCTTTAGCTGGGCTTGCAGCGGCTTGTCATTGATTTTAGCCAACAGATCGCCCGCCTTTACGTGGCTACCTTCCGTGAAATAGATGGCTACCACCTTACCGGAAGACTCGAAAGCCAAATCCACCTCTTCGTCCGGAAGGGTACTTCCGGTACTCATGATCTTATCGGTTAATGATTGGTATTTCAATACCTCGGCGTTGATGTTAAGTGTCTGGTTTCGCAGGCTCGTGCCCGGTGTGGGTACGACGGAAGCGGCATCTTGGGATGCCTTGAACTTGTTTTTCAATTGAGGGTAAGCGATCATTCCCGCTATCATTAATAAGATAGCCGCCGTAACTCCCCATTTCGCTCTCTTTGTCATCATGTTCTCGTATGGTATTTACTGATAATTTACACTCGTTACTCCAAAATATATAACTAAACGCAAGTTTAGACTCCCCTTTCGTAAAAAGGTTTAATCAAAGATATTATTTTTTTGAGAGATGAATCCCCGATTGGGAAGAACGGGAAAAATAAGGGAATTAAAACGAATCTAGGGAGGAAGTCTGATCGGTTTGTGGTAGAAGAAATGAGTGTCTCCTGTCGTATAGATCTTTTCACCTATGTGAAAAGAACGTTTCACAGCCGTGATCCGATCGTTTCACATGGGTGAAAAGATCAGATCACACTTGTGAAACGATCTGTTATAGCTTATGTATGACTTTCATTAACTGCTCGCCCAAGCCAATTGTATAGCCTTGAGAGACAAATACGACACGATTGAACGTATCGGCGATCAAGAAGATCGGCAAGGTATTGGCGTTTTGCAATTTCATCGCTGTAGCCATCTCCTTTTGGATCGCCCCGTCGATATCCAGACCGTATGTGATCGTGCCCGGTAAATCGCCGAACTCTTTCGGATCGAAGTTCTTATAGCCTTTCTCGTCCGGGAAGAGAAGCACGATGCCTCGTCCCCAATCCTCCAGTTCCTTCTTCACGGCGGCGATATCACGCATCGCATGGTTTGTCGGTTCTTGGCGGGAGCCTAGAAGCGCTACGATATAGTAGCCACGTCCGGTAGTAGCTGGTCTCCTCACCGTTGTCCGCACGTTTGAACTTATTCTCGGAGTTGAAATTACCGATCACCTGTATCTCGTCCTTGCTTTCACGCATTTCCAATTGGATCGGGGTGGTCTTGTCCGCCTCCACATTGAAAAACTCGATCTCGGCCAATACGCTACCGTTTGCCATACGAGTACCGGTCACTAACATATAATTACCTTCATCCATGGATAACGGTTTCTTCAGTAATCCGCTCCAAGTATCTCCCAAGCCCATATCCACATTACCGCCTCTCTCGAAATTCAAGGTCTGTAAAGTACCGTTCGGCAAAACCTTGGCGATCGTGAAGTGACTGTAATATTTCGGGTCTTGCAGCGCCTTGATCGGTTGGTAAGAAGCGATTACCTTGCCTTGTTTAGCGGTCGTCTGTACGGCAGCCTCGAAATCGACGTCTACCCAAGCGTTGTCTTTGAAGTACTGGATCTTGCGGGCTACCGGCTCGATACGTGCCGGAATACCTAAGCTACGAGCCACGGCCACGAAGAAGATATTACGGGAGCCCTTATCAGCGATACGGGATTTCCATACACCCATCGGCATGATCGGAATACGTTGTGCGTTTAGTGCGTCGTTAATGGAGACGTTATTCTTCACCCAATCCACCAATGCCTGTGGATTCTCTATGGCTTGTTTCGCAAGGGAAGGCTCAATATTCGCGGCGAAGAAACTCTTATAAGGAGTCAGGAACTCATTGGCCACACGAGGATTCATGATATATTCATTGAACCATTCGCTTTGAACGGCCGGCGTATTATTCAAATGATCTGCGAGGACAGACGCAGGTGTATCACGTAGATCCTTAGCGGACACGACATCCAATAATGCCATCGCTTGCGCACGCTTCTCGGCGGGAGTCTCCCGTAAGAACTTCTCGATCTCCATCCAGTTACCACGGCTACCAATCATGAAATCCTCCGTCTTCATCGGGTCGATACCCAATTCTTTCGCTAAAGCCTCCGCTTTCTCTTCCGTATAGAAAGTGGCTACATATTTATTACGGATAGCGTCTTCCTCCAATAAGCGTTTGGCGTTCGCTTCCTTTTGCTCCGGTGTAACTTCCGCTGGGATAGAGCCGTCCACCGGTGGTATGATATCTAGGGCGATCGTCTCCACATCTCCCGGTTTCTTGTTCAAGGCGATCGTAACCTCTCCGTCTTTGCCGAAAGAGACCTTGCTGTAGCCGAACTTGCCGTCCTTGCTGGCCCATACCAACATATCCCCTTTTCCGGCGGATAATGAGCATTTGCCATCCGCATCCGTCTTCTTGCGGGCTACACTGTTAAACTCGGCATAATTATAAATCTTGAACTCAACCAGAGCGTCCTTCACTGGCTTGCCATTGGCATCCGTAACCGTGATAACAGCTTTAGCCGAAGGCGCGTAATTATCGATCACGTTGATCTCGGTATACCCATCGGTACGTTCCATGACATCCTCCGGGCCATTGTATTTACCGAATACTTTCGTATGCATCAACATACCCCGGTAAGCAGGGCCGTTGAACCAACCCAGATTCAATACCGGTTCGGGCTCGCAAGCGCCGAGGAAATACCATTTACCATTCACCCAAGCTTCTACCCATGCGTGGTTATCATCCGTATGCGCCCAGCGAGGCGTATATACCTGACGTGCGGGAATACCCACGGAACGTAAAGCGGCTACCGTGAAGGTAGACTCCTCGCCGCAACGACCGTAAGCGGTCTTTACGGATGCCAAAGGGGAACTTGTGCGCCCATCGGAAGGGGTATAGATAACCTTCTCATGACACCAGTGATTCACTTCCAGTACGGCATCGTACAACGAGAGACCCTTCACCCGGTCTTTCAACTCATCAAAGAAAACCATGCGGCTTTCATCCAGATTCTCATTGTTGATTCGTACCGGCAATACGAAATGGCGGAAGATATCCTCTGGGATGCTATCGCCCCAAGGCATCTCATTCCGTGCTTGGAAAGAGGAACGGATGTTTTTCAAATAGAAATCGCCACTATAGTCCGTGATGTCTCCAATCGGCATATAGGCGTACATGAAGGTTAACGCCTCCCTCTCTTCGGGAGTCATTTGATCGTTAAATACTGCGAAAAGGTCTCCGTTAGGCAGGGCGGCCTGTTTCGCTTGGAAATCGTTCTCGACCTCAGCTCGGTAAGCGGCGTCGGTAATAAAATGTTGTTGGTTGTTACAGCTCGTCCATACGAGTAATGTGAACAACAGCGCAAATAGATGTTTTTTGTTCATAAAGCGGATATGTATGTTTGCCAAAAGTAATGATTCTATGCGAGATAGAAAAATTCTCGAACAATTTGTAAGAAAGATTTGTTTTTCTATAGAAAGAATAAATCTGGTCTTCCCGTAAATTTGGGACCGGATTTCTTCTTTTTGTGTGATTATAATTGCAAAAAGTTTACGAACTTTGTGACAAAGTATCAAATCACTAATCATAAAACCCGTTTTGCGTATGTTTCAAAATCCTGAGCAAGTGCTATTAATAGCCTCGGTGATCCTGTTTTTTAGTATATTCGCAGGTAAGGCCGGTTATCGTTTCGGCTTACCCGCTTTGTTGTTGTTCCTTGGTGTGGGAATGTTGTTTGGCAGCGATGGTCTGGGCATCCAGTTCAGCGATCCGAATGTAGCCCAGTTTATCGGTATGTTGGCGTTGAGTATCATCTTGTTCTCGGGTGGTATGGATACGAAAGTTGCGGAGGTCAAACCTATCGCCTCGCAAGGTGTGGTATTGGCTACGCTCGGGGTGTTGGCTACGACCTTTATCACGGGCGGGTTTATCTATTGGTTATTTGGTTTATTTGGCAAATATGTTACGTTGACTTTCCCGGAATCTTTATTGCTGGCGGCGGTCATGTCCTCTACGGACTCAGCCTCGGTTTTCTCCATCTTGCGCAGTAAAGGGGTTTATTTGAAAGAGCGTCTGCGTCCTACCTTGGAGCTGGAGAGTGGTAGTAATGACCCGATGGCTTATATGCTTACCTTGCTTCTGATCGCTTACATACAAAGCGGAGGTATGAATATTTGGGAGGCCGGGCTATCCTTGGTCATTCAATTATCGGTGGGAGCTATCGCCGGTTTCTTATTGGGGAGACTGGCTGTGTTGATTATCAATAAGATCGATATAGATAACGAGTCTTTATATCCGATCCTTTTATTGGCTACGGCTTTCTTCACCTTCGCCGCTACGACCTTATGTAAAGGTAATGGCTATTTAGCGGTTTATATCGCTGGTTTGGTGGTTGGTAACGCTAAGATTGTTCACAAGAAAAGTATGGGGACGTTCTTTGACGGTTTCGCTTGGTTGTGGCAGATCGTGATGTTCCTTACGTTAGGCTTGCTAGTGAACCCGCATGAGTTATTACCGGTGACGGGTGTAGGTGTTATGGTGGGAGTCTTTATGATCTTGATCGCCCGTCCGATTAGCGTGTTCCTTTGCTTGATACCTTATAAGAATTTCTCCTTCAAAGGTAAACTGTATATCTCATGGGTGGGATTACGCGGGGCGGTTCCAATTATTTTTGCTACCTATCCGATGATCGCCGGGATCGAGCATGCCGGTATGTTCTTTAATATCGTATTCTTTATCACGATTCTTTCTTTACTTATTCAAGGAACCACGGTTACTCAAGCCGCAAAATGGCTGGATATGGTGGATGAGCCGGAACGAAAGGATGAGTTTGGCATCGAGCTTCCCGAGGAGATCAAGAGCGCTATGAGCGAGATCGATATTACCCCGGCGGTATTATCCCATGGAAATAAATTGATGCAGCTGACTTTACCCGATCATACCTTGGCGGTAATGGTGAAACGGGAAGGCCGCTATTTCATCCCGAAAGGAAATACGGAATTAAAGGAGAACGACAAGTTGTTAATGATCTCCGATAATGACGAGGCGCTTTTGCAGGCGTATGATTCCTTGGGGGTGAAAGACTATACAATGAAAAAAAATTGAATAATGTTAATAATGTGCCAATGTGTCAATGTGCCAATGTGGATACTCTTTCCGTATTGAATCGGAATTGGCATATTGGCACATTGAACAATTGGCACATTATTAACATTATTCTATCGGACAGGGAACTCGGTTATACGTAGAGTAGTACAGCCATAAGGAATTAACTCGATCGTCTCTTCATCACCCATCGGTTCGTTGGCTTGCATGAAGAAATTTACGGGGCCGGCGGAACCTTTGAACATTTTCCATGAAGGTAAGATCCGTCCCTTTGTTTTGATCGTGATAGGGGCATTCTCTAGGTTCCATGGGTAAGGGGCTATGTTCTCTGCCTTTCTAACGACGAAATTTTTCTCTAGTTCTTCTTCTTTCAGATATTTGCGAATCAGGGAATAATTCCATGCTGAAGTAGAGGTGACCTCATAATACCATTCTCCTTTATGTGAAGACTCCGGGCGTTGATCAACCTTGCGTTCCCATTTCTCATCCATCTTTAGGGAATACAATAATGGGCCTCGTTCGATAACAACCGCATCGTCATACCAATTGCTTGTGGATATACGCATGGGTAGCTCTAGCTGGATATGATCGCCATCTTTCCATTCTCGGTTGATTCGTACGATTTCGCCAGAGTGAGCTGCGATAGAGACAGCCTCGCCATTTATCGTAATCACGGGATTATTGCACCAAGCGGGAATACGTAAGTGAAAAGGAAAAAAGGCTTTCTTGTCTTTCTTGCTAGGGAACGATAAATTGAAATCGATCTTTTCTTCAAAGGGATAATCGGTTTTCTCTGCGATTTTAACCGTGATGTCGTTTCCCACTTGGGCAGTCACTTCCGATGGTGCGTAGATAAGTGAAGCGATGCCATTATCGGCGGTGGCAAACCATAGATGTCGTGTGAATTTAGGCCAACCTTGATGTAGATTGGAGGTACAACAAGGATAACCGCTCAATTCTCCGAAAACAATGTCTGTGTCCTCGTGTGGTGAGACAAAGTTACGTCCTTCGCAAGTGATCGCTATTTGATTGACTTGCTGATAATATTGTCGTGCGGAAAAGTCATCCTTGATCTGCGTTGGCAGTACATTGTATGCGACTTTCTCTAAATGATCAGCCCACTGGACATCTCCGGTTATCTCTAACATTTTCTCGAGAGAGAACATCATCTCGACAGCGGTACAGAGTTCTGATCCTTGTGTCGGGTTACCGAAACGTAAAAGTTCATCTCCCGCCCATAATCCTGTAGGAAAACCAATCGTATGGCGCATTTTCCGTACAGCTTCCTTAACCGCTTCCAGATTTTGAGGATTATGGCTCTGTTGGTAATAAATGACAGGTTCCTTGAATCCTTGGGCGAGATTTACACAATGCAGGCTGTTTTGCCGGGCTAAATGATCTTGGTTCAAGAACACGTCGGTCCAATTGAAGGTTTGCTTATGGATTAACTCTCCTAACTCCAGAAGGAAAGGATCGCCCGTGATATTATAAAGCCAATATACGACCATCAGATTATCCCCTCCTCGTTGTTCAGCCCAGAAAGTCCATTTTCCCAGAGGACTTTTAGGTAGTTCAGAAAGCTGGTATTTGAAATAATTAGTGAGGAACGAGATAACTCTTTGATCGTTGGTAGCGGAATAATATTGTTGCAGAACTTTGAGCATAACCATTTTGGGCCACCAATCTTGTGCGTTA
>OHRL01001435.1_pt1 | contig 12870 bp, 13 predicted proteins | sample 1578331 | NCBI WGS metagenome assembly OHRL01 (sample SAMEA3879608, study PRJEB24766) | human gut metagenome | biome: human-associated habitat; feature: feces | place: USA | collected 1985/1987
GGGCTTTTTCTGCTGATCTAAAGATCAGACAAACTGATTCTGTTTTCTGTCGTAACTGTAATCTATCTCTTCCAGCTTTTTTTCCAGCTCCGCCTGATCTGCCTCCAGATCCTGGCAAAGCTCCTCCAATGACGAATACCGATCACGAAGCTTTGTATTTAAAAAGCTCATCAACATAACCGGATCCTTGGGAATTCCTGCCATACCTATCCATCCTTTCCTCTGGCGCCTAACAGAAAATCCCTCTGTTCTGCGTCAATTTTCTGTGATATGATGTAACAGTTCAAACTTGCGGGGATTCGGTCAGAAAAACTCGTTGAAAGCTTGCTTTCATAAGAATTTTTCTGCCAGATCTCCCACCGTCCTGAATAGTTACCGGAAAATTAGGAAAAGAAAGAGGAATTTTATGGCGGAGATCAGACCATTCCGGTGTATCCGTCCCAGTAAGGAAGCGGCGTCAGCAGTGGCGGCGCTTCCTTATGATGTTTATGACCGGAAAGAAGCAAAGGAAATTGTGAAGAAAAATCCGGTAAGGAAAGCGGCAGCGCTAAGGTTATGTTTGCGGGATCGGGCGATGATATTGAATTTGCGATTAATTACAGCGATTTAGAAACTATTAATGAAGATAAAGGATATTTAAAGGGAGACGTTTCAGTTGACCTGACATCGTTAAACGGTCCGGTTATTACTGTAAACCTTGACTCGGACGGAAAGAGCCAAACAATTAAATCAGACATCACTGTCGACGGCAAAAATTACGGAACATTGTCGCTGACCTCTAAGGAAGAGCTTACCGTGGATATTCCGGAATTTGATTCTTCTCAGCAGGTTTATCAGTATTCAGAGGATGGCGCACAGCTTGAGCAGTATATATCAAATGCAGATCTTGAAACCTTTATTAATAATATAGGCTCTGCCTTTGGAGTTGACGGTTTGGGAGCGTTAATGAGTGCGGCTATGTCTGATCAGAGCGGAGATGTTACAGGCGGATATACCGGAAGCGGCATAACAGACGGATCTGCCGGAGACATTACCTCAGGCTCAACGACAGGCGTCAGCGGAGATGTTACTTATGATTTTTCAAAGCTTGATATAAAGGTAAACGGACAGAGCGTCAAGCTTCCTGCCAAAATTGACGGACTTATAGATCAGGTTACAATTGATAAGGAAAAGGTTGAAGCCGGATATCTTGAAAGCTTTTATAATGATGATTATTCATTTGGATTAACTGTTGCTAATGAATCTGATACGGACGCGGCTCCGAAGGACTGCCTGATTTCAGGTATTGATGTTTCCGAGGGCTCGCCGGTTTCGGTTACAATCGACGGTTTTGCTGTCGGAGGCAACGTTGCGGATTTGGCGAATAAATACGGCGTAAAGCTACAGGATGCTAATAACGGATACTTCACCATTTATGATATATCGTCTGAATGGAACGAAATGGTAGTTTATTATTACGATGGAAAAATTTATGAAATAAATATAGAGTTTATGGAGTTTTAACTTTTAAAAATTAAACTGAAACGGTTGGATATAATTTCCAGCCGTTTTTGTTTATTTAAAACAACAATATTATTAAAACCCGTTGACATGAAAAATTCTATATGATATAATATGATTGTTAATAAATTAACAATACGGATCTAATATAAAAACGGAGGTTTAAGATAATGAATATTTTTGTTTGCGTCGGAAGCTCGTGTCATCTGAGAGGATCCGCAAAAATAGTAGAACTTATAAAAGATGCGGTAAAGGAAAATAACCTTGAGGATAAAATAAAGCTTTCCGGAGCTTTTTGTTTGGGAAAATGTACAGAAGGGGTATCAATTAAAATTGACGATGAGATTATATGCGGCGTATCTCCGGATAATTTTGACGATATATTTAAAAAGCATGTTCTCGATAAGATATAAACGCCTGAAATACATATTGAAATGGAGCAGATTAAAATGATGGATTATTTGCAGCTTAAAAAGTTGAATTGTAAAAATTGCTATAAATGTATACGTCATTGTCCGGTTAAATCAATAAAATTTTCGGGAAATCAGGCGAATATAATAAATGATGAATGTATTCTCTGTGGAACATGCTTCGTAGTCTGTCCTCAGAACGCCAAGCAGATAAGAAACGACGTGGCAAAAGTCAGAGAGGCTATGTCGGGGGGGAAAAGAGTAGTTGCAAGCATAGCTCCGGCGTTTGCCGCAAATTATGAGGGAGTTACAATAGCCTCAATGCAGGACGCTTTGAAAAGACTGGGTTTTTATTTTGCGGAGGAAACGGCAGTCGGCGCGCAGCTTGTTACGTCTGAATATGAAAAATTAATACAGGAAGGCGGCCATAGCGTTATTATTTCTTCATGCTGCAATACTGTTAACACTCTTATACAGAAGTATTACCCCGGAGCGGTAAAATATCTGGCTGACGTTTTGTCGCCTATGCAGGCTCACTGTCAGAAGCTAAAGGACGAATATCCCGACTGTTATACCGTTTTTATAGGACCATGTATTTCTAAAAAAGAGGAAGCGGATAAATATAAGGGATTGGTCGATACTGTTCTGACCTTTGAGGAACTGACTGAATGGCTTAATGAAGAAGGAATCGAATTCAGACCGATGGAGGATACGGTCGAAAAGGGGCTGACAAGGCTTTACCCGACAAGCGGAGGAATACTTCGTACAATGTCGAGGAACAGTGAAAGATACAGTTATTTATCGGTTGACGGCACAGATAATTGTATTGCGGCTATCAAAGATGTAATTGACGGAAAAATAAGCGATTGCTTTATAGAGATGTCCGCATGTGCCGGAAGCTGCATAGGGGGACCGGCAATGGATAAGGAACACAGACAGCCTGTGACTGATTTTGTTGCTGTTGACAAATATGCCGGGAAAGAAAGGTTTAAAACACCTGAGGTTGACAGTGCGAAGCTTAAAAAGGAGTTCAAGGGAGAAATTCTGCACAGGGCAATGCCGAGCAGCAGGATTATTGAGGAAATTTTGCATAAAATGGGAAAAACCTCTCCTGATCAGGAGCTCAACTGCGGAAGCTGCGGATATGATACATGCCGTGAAAAAGCTATTGCGGTATATCAGAATAAGGCTGATTTTACTATGTGCCTGCCGTTTTTGAAGGAAAAGGCAGAGTCGTTTTCCGATAAAATAATAAGGAATACGCCGAACGGTATAATAGTTTTGAACGAGGAGCTTGAGGTACAACAAATCAATAAGTCCGCGTGTGAAATAATGAACGTTAAAAACCCGTCTGATATTCTGAATTCGCCGGTAGTAAGAATACTTAATCCGCTTGAGTTTATTACCGTAATGGATACCGGAAGAAATATACACGATAAAAAGGTTTACCTTGCCGAATACGGTAAATATGTCGAGGAAACTATTATATATGATCCGGAATACCATATAGTCATGGGAATACTCAGAGACATAACCCAAGAGGAAAAGGATAAGGAAAAACGCGGTGAAATATGCAGTAATACGATCGAGATTACAGATAAGGTTATTGAAAAGCAGATGAGGACCGTTCAGGAAATCGCGTCGCTGCTGGGCGAAACTGTCGCAGAAACAAAGGTTGCGCTTACTAACTTAAAGGAGAGCCTGAGTGATGAATAATCTTTGCACCGATATAGGATACCGCAGTATCAATAAATACGGCGAACAGCTTTGCGGAGATCATGTTGAGGTTATAGAAAGGGGAGAGGATTATACCGTTCTTGTTCTTGCGGACGGTCTGGGAAGCGGCGTAAAGGCGAGTATACTATCAACTCTTACATCAAAAATCATTTCAACTATGATCGCCAATGAAATGAGTCTTGAGGACTGTGTTTCAACAATAGCCGCTACGCTGCCGGTATGCGAGGTCAGAAAGGTCGCTTATTCCACGTTTACAATAATGTGCGTTCGGAATAACAGTGAAGCGGAGCTGATACAGTATGATAACCCTCAGGTTATTTTACTCAGAAACGGCAGAAATTTTGATTATGAGAAAACCTCGTCTGAAACCGGCGGAAAAACGATATACACGTCAAAAATTCAGCTTTGTGAAAACGACGTATTTATAGCTATGAGCGACGGCGCAATCTTTGCGGGCGTAGGCAAATATATGAATTTCGGCTGGCAGAGAGAAAACATCATAGATTATATTGAAAAGCTGTATGAACCTAATTATACGGCAAAGGTTATTTCTACCCTGATACTTGACGAGTGCAACAGGCTTTATGGAAACGAACCGGGCGACGATACAACGGTAGCGGCAATAAAGATAAGACCAAGAAAGCCGGTCAGTCTTCTTTTCGGACCGCCTGCCGATCCTAAGGACGTAAATAAAATGATGGCTCTTTTCTTTTCGAAGGAAGGCAAGCATATAGTCTGCGGAGGCACCACGTCCTCGCTGGCGGCTCAATATCTTGGTACAGAGGTAATTCCCGATATGGATTACCTTGATCCTGAAATACCTCCTATAGCAGAGATAAAGGGAGTGGATCTTTCAACTGAGGGAGTCATTACCATGACAAGAGTATTGGAATATGCAAAAAGCTATATCTCGGACAACGAATGCTATTATGACTGGAGTACTAAACGTGACGGAGCCTCAAAAATTTCCAGAATTATTTTTGAAGAGGCGACAGACATAAATTTTTATGTGGGAAGAGCTAAAAACCCCGCGCATCAGAATCCGAATCTGCCGATCAATTTCAGCATTAAAATGAGGATAGTGGAAGAGCTTTCGGAATGTCTGAAGAAAATGGGAAAACGGATCAATGTAAGTTATTTTTGATGGAGGTCAAGAGCAATGAGAAAGTTTGACACAAAGGTACAGTATCTGAAATATAAAATATTACGAGAAGTTACAAAGCATGCTTTTGCCGGAAATCTCATGGATTGCTATACCGATATTCCGGGAGTTATCGTTAAAGGCGACGAATCTACTATGAGGTGCTGCGTATACAAGGAAAGAGCTATAGTCACAGAGCGTATCAAGCTTGCGCTTGGAGGAGATAAATCGAATCCTAACGTTATCGAGGTTATAGATATAGCGTGCGACGAATGTCCTGTCAGCGGCTATAACGTGCTTCATGATCTTTGCAGAGGTTGTATAGCCCATCGCTGCGAGGATGTCTGTATGAAGGGCGCGATAGATTTCGATAAGGATCAGAAGGCGGTTATAAACAAGGATAAGTGCGTTGAGTGCGGAAGATGCTCGACTGTATGTCCTTACGGAGCGATCGTAAACAGAAAGCGTCCGTGTGAAAGAGCGTGTAAGGTAAACGCTATACATATGGGCAAGTCAAAATGCGCTGAAATTGACAATGATAAATGTATATCCTGCGGGGCTTGCGTATATCAGTGTCCTTTCGGAGCAGTTATGGACAAATCCTTTATTTTAGACGTTATAGAAATGATAAAGAATAAGGACAAAAACGGCGATAAGCTTTATGCGGTAGTCGCACCGTCTATTTCAAGCCAGTTTTCATATGCTAAGCTTGGTCAGGTAGTTACAGGCATAAAGGAACTGGGCTTCCATACAGTGGTAGAAGCGGCGTTAGGAGCTGATATGGTAGCTTATGCGGAAGCTCAGGAGCTTGCTGAAAAGAAATTCCTGACCAGCTCTTGCTGTCCGGCGTTTGTTGATTATATTGAAAAACAATTTCCTGTAATGAAGGAGCATGTTTCTCATAATTTATCGCCTATGGCTACTATTGCAAAATATATCAAGGAAACAGATGAAAACGCAAAAATTGTTTTTATCGGACCTTGTACGGCTAAAAAAATGGAATTTCAGAAGGAAAGAGTAAAGCCTTATATCGACAGCGTTATAACCTTTGAAGAGCTTCAGGCGTTGTTTGACGGAAGGGAAATAGATATAACAAAGCTTGAAGAGGACGTGCTTGACAACGCTTCATATTACGGACGTATATTTGCAAGAAGCGGCGGTCTTGCGGATGCCGTAAGTCAGGCGCTTTCCGAGCATGGAATTGAGGACTTTAAATATGATCCCGTTTCATGCGATGGTATTGAAGCATGCAGAGTAGCCTTGCTTAAGGCTTCAAAAAATGTTTTGCCCAATAATTTTATTGAAGGAATGGCTTGCAGCGGCGGCTGTATAGGCGGCGCCGGTTGTCTTACGCACGGCGTTAAGGATAAGAATGAGGTTGATAAGTACGGAAGAGAGGCCATGGAAAAAACCATTACAAGCGCGATTAGTTTTACGCAATAATTTTATATAAAAAATGTGCGGAGATTCCGCATATTTTTTTTGAATTTTGAACATTGACAAAAAAAGCTGGAATTGTTATAATATAACGGTTAACAGTTAAACGTTTAACAGTAGGAGGCGATAAAAATTTACTGTGACATTATTAACCGTCTGGAAAAGGCTCATCTTCTGCGCAGGATTTATTGTCAGCGTCTTACGGCAAAATCCAAGCTGCATTTCGGTCAGATTCCGGTAATGAATTATATATCGGAAAACGACGGCTGTACACAGGCGGATATTGCTGAAAGGCTTCAGGTGACTGCCGCCTGCGTTGCAACGTCTACAAAAAGACTTCAGAAATCCGGTTTTATTACGAAAACAATTGATGAGGATAATCTGAGATGCAAAAGGCTTAGCCTAACTCCATTAGGGAAAAAGGCGCTTGACGAATGTCACGCTCCTTTTGACGAATATGATAATTATATATTCAGGAATATAAATGCCGATGAAATTAAAAATGCGGAAATATTTCTTGATAAGCTGATTTATAATATGGAGGAGGCAATAGGCGATAATCACAGCGGAGCTGATTTTTATGAAATAAATAAACTTATCAGGCGAGTAAGGGAAGAAAAGGAGGAAAATAAGGATATATGATCAGAAAAATTATTTCCTGCATCGGCGAATACAAAAAATATGCGATATTAACGCCGGTAATTATTATCGGCGAGGTTTTGATGGAAATTATGATACCTTTTGTTATGGCTAAAATACTGGACGTGGGTATAAACGGCGACGGAGGAATACCTTACATAATAAAAATGGGAATCGTTATGCTGCTTATGGCCGCTTTTTCTCTTATCTGCGGAGCGCTTGCCGGAAAATTCGCGGCAACGGCGGGTATGGGATTTGCAAAAAATGTCCGTAAAGAGCTTTTTAATAAAATTCAGGATTTTTCATTTAAAAATGTAGATAAATTCAGTACGGCTTCTTTGGTAACTCGTCTTACAACAGATGTTACTAATACTCAGAACGCCTTTATGATGATAATCAGAACAGCAGTTAGAGCGCCTATGATGATGATAGGAGCAACCATAATGGCCGTTACTATAAACCTGAGACTTTCCGTTATATTTTTTATTGCAATACCGTTTTTGGGAATCGCTTTGTTTCTTATAGGCTCTCATGCTCATCCTCGCTTTCAAAAGATGTTGAAAAAGTATGACGCTATGAACGCGTCAGTTCAGGAAAATCTGATAGGTATACGAGTAGTTAAGGCCTTTGTCAGGGAAAAGCATGAAAATAAAAAATTTGAAGCCTCTGCCGACGATGTAAGAAAGGCCCAGCTTTTCGCGGAAAAACTTGTAATTTTAAATAATCCGATAATGCAGCTTACTATGTATGCAAGTATTGTTGCGATTTTCTGGTTCGGCGGAAATATGATAATAGGCGGAACAATGGAAACGGGTCAGCTTACCAGCTTTCTTACTTATGTGACTCAGATTTTAATGTCGCTTATGATGATTTCATTCATTTTCATTATGTGTATTATTTCAAGGGCGTCAATCGCCAGAATTTCCGAGGTTTTAAATGAGCAGCCGGATATTTGCGACGGTTCGGGAAAGGACGTGTTCGTAGGCGACGGTTCAATTAAATTTGAAAACGTATCGTTCAGCTATGTAAACGATGAATCAAACTGCGCCCTTACCGATATAAATCTTGAGATAAAATCAGGTGAAACCATAGGTATTATAGGCGGAACAGGATCTTCTAAGACAAGTCTTGTTCAGCTTATTCCGAGGCTTTACGATACTACCTCCGGAACGGTATACGTAGGCGGTCATGACGTTAAGGAATACAGCCTCGAGCATTTGAGGGACGAGGTTGCGATGGTGCTTCAGAAAAACGTTTTGTTTTCAGGCACAATAAAAGAAAACCTAAAATGGGGAAATGAAAACGCTGATGACGATGAAATAATCGACGCCTGCAAATCGGCTCAGGCTCATGACTTTATAATGTCCTTTCCGGACGGATACGATACTGATCTGGGACAGGGCGGCGTAAATGTTTCCGGAGGGCAGAAGCAGCGTTTATGCATCGCAAGAGCGCTGCTGAAAAAGCCTAAAATTATAATACTCGACGACAGCACTAGCGCGGTTGATACCGCGACTGACAGTAAAATCCGGCAGGCGTTCAGAGAAAAGCTTGCCGATACGACAACTATAATAATAGCTCAGAGAATTTCTTCGGTAAGCGACGCCGATAAAATCATCGTTCTTGACGACGGCCGGATAAGCGGTATAGGAACTCATGAGCAGCTTATTGAATCTAATGAAATATATCGGGAGGTTTACGAATCTCAGCAGAAAGGAAGTGACCGATAATGCCCGGACCGCAGAAAAGAGCGATCGGCAAACCGCAGAATACTTTTGCTACTCTTCGGAGAATATTCAGCTATATGAGTGAATTCAAGCTTAAATTATTTGTGATTTTTATAGCGATTGTAATTAGCTCGGTGGCGTCGGTTGCAGGTACTTATATGCTAAAGCCAATAATCGACAATTATATCGAACCCTTTATCGGCAAGGAAAATCCGGATCTTAGCAAGTTTATTGGGATGCTGGTTCTAATGTCGTTTATATATATCATAGGCGCGGCGTCCTCGTGGCTTTTTAACAGAGTAATGATAAGCGTCGCTACAAAAACGCTTTATAAAATACGCGTCGATATGTTCAGCAGAATGGAGTCTCTTCCTATAAAGTATTTCGATACTCACACCCACGGCGAGATAATGAGCCGTTATACCAATGATTCGGACGCTGTAAGAGAAATGCTTACAAACAGTATCGCTCAGTTTATTTCATCAGGAATAACAGTTGTAAGCGTTTTCTGCATGATGCTTGTTCTGAGCTGGCAGCTTACTATTATAGTTGTGGCAATGCTTGGCGTTATACTGCTGGTTATAAAGAATATCGGCGGAAAAAGCGGAAAATATTTCAAAGACCAGCAGCGGGCGATAGGAGCTGCAAACGGATATATCGAGGAAATGATAGAGGGACAGAAGGTAGTTAAGGTTTTCTGTCATGAGGAAAAATCCAAAGAAGGCTTTGAAAAAATTAACGAAAGACTTAGAGAAGCGTCAACCAACGCAAACACTTATGCAAATATACTTATGCCGGTGATGAACAATCTGTCTTATATACATTTTGCCGTTACGGCGATGGCAGGAGGAATTATAGCTGTTTTAGGATATATAACCTTCGGAGCAGCAGCGGCTTTTTTACAGTATACAAGACAGTTTGCAATGCCTATTACTCAGATTTCGCAGCAGTTCAACGCCGTGCTTTCGGCGCTTGCAGGCGCTGAAAGAATATTCAATCTCATAGACGAGCAGCCGGAAACGGACGATGGATATGTAACTCTTGTATATGCCCAGAAGGATGAAAACGGCGGGCTCCATGAAGTTGACCACAGAACCGGGTTATGGGCTTGGAAGCATCCTCATCATGATGGAACGCTGACATATACCGAGGTGAGAGGTAAGGTTACCTTTGATAATGTGGTTTTCGGATATAATGAAGACAAGACCGTTCTCAACGGTATAACGCTTTATGCGAAGCCGGGACAGAAAATCGCTTTCGTAGGCTCGACGGGCGCCGGAAAAACGACGATAACAAATCTGATAAATCGTTTTTATGATGTTCCGGACGGAAAAATAAGATATGACGATATTAATATCAATAAAATAAAAAAAGCTGATTTAAGGCGTTCACAGTCGATAGTACTTCAGGACACTCATTTATTTACGGGAACAATAGCGGACAATATACGATACGGAAAGCTTGGAGCTTCTGATGAGGAGGTAAGGTCGGCGGCTGTGCTCGCTAATGCCGATACTTTTATCAAGCATCTTCCTGACGGATATAATACAATAATAACAGGCGACGGAGGTAATCTGAGTCAGGGACAGCGTCAGCTTCTGGCAATTGCAAGAGCGGCCGTCGCTGATCCGCCTGTGCTTATTCTCGACGAGGCAACAAGCTCCATAGATACGCGTACAGAATCACTTATCGAAAAGGGCATGGACAGTCTTATGGAGGGAAGAACTGTTTTTGTTATTGCTCACAGGCTTTCTACAGTAAGAAATTCACATGCTATAATGGTAATGGAAAACGGCAGAATAATTGAAAGAGGCAATCATGAGGATCTGATTGAACGCCGCGGAAGATATTATCAGTTATATACGGGTATGTTTGAGCTTAGTTAATTTTGCGTAAAATTGCATGAAAATCATATTTATTATTATATGATATTTGTCTATTATACATATTGAACAAATCTCAAAAATTGTGTATTATAAGAATATCTGATTAAAGAGTGAAGCATATGCCGGAGTAATTCGCCTGATCCGGTAAAAAGATAAACAGGTGAAAAAGCGGGCCGTTAGCGTATAAAAAACGGCAGAATGGAGATTTTACCTATGAAAATTAAAAGAATACTTGCATGCGTTTGCGCGTCAATGCTTATGGCGCTTTCCTTCACAGCCTGCGGCGATTCTGACAAAAAATCGGATAAGTCGTCTTCCGAAGTAGTTACAGAGGCTCCTACGGAAGCTGCAACAGAAGCTGAGACAACCGCTGATTCCTCCTCTGCGGCGGATTCTAATGCCGGCGGAACTAACGGTCAGGTTAATGCGATTGTAGTAGAGGATAGTATTGTTGCTGAAGACGGCGACGCTTATCTTGCCTTTGCAGACGGCAGATATGTCGGCTATTATTGGGGAACAGACGCCGATACATTAGCTTATGCCGCTACTAACGCTAAAATTGAGGGTAACGGACAGTATACTGTTGCGCTTGACGCTACTACAAACGGTTACAATCAGACAACGGGATACAGCGATATGCAGGGACTTACATTTGCGGCTGTAATTGTAAAAAACGGCACGACGCTTTATCCGAATATGATTATTTCAATAGACAGCATTAAGCTTGACGGAAAAGAAATTGAAATGACAAAGAAGCCTTATACGTCCTCAGACGACGGTAAGGAAATGAGATCCAATATTTATAACAGCTATGTAAACGCTGACGAAGTTGCTTCAGACGCAAGAACTGCGGACGGCGATCTGACAAACTGCTCTCCTCAGGTAGTTGATCCTGCTTCATTTGCAACATATCAGAAAATTGAGGTTACTTTTACAGTTTCAGGTCTTTGATCTCTGTAAGCTGATGAAAAAAGCGGTATAGGAAAGCTATACCGCTTTTTTATTATCTTTTAGTCTGTCCTTTATTTTGGGTATTATCATTAAAACTGCTATTGAAAACAGAGTCGTTGACGCGGTAAGCGCGTATACAGGATAAAAAAATACCGCTGCAAGGGAAATCGCCGAAAGAATCGGAGTTATTATAAGGCATTTTCTGCGGTTTTTTGCAATTTGTTCGCTGTCAAGAGGCTTATTTGGATTTTCAACAGGAGAGAATAGCAGCATTGAAATAAACGTAAACGCACAGCATATTATTACTGCCGCAACAGAAAGCTTTTTCGGTAAAAAATATGAAAAAATAAGTATTGAGGAAAAAACTCCTGTGAATACAATGTTGCACTTCAAATAGCTGTCTGCATGATATCCCCCGCATAGTTGCCTGAGCGGTATAAAATAAACGAGAAATATAACGGCGTCAGAAATACGTCCGCTTATTATTCCGATAATCAAGGCGATAAGTATACCCGCTAATCCTGATATTAGCACTTCATATCCATATTGATAAATTTCACTTTTACCGCTGTCGATGACAGATTTCCGACATAAAAAATCAGTTAATTTTCGACTGATAAATGTAATCATTAAAAATACCCCCTTCTTTACACATTTTACCATATAAAATCGAAATATGTATAAATAAACTGTGTACGATTTATGTACAAATTGTTAACGGCGTTTATATCATATAATTTGAATATTTTTTGTGTATGGTTGACTTAAATATATAAAAAGTGGTATAATTATGTTAATTTGCTGATAGGGGAGAATTGTAATGAAAACAAAAAAAGCATTGCTATGTCTTGGCGCAGCGGCGACTTTGTTTCTTTATGGGTGTGAAAGTAAAGATAATAACGGCAGCTCGTCAGCCGATAGCTCCAGCTCTGTAATTACAAAGGCTGTTCAGAACACTGTACCGACTGCTAAATCGCCGGATTATTCAGAATCTTCTTATACAAGACCTTCTTATGGTAATTATGCTTTTACAAGAAAAAGAGAATCCTTGAGAATTGATAGAGATAAATATTTTAGGGATATACTTATTGAAGACGGCATGGATGAGGATTCCGTTGACGATATAATGAAGAAATTAGAAAAGTCTAAAGAAGAAAGCACAAGAACAACTCTAAGTCAAGAGGAAATGCGTAAAAAATATCTCGGAGAATAAAATTAAAGAGGTTTAAAATATGAAATTAGGAATGGTCGGACTCCCAAATGTGGGAAAGAGTACACTTTTTAATGCGTTAACAAATGCAGGAGCAGAATCTGCTAATTATCCTTTTTGCACTATTGAAAAAAATATAGGGATAGTATCCGTCCCGGACGAGCGTCTTGACAGACTTGCGGAAATGTATAATCCGGAGAAATTTACGCCGGCAACTCTGGAATTTGTAGAT
>OHRL01001445.1_pt1 | contig 12775 bp, 8 predicted proteins | sample 1578331 | NCBI WGS metagenome assembly OHRL01 (sample SAMEA3879608, study PRJEB24766) | human gut metagenome | biome: human-associated habitat; feature: feces | place: USA | collected 1985/1987
TATAGTTCTGTAATCTTTCCCATAAAGAGGATGGCTCCCGTACTCTTTTCCTTAATCACGAAAGCAAAAGGACGGTCTACATAGAAAGATATAGGAGTAGATGGCCCGGCAGAAGTTTCCAACATTCCACCAACTGTAACAGCTACTGCTTCAGTACCTTCCTCATCTACATTTACATAAGTAAATTGCTGCAAAAGACCAATATACAACTCGGCAGCCGACATTTTTGAGAAATCAGCCTTATAACCATCAAAGGCATCCTTCATCCCCATAGCAACCATATCTTCTATGAGCATCTTGTCATACTCCACTTTAAAACGGGGAAGTTTAACCTGCAATTGCCTGCTCGACAAAGCTGCATTCCATTCCTTCCAGTTTTCATAAGTCAATTCGGACAAACTCTCATCCAAAGTCTTATCCACGGCAGGCAATAAGAGCACCATACTGAAAGCTTCGTTACCATACGGCAATTCTGCGATGGAGAATGCTGAGTTCTGGACATAATTAAACGTTTCTGTCTGATTCATCATATTCACTTTCTGCTCAGTACCATCAGAATTAGTAAAATTTTCCTGGCGAGTATCCGATTTTTGGAATTGACTCTTCCAAATGCCTTTGAAGTAGAGTGCGTTAATCAAATACATACGCGCATCTTCCGGTATTCTCTGTATAACCTCTTTTATACAATTATTCGTCTGCTCAGCGCACCACCGGTTAATCACATCCTTCGCTGTGGGAGATGTGAAATCAAGTTCCTGTACCTGGGCATCATACATCTTCTTATTCACATCCACAAAAGAATCGTAAACTTTAAAACCTTGTTTTACCCAAATAGAATTGGCGATTCCTAATTGAGTGGTATTATCTAAATCCAATAAAGCTGAAGTTAATTTTTGATTATAATTATTCAGATCATCAAGAGAGAAAGAATCGGCAGGAAATCCCAATACGTCCTGCATTTCAGTAAGCGTATTGCCCGAAGCTCCGTTAGTAATCATTGATAAGCAAAATGATGCACTCAATGGAGACACAAAGACATTCGGCTTTTCCTTTTCGGTACTGCACACCTGATCGAAGAAACGGAAAGCAAAGTCTGTACCTTTGTCCATTAAAGCTTGTTCCACACGGGTGAGATTGATGTCTTGACGTGGTTTAGGTTCCGGTTGAGGAGGGTTCTCATCATTCTGACAAGCTGCAAGGATACTGAGTAGGCTTAGCGCAGCAATAGTTTTCTTTAGCATAAGCATTATAGTATTAGTTTTCTATTAAGTTACTCTGTTAGAATAAATGCATAAATTTATAAAATACTGCACCACATTACAAATTAAACATAAATCTTTCTTATCTTTGCTCCCGGTTTTGTTGGAGTATGCCTTTCGGTATACTCCATGAAAAGGGAATTGGGTGTGACTCCCAAACAGTCCCGCTGCTGTGATCTCCTATTGCAGGATTTGCCAATCACCTGTGCCACTGCCAATATTCGTATGGTGGGAAGGCGGTAAATCCGGAGTAAGTCAGAAGACCTGCAAAACCGATCATTTCTTATGCCTTCGAGGAAAGGGCATGAGGTGTATCTATTTTTATAGCTTTCTATATATGATAAAAGATAATCTATGTCGGTACATCTGGCTACGGTTTTATTTGTTTTGCTTTGTATGTTGGCTTTGCGCCAGCCTGCAAGCACAACAGGTGGGAGACTCCATTACAGGAAAAGTACATGCAATTCCGGAAGTGGGGATAAAAGGTCGGCGTGTACCACCGGCTCTCTCAGCAACCGCCCCGCTCCAACAGATGAAGAAAACTGATATGGAACGTTTGGGAGTATCGGATGTGGCCGATGCAGTTCGCCATTTCTCGGGAGTCAGCGTTAAGGATTATGGTGGAGTTGGTGGATTAAAGACTGTTTCTGTACGCAGTTTGGGAGCGCAACATACAGCAGTCAGCTATGACGGAGTGACTGTCAGTGATTGTCAGTCAGGGCAGGTAGATATCTCCCGTTTTTCGTTAGACAATGTTTCTGAACTGGCACTCAGCATTGGGCAGAGTGATAATATTTACCAGACAGCAAAGATGTTTGCCTCTGCCGGTGCTTTAAGTATCGAAACCGCACGTCCGGACTTTAGTGACAGACCTTTCCGGTTGCTTGCAAATATGAAAACCGGTTCTTACGGGCTTGCTAATCCTTCTTTATTTTATGCTCAAAAATTAAGTAACCGTTTCAGTCTTTCTGCCCATGCTGATTATTTACGAGCAGACGGCAATTATCCTTTCAAAATGTGGAATGGGAATAAACTGATTAACTCCAAACGAAACAATAGTGATATAGAGACTTATCGGGCAGAATTAAATTTGTTTGTAACTCTGAATGAGAAACAGGATTTGAAAGCCAAAGTTTATCTCTTTGATTCGGAAAGAGGGTTACCCGGCGGAGTAATTTATGACAATCCGTATGCTGCCGAAAGACTATATGACCGTAATTACTTCGGCCAATTGAAGTATGAGAATCGGTTCTCTGAGAAATGGAAACTACAAGCAAGTGGAAAATTTAACTTCAGCTGGAACCGGGACTATAATAATGAATCTTCCGGTATTACAGACAATCGTTTCCGCCAGACTGAGACTTACTTATCCGCTACCCTATGGAACGAACCGGTGAAAGGGTTATCTTTCTCATTAGCACAGGATTTCGCCTATAACTATTTGTCAACGACTTTACAGAACAATCAATATCCGGAACGTTTCACCTATTTAACAGCAATAGCCACACACTATAAAAGCAACCGATTTTCTGCTACCGCTTCCCTGCTGAATACTTATATTACAGAGAATGTACGGACAGGAAAAGCTGCTGCAGACCGTAAACGCCTTTCCCCCGCTGTCAGTCTGTCGTGGAAACCATTTGATTTTGGTCTACGTTTCAGAGCTTCATACAAAGATATCTTCCGTACACCGACATTCAATGATTTGTATTATCTGGTAATTGGCAACCATAATTTAAAGCCTGAAGTTACCCGGCAATTCAATGTAGGTACAACGTGGAGTTCTACTTCATTGGAATTTATCGACTATCTAAGCCTTTCAGTAGATGCTTATTATAATCGGGTGAAAGATAAAATTGTGGCAGTACCCACTATGTTTATCTGGAAGATGATGAATTTAGGTAAAGTCGAAACCATTGGTACGGATATTAACCTGGCAATTGAAAAAGAATTAGCAGAACATTATAAGTTATATCTCACAGGAACTTACAACTTCATGCAAGCGGAAGATATTACTGACCGTAATTCTAAAATATGGCGGAATCAGATTATATATACTCCGAAGCATTCAGGTTCAGGAAGTCTGACTTTTGAGAACCCGTATGTCAACCTGACTTATAACATAATGTACGCTTCGGAACGCTATTCAATTGCCCAGAACATTCCGGAAAATCGTATTAAATCTTACACTGACCACAGTATATCACTCTCGCATACCTTTAAATGGAAGAAGCAGTCACTACGCATACAGCTGGATGCCTTGAACCTAAGTGATAAGAACTACGAAATAGTCCGCTTCTACCCGATGCCCGGACGCAATTACAAAGTAACAATCAACTATAAATTATAAACTAAAAACAAAAACTATGAAGAAGTATTGGTATAAAACCGCCATGCTGGTTATAGCATTAGGAGCATTTACCGCATGTAGTGATGATGACGAACCGACAATTCCGAAAGGACCGATAGCACCTGTTAATGGAGCATATGTTATTAATACAGGAAACTGGGGAGAGAATAATGGTACTATACAATGGTATGACAGAGATCTGAAGACAATTAGTGCAGATTTGTTTGCAGCTGCCAACGGAGCAGGTATCGGTGATGCACAGGACTTGTGTATATATGGTACAAAAATATATATCACTTGTTCCAGTTCAGCCAAGATTGAAGTGGTGGACAGAAAAGATTTCGCTCGTATAAAAACGTTGAACTTAAAAGACGAAAGTGAGAAGTCTATCCAACCACGATATATGACAGCTACCGGAGGAAATGTTTATTTCACCTCATACGATGGCACGGTATCACGCTTGGACACCACGAACCTCTCCATCACCGGAAAGATAGAAATAGGAGATCATCCGGAAGCATTGACTTCTGCAAATGGAAAACTCTATGTAAATCTGTCAAATTATAACAATGATGGTACCGGCAAATACGTGGCAGTTGTCGATATTGCTACTTTCAAGAAAACGAAAAACATAGAAGTACTTCTCAATCCTTATGATGTTTGTACAACCGGAGAAGACGGAAAAGTATATTTCATTTCATGTGGAGATTTCAGAGGAAATCCAGTTCAGACATTACAATGCATCGACCCGCAAACAGATCAGGTTACGGAAATATGCCCAGCCAGCAAAATAGCAATAAAAAACAACAAGATCTATCTCATTTATGCAGAATATTACGAAGATGCCGCTCCTAAAAGCATTTCTGTATATGACATGAATACCAAGCAAACTACGCGGTTTGCCAACTACAGCGATTTCTCCAATCCTGGTAATATTGTAGTCGACCCGGCTACAGGAGATGTAATTATCATCGATCAACCCTTCTCTGCTCTCAACGACATATATGTTTATGGTAGTGACGGAGTACTTAAAAAGAAATTAGAAACCGGATACTATACCACTAATATGCGCTTTGTAACTGAATAACAGCATGAAACAATTTTCTTTCTTTCTAACCTTTTGGGTGACAGTGTTACTTCTTTCCGCCTGTGGCGGAAAGAGCAGCACTGCTTCCGGCTCTGAACAAGGAGACACCATCCCGCTGCACTACTCCTCTAATCTCTCTCTAATAGATTACGAAGATTGCATCGTTGCACAGCTACGCAATCCCTGGGATACAGCAAAGATACTACACACCTATGTATTAGTAGACAAAAACCAGCCGTTACCCCAAGAACTGCCTCAAGGCACCCTTGTCCGCACTCCACTTAGTAAAGCCGTCATTTACTCATCCGTTCATTGTAGCTTACTGAAAGACTTTGGTGCTTTGAATAGCATCGGTGGTGTATGCGACTTGAAGTATATCAAACTACCGGAAATAGAGGAGGGATGTCGAAACGGAACCATCGCCGATGTAGGTGATGGAATGAATCCCAATATTGAGAAAATCATAGACCTTCATCCCGATGCCATCCTCCTTTCTCCTTTTGAAAACAGCGGTGGATACGGACGCGTAGAGAAACTGAATGTACCCATCATTGAATGTGCCGACTATATGGAAACCTCTTCATTAGGACGTGCCGAATGGATGCGTTTCTACGGTTTATTATTTGGCAAGAAAACAGAAGCAGATGCTATGTTTGCTGCGGTAGAAAGAAACTATAAAGATTTGCAAGAATTAGTAAAGCCTATCTCTTTTGCCCCCTCCGTGATGTGTGATTTGAAAACAAGCTCTACCTGGTACACTCCGGGTGGTAACAGTACCATCGCCAAACTATACTCTGATGCAGGTGCCAACTATATTTTCAGAGAAGATACACATAGCGGCTCACTCCCCTATCCTTTCGAAGTTATCTTTGAGAAAGGTCAACAAACTGATTTCTGGCTGATACGCTACAATCAACCCGTAGATAAAACATACGGGGAACTTGAAAAAGAGTTTGCCCCTTATGCAGGTTTCCGTGCCTTCAAAGAACGGAATATCTACGGATGCAATACCAACCGGGTTCCTTTTTATGAAGAAACACCTTTCCATCCGGACTGGTTATTGAAAGATTTAATTAAGATATTTCATCCTTCACTGTCGGAGGGGTATGAACTGAGATATTACAATAAACTAGCGGAGTAAAATCTGCATTCTATTTCAGGATGAAAGCAAAAGGATATATATATGGTATAGCATTGTCGGCCCTCATTCTCGTATTGATGGCTGCCAATCTCTGGTTCGGTTCAATCAATATCCCCGCCGGGGCAGTGTGGAATACCCTCACAGGAAATGAAGTAGAAAAAGCCAGCTGGACTTTTATCATCTGGGAGTCTCGCCTGCCACAAGCCGTCACGGCACTACTATGTGGTGCCGCACTCGCAGCTTCGGGACTGATGCTGCAAACGGCATTCAACAACCCACTGGCAGGTCCGTCCATCCTGGGTATTAACTCAGGGGCAAGCCTTGGCGTCGCATTGGTGATGCTGGCCGGTGGAGGAAGCATTGCTACAGGGGTATTCACCTTATCCGGTTTCTTCTCCGTGATACTCGGTGCCTTCGTCGGATCGATGGTGGTAATGGGACTTATCCTTTTCTTTTCTACACTGATTAAAAGCAATATCATGCTGCTGATTACAGGTATCATGATTGGTTATATCACTTCTTCCGCTATATCACTGCTCAATTTCTTTGCAACAGCCGAAGGGGTACATTCTTATATGATATGGGGTATGGGAAACTTTGGAGGGGTCTCGTTGCAACAGCTCCCCTATTTCTCTATTTTCTGTCTGGCAGGTTTGTTACTTTCCATCTTGCTTATCAAACCTCTGAATGCCCTGCTACTGGGTACACGCTATGCTGAAAATTTAGGAGTAAACATCCGTCGCACAAGAAATCTGCTACTGATTGCTACCGGACTACTGACAGCTGTCACCACTGCTTTCTGCGGACCTGTGGCTTTCATCGGTCTGGCCGTTCCTCATATCTCCCGCCTGATGCTGGGCACATCCAATCATAATTCACTGCTTCCCGTTACTTTGCTGACGGGCGGTGTGATTGCTTTGCTCTGCAATCTGATCTGCATTCTTCCGGGCGAAGCAGGTATTATTCCTCTCAATGCGGTAACTCCAGTACTGGGTGCGCCTGTTATCATTTATGTCATTGTCAACCAACGTAAAATACAATACTTCAACTGATGGAGAAAGCTGTTATCACCGCAAGCGATTTATGCATCGGCTACCGCCAGGGAAAGCAAGAAAAACGGATACATGAGCATCTCTTCTTCCGGCTCTACCCCGGAGAACTGACTTGTCTGCTGGGAGCTAACGGAACCGGCAAATCGACTCTGCTCCGCACTTTGGCTGCTTCACAACCAGCGTTGTCGGGCGAATTACTTGTACAAGAAAAGCCGTTGTCCGCCTATTCCGAGAAAGAACGTTCACGTACCATCGGTGTAGTACTAACAGACAAGACACAGGCAGGCGGACTGACTGTATATGAGTTGGTAGCCTTGGGACGGCAACCTCATACGGGGTTCTTCGGCAGATTGAACAAAACGGATCATTCTATCATTGAAGAAGCTCTGGAAGCTGTAAGCATCAGCCATAAAGCCCACAGTTATACCGCAGAGCTATCGGATGGAGAACGGCAGAAGGTTATGATTGCCAAGGCATTGGTACAAGAGTGTCCGCTCATTCTGCTGGATGAACCGACAGCTTTCCTGGATGTAGTGAGCCGCATCGAAATTATGACGTTGCTTCATCGTCTGGCAGTAGAACAAAAGAAAGCAATTCTGCTGTCCACTCATGACATAGAACAGGCATTGGTACTGGCAGATAAACTTTGGTTACTTTCCAAAGAAAACGGACTGCAATGCGGAGTAACGGAAGATATGATTCTGAGTCACCGGATGGACGGTCTGTTCTCCCGTAACGATATCCGGTTTGATTATGCGCACGGGGTATATTATCCCAAAGTAGACAGCCACCGCCATATCAGTGTAGAAGCCAATGATGAAGTATTGCTGCACTGGACAACAAACGCACTCAATCGTCATGGATACGCTTGTCATCCTGTCTCTTCACCAGAAACCAACGCATCACCGCGTTTGCAGGTTTTAGCTGCCGACCACCTCATATTACACACAGAGAAACAGAATAAATATCATTCTTTTGAACAGTTGCTTGCAAACATCTGATTAAGATTTCAGTAGCATCAGTATCTCATCCGGCAAGTATCCACTCCGGATGCGCCACTCCTGCGGGTAAAGATTATTAGCCCGGTTACCGATATTCTTCACAAAGCCCAGAGGAACATCCTTATACGTCAACAGCACATAACCGCGTGGAGTAGTGCCGGAAAGTACAATGGCTTCCTTACGCAAATAAGCAATAGCCTGTTCATAAGAGATCTCTTCACGGGGAAAAGCATCGGAAACCTGTACAGTGCTCATGGCAAGAGCATGATTGGGAATCAAGTCTTTTCCTTTCACTTCGGCAAGGGTAACACCTGCCTGAACAACACGAAGCGATTGTTGGAGGACGGATAATTCGGATATATATTCTTTAGGGAAAGCTGTAATATTCATTCCATTTGCAGAAACTTCATAGTCCTCTGCCGAAAGGAGCCAGGCACGTGCAGCCAATAATTGTTCCTTAGATGCTCCGGCGTTAACTTTAGAGCTACCCGTTTTTTTCTTTCCTTGTGAAGAAGTGGATTTGTAGCGGATTTGTGTTTCCTCTCCTTCCGGTTTACGAAGCATGGCAAGGAAAAAGCCTTCACCCTTTGTACGGTGAGGCAGGAAGCGATATACAGGAAAATCTTCACCTGCAAGCAAGTTTCCGGTAATGTTCCACTCTGCCGGAGCATCTACAGGAAGTATCTCTGCACCGAATTCATCGTGCATCCAACGGATATTCTCTTCATCTTCCTTCGTGTTATACGTACAAGTGCTATAGATAAGCAATCCACCGGGTTTCAGACTGGGCCATATATCGGAGATGATGCGCCGTTGACGTTGCCAACAGATTTCCACATTCTCCGGACTCCACTCGCTGACGGCAACAGGATCTTTACGGAACATGCCTTCACCGGAACAGGGAACATCGGTCAGGATAACATCGAAGAAATCTTCCAGACCAGCGAAATCTGCCGGATCATTATTGGTCACCACGACACCAGGATGCCCCCACTTCGTCAGATTCTCCGCCAGAATTTGCGAACGGTTACGAATCACTTCGTTTGCTACCAGCAGGCTACCCTCGGGCAATACACTGCGAGCATGAGTAGATTTTCCACCGGGAGCAGCGCAAAGGTCAAGCATTACAGAGGGTGTTTCGCCGATATATTGCTTTAATGCCTGCTCCACAAACATGGAAGATGCTTCCTGTACATAATAACATCCGGCATGAAACAACGGATCAAAGGTAAACGTCAATCGACGATCGAGATAGCAACCTGTTACCGACCAAGGCACACGGTCGGAAGAGGCATGAAAAAGACTGAATGAAGAACCGGGTAGTTTTTCTTCATTCAGTCGGATGCTTACGGGCTGTTCGTCATTCAAGGCATCAGCCAGTTTGTTATATTCTTCATCTCCCAGGAGGGAACGGGTACGGTCTGCAAAAGATACGGGTAAGTCCATGTGCCAAATTGTTTTATGTCCGCAAAGGTAATGCAAATCGAATGCATAACTTTCATGCTTGCATAAAAAAGTTATGCTAAGATGTAGCTTATCTTCTTCAAAGGAACATAAAAAGGCGATACAAGACAAAACCGCCGGGTACTAAAAACTAAGTTTGACGCCCGCAAAGTAGGAACGAGGTGCTCCCGGACCATAAATGTAACCGGAATCACGAGTGGCTCCTTTATCAAAATCTTTCTGATAAGAGTTGAATATATTTTGTACTCCTACGTTGAATTGCAGGCACATGCCGGAGAAATCTATATCATAAGCGACTTTAGCACCCAGTTCAAAGAAATCCGGGCTCTTCACCAACAAGTCTGCCGTACCATCTACTTCGGACATCAGGTGAGGCACATACATTTGCCCGGTATAATTACCGTTCAAGGCCACCGACAATGCCTTTGTGGGATTGAAAGTAGCAGTAAAATAGCCATAAACATCGGGGGTACGCAATAACCGGTCGCTAGATCGTTCTTTGTCAGACAGGTGCTCTTTGTCTGCACTCCACTCCTCGGGAGAGTCGTACAGACTGCGTTGCACAGTCAGTCCCGCCTGCAACTGGATTTTATCACGCCAAGCAATCTTTCCTTCCAATGTACCGCCATATACTTTTGCACCAGAACCGTTGACACGGGTTTGTATCAGATATCCGCTACCGTTCGGATCTTCTATCGGTGCTGTCAGCACAAATGGATCAGAGAGTTTTGTGAAGAAGCCTTCTACCAACAGGTTTGCCTGAAAGTCACCGAAATAGTGATACCAGTCCATCGAAGCATTCACACTGCGCGAACGTTCCTCTTTCAGATCCTTGGCACGAACGATGGAAATCAACTCGCCTCCCACATTGCTAATATGCAGGTCTTCGTCGAAAGCCTGCGGAGCACGAAAACCTTCGGCATAACTGAAACGGATATTTATATCTTGTGTAGGATTGTAGCGGACATTGGCACGAGGGCTGAAGATGGCTTTATCCATAATACTGTTCTTATCCAAACGTCCGCCTATCAGGAAACTCCATTGCTCACTTTTCCATTCATTCTGCACGTAGACACTTGCTATGTTCACTATTTGCTTCAAAGGATCGGGCGTATACTTATCAATCAACTGTTGCAGACGGTCGCCTGTTGCAGTAGGATCTTCCGCCAGGGCAACATCGCGGTATTTTTGCATGTCTGTTGCCTTGTCATCCAGATTATCATGGTTAAATTCCACACCACCCGTCAAGTCGGAAGGCATGAAAAAGAGCTTATCAAAATGATAGATATACTGAGCACCCAATACACCGGTAAAGTCTGTGGTATGCCCATAGGCACTGTAATAACTATCGCGCACGATATGCTGGGCAGAGGCGTATGCATTGAATGAGTGTTTCTGGTCCTTGGAAAAGGCACTGAACTTCAATCCGCCCGTATTGATGGAATGTTCAATCTGCTCCACCAGTCCGGGCTTACCGGAACCATTCAAATTGGCATCTTCGGCAATGTGAGGCGGCAGATCAAAGCGGTTACCGCCACGACGAAACTCTTCCATGTGATGATATTCCAGATTCAGTTTGGAATAGGGATTCAGTCTATAATAAGCGTTTATGCCTACTGTCTGGTTCTTCAATTTGGGCAATTCGGAGAAGCCGTCCCCATTGGAATCCCATGCCGAACGGTGACGGTTCTGCCCGTAGATGTAGGCTCCCATTTTGTTGTCCGAAGATACCAGGGAAAGATTAAGCGTGGTATTATTGTCAAACGAACCAGAACCATCGAAATTGGAGATGGAGTGAGCAAACGAACCGGAGTTGCGGAGAGGTTCTTTCGTAATGATATTCACCGTTCCGGCAATGGCGGAAGAGCCGAATAGGGCCGAGCCACCTCCACGCACCACTTCCACACGCTCTATCATGTTGGCGGGAATTTGTTCCAAGCCGTAGACACCTGCCAGTGCAGAGAAGATAGGACGGGAATCAATCAATATCTGTGTATATTTTCCGTCCATACCATTGATACGTACCTGAGAGTAACCACAATTCTGGCAATCATTTTCTACACGTACACCCGGCTGGAATACAAGCCCCTGCGATAAGGTGTGCGAATTGGTCATATCGAATAGTTTCGGTGTAACGACTTTTACCAAGGTAGGTGCCAGTCGGCGAGCGGTTTCATTACGATTGGCTGTAACAACTACACCATCCAGGGCTACCATGTCTTCTTCCAGTTCGAAGTTTTCTTCCAGTGTCTTGCCTCGTTTCAGGGTTACTTTTCGTTCTTGTGGCTTATAACCTACGGCACTGACGGAGAGCGTAAACTCACCTTCCGGAAGGTTCTTCAAAAAGTAGTGTCCGGTACCATCAGTCATGGTTCCGATAGTGGTCCCTTTCAGGGCTACTGTCATATAGGGAAGGTGTTCTCCTGTTTTTTTCTCCAGTACGTGGCCGATGATATTGGCATCGGATTTATTTAAATCAATGGCATAAACGGTGTGGGAGAGCAATGTACACATTACTCCCACCACGAAAAAGATATATTTTTTCATGTAGTTCTATTTTTTATGGATTTTGATAAAAAAAGGAAGGGGGACTCCTATTGTCAATGAACTACAGGTGGTGCACGCAAGCTGATGCCGCAACGAACCCGCACGCACTTGACATGTTCCACAGCCGGAACACTCAGTACACGCAATAAAACAAGGAGAGCCGATGCGACAAAAAGAATAGCAGGCAGAGAAGAAGCTACAAAAGAAGAAAGGAAGAATATCGTTTCAACCTGTGCTTCCGTATGGCTATGTTCACCTTTGAAGGGATGGGAATGCACAATAATTACCCCATTTACCACATGCGAGTGAGTAAACAGCGTAATTCCTCCTAAATATGCAATAAATAATAAAGGAAGGAACCATTTCAGTATATTCCGTAACTTCTCCAAAAGCGTTTTTAATATAGGTTTGCGAAAGTAACACTAATTACAATAAGAAGCAACCGGATTTAGGTGTTTTAACCGGATGTGAAGCAAAATACCTATAACTGATGAGTACAAGAAGTCCGATATTACATTAACATTAAGCAAAGCAGATTCATATTGGAAAAGTAATGAACTAAAACAAGAGCAGCATAACATTACATATTATTTACAAATAGCAAATGTTTGAGGAAAAGTGGTATACTTAACCTAATTCAGTCGTATAGTGAATGCCATTCAGTCGTATACTGAATAGGGTTCTGTCGTATACTGAATACGGTCCGGAATATCATATTGATAATCAAAAGGTTACAAAACACCCTGCTGTTGTCGATAAAATCCAACAAAACGACAAAACATCATTGTGTTTATGGTATAGTAATGAATCAAATGCTGAACAATACTATCTCAATTCTCCTCCTCCCCGGAGGAGGAGTACCCGTAGGGGGAGG
>OHRL01001486.1_pt1 | contig 12476 bp, 10 predicted proteins | sample 1578331 | NCBI WGS metagenome assembly OHRL01 (sample SAMEA3879608, study PRJEB24766) | human gut metagenome | biome: human-associated habitat; feature: feces | place: USA | collected 1985/1987
CGTATATTCGGCATATTCCGGACCATCCCAAAAATCGAGCTGGTTCAAAATTGTCTGCGCCCCGACATATCCGTTATAATCGATCTGAGTCTTGCCTGATTTCCCCTGCTTGGTCGTAATCAGGATAACACCGTTCGCACCACGAGCACCATAGATTGCTGTTGCCGACGCATCCTTCAACACTTCCATCGACTCTATATCCGACGGGCTGATTTCGCCAATACCGCCAGTAACGGGAACACCATCAATCACATACAACGGATCATTGCTTGCCGTGATCGAACGTTTACCACGGATCATCACGTTCGGAGTAGAGCCTGGCGACCAGTTGGCGTTCGAAACGACAACCCCCGGAATACGTCCCTGCAAGGCTTCCGATGCCGTAGAGGTCGGAACAGCTGAAATCTTGGCAGCATTGACAGAAGCGACAGCTCCAGTCAAATCTCTTTTCTTTACCGTACCATAACCAATCACGACAACTTCATCCAAACCTTGTGCATCCTCTTTCATCAGGATGTCAAACGTATTCTTGTTATCGATCTTTACTTCCATAGGCAAAAAACCGATATAGGATATTTCCAACATCTCCCCCGGAGCAGCCTCTAAAGAGAAGTTTCCATCCATATCCGAAATGGTCCCATTAGTCGTTCCCTTGACTACGATATTCGCTCCAGCTACCGGAAGACCTGTTTCATCGGTAATCACACCAGATATTTTCTTGGTTTTTCGCTGTTTCACGGGAGCCTGCGCTTCTGCCTTAACGATAACGATCGTCTTATTACTCACTTTGTAGGAAAGGCCGTGTTTTTCCAGTACCTGAGACAGGATATCCTTTAACGGGCGATTGGAAGCAGAAACGACTACATCAGGATTTTCACTCAGGATAATATCCCGGTAAACAACCGAAAAAGAAGTCTGTGCCTCCAGATTCTTAAAAAATTCTTTTAATGTGACATTTTGCAAATTCATTGACATTGTTTGCGAAATGTCCTGTGCGTACATGGTTGTACACAAAAACAGGAGTGCTGCACTCCGAAATACTTTCTTCATGACTATGATAAATAGACTTAAGTTAGAATTAAACAATTGATTTTTAAAAACACTTTTTCTTAGATTTCACCTGTTCATCTCATAGGCTCATTTTATTTTTAATTGGTTAGACTTATTAATCGTAACATTGTTTCCTGTGATCTCATAATTAAATCCATATTGAAATTTCAAAGCTTCCATGACATACGGAAGTTGTTCGTCCTTAAAAGAGCCGGAAATCTGATCGTTCGCAATCTCCGGACATAGCAGGTCAATATGCACACCATACCATCTTTCGATCTTTTGGAACACCGAACCCAACTTCTCCGATTCGAACACCAGATGATTCTGCGTCCACGCGGTTTCTTTTACATTGTCTGTATTGTGAAAACTGATTTTCCCATTATTTTTCGAATAGATCGCTTTCTGCGACGGTTTCAGGATAAAACTTTCAGAAGGCGACTTGGAATCGTAGAGGCGCACGGAGCCTTCAATCAAGGAAGTCTCTACAAAGTCATTCTCCTCATACGAATAGACATTGAAGCAAGTCCCCAACACTTCGATATTCAGATTGCCGACCTGCACGACAAACGGATGTTTCCTGTCCTTGGAAACCTGGAAGTACCCCTCGCCCTTCAAACGGGCGACACGCTTTCCGTTGACATAGGCGTAGGACAAAGAGCTTTCCGAATTCAATTTGACAGAACTCTTATCCGGCAAGGTCAACTGCACCTTATCTCCGGCCGGAACTTCCGCCAAGAAAGAAGAGTTCGCATTTTGCAATTCATGCAGAAGAGAAAAGTTCCACGCCGTAACGGACAAGACGGCAATCACGGCCGCCGCCACCACGATACGGGACCAGCGTATGGAGATTTTAGGAGGATGTATCTGCAGACGAAGTCTCCGATGAATTTCCCGCTTACGACCGACTTCCATAGACGGATAAACCGTATTCTCATCCCAAAACGCTTCCATCCTTTCGGCCAGTTCCTGGTCCGAAAGATGATTCAAGGACTCCTTGAAGCCCTCGAAGTCTTTCCGGTTGGTCTTTCCGCTTAAGAATTGAGAATATAATTTATCAAATAAATCGGTCATAATTTGTTGCTTGTTTATAGTTACACGAAGGAGTACCGAAAAAGTACCAGGCGTTTTTATATGTTCTAAAGCATATTCCTGTTTCTTCCCCTATAATACGCTCGAAGTTTCCTTTAGCGAAACTTTCTGTTTCACCGTACGAACTTTTAGTTCCAAGCGCTGAAACTATCTGGAACTCCAAGAGCCGCTTTGGGAAAGGAAAGTAAGCTTCTCAAGTTTTCTTATATGAAAAGGGCGAAAAGATAATTATATTTCCGAAGTTCCTCACGCAGAATCTTTAACGCTGCGGACAAATGATTCTTTACCGTTTGCTCGGAAATATCCGAAAGAGCGGCTATTTCGGCATTGCTCATTCCCTCTTCACGGCTCATTTCAAAAATGTTCCGCTGCGCGGGGGTCAGCTTTTGCTTAGCTATCGCCAGCTTGTCGATAAAGTCATCGTAATATATTTTTTCTACGGAAGTGTTATCCAAAAGATGTTCGTCTTCACAAAAGCGTATGTAATCTTCAAAATCCGGACGGTTGATCTGTTGGCGGAAAACATCGATCACATGGTTCTTGGCAATCGTGAACAACATGGATTTGAAAGAGCCTTCAACAGACAAGGAGGCACGCATGTTCCACAGCTTGAGGAACGTATCCTGTACGATATCTTCCGCCTGGACAGATGATTTCGTATGCAGCAAGGCGAAACCGTACAAAGAATCCGCGTACATATCATATAATGTATCGAACGCCTCATAGGAACCACGTTTAAGTTTTTCTATAGTATTGCTATGTATCTCTGTTTCATGCATATTCACCTCTTTCACCCCTCACTTTGAGTTCGTAAAGATAGAAATAAACTACTAAACAGCTACTATTAAGTTTATTTCTATCTTTTTTTATAATAATACCGTATCTTTACACCCATAAAAACGCAAAGCATGAAATCATTATTTATCCTAACTTCAGCACTACTGTTTACGGCAAACGTGCTGGCCGAAAATGATCCGCTATGGATGCGCTATCCGGCAATTTCTCCAAACGGTGAAACGATCGCCTTTACTTACAAAGGCGATATCTACACCGTTCCGGCAAACGGTGGCAAAGCTACCCAGTTAACAACCCATCCGGCTCACGATACGCGCCCGATCTGGTCGCCTGACGGCAGCAAGATCGCGTTTGCTTCTGACCGGAACGGAAATTTCGATATCTTCATCATGGATATGGAAGGAGGCAGCCCGAAACAGTTGACCACTCACTCCGCAAATGAATATCCGGAAACGTTCAGTGATGCAAAGCACATTCTCTATTCGGCCGCGATCCAGCAGGATGCGAAAGACAGCCAATTCCCCTCCGGGCAATTTCCACAAATCTACCGGATCGGTATCAATGGAGGGCGCCCCGAACTCTATTCTTCCCTCGCCATGGAAAGCCTAGCTTTGAACAAGAAGGGTGACAAACTCTTATACCAAGACAAGAAGGGATATGAAGATCCTTGGCGTAAACACCACCAGTCTTCCATCACACGGGACATCTGGTTGTGCACCCTCGATCGGGAACACTCCTTCCAAAAAATAACTTCCTTTAAAGGAGAAGACCGTAATCCGGTATGGGCGACAGACGGTTCTTCCTTCTACTATCTGAGTGAAGAAAAAGGAAGTTTCAATATATTCAAAAACGACCTGACCGGCAGAAATAGCCGGCAGATAACCAATCATACCATGCATCCCGTCCGTTTCCTAACTTCCGACAACAACGGCAACCTCTGTTACGGATACGATGGCGAAATCTATACGGTCAAAGAGGGTACACAGCCTAAGAAAGTGGATGTACAGATCATCTCGGATAAGGTGGAGAACGACCTGATCCATCAACTCAAGGCAAGCGGAGCCACCGATATCGCAGTTTCCCCTAATGGCAAAGAAGTCGCTTTTATCGTGCGCGGCGATGTATATGTAACCTCGGTCGACTACGAAACTACCAAACAAATCACCAACACACCGCAGCAGGAGCGCGATCTCGATTTCAGCCCAGACGGACGCTCATTGGTTTACTCGGCCGAACGGGGCGAAACCTGGGGCGTTTATCAAAGCAGCTTGGTACGCAAGAACGACAAATATTTCACATACGCACAGGAATTGAAAGAAGAACCGTTGGTAGTAAATTCGCAGACCTCTTTCCAGCCGATGTATTCTCCGGACGGAAAGGAAGTCGCTTTCTTGGAAAACCGTACGACTCTACGCGTGATTAATTTGAAAAACAAACAGGTACGCACCGTCCTGGATGGTAAATATAATTATTCGTATGCCGACGGCGATCAATATTATCAATGGTCACCCGACAGCAAATGGTTCCTCGCTAAATATATCGCGATCGGAGGATGGAACAATACGGATATCGCCCTCGTGAAAGCGGACGGTAGCGGCGAGGTAACGAACCTGACGGAAAGCGGTTATTCGGATGGCGACGCGAAATGGGTATTAGACGGTAAGGCCATGATCTGGTCCTCCGACCGTGCCGGTTTCCGCAGCCACGGTAGCTGGGGTGCTGAGCGGGATGTGTACATCATGTTCTTCGACGGTGAGGCTTACGATAAATTCCGCCTCAGTAAAGAAGAACTGGCCTTGGTAGAAGCGGATGAAAACAAAGATAAGGACGAGGATAAGACATCCGATAAAGATTCCGATAAGAAAAAAGAGGATAAGGATAAGCCTGTAGCCCCCTTGAAGTTTGATTTGGAGAACCGCAAGGACCGGATTATTCGCCTGACCGCTAATTCATCCTCATTGGGAGACGCCGTACTCGCCCCGAAAGGAGATAAACTATATTATTGCGCCGCTTTCGAGAAAGGCTTTGATTTATGGGAACACGACTTGAAGGAAAAGTCCACTAAATTACTGCTCAAGAATGTCGGTCGAGGCACTCTATTCGCCGATAAGAAAGTAGAGAACCTCTATCTTACCGCCGGCGGTAAACTGAAAAAGATAGAGTTGAAGGATAGCAAGGAAAAACCGATCGCTTTCAAGGCCGAGTTCGCTTATCGTCCGGCAGAGGAGCGTGCTTATATCTTCCACCACGCTTGGCGTCAAGTCTTGGATAAGTTCTATGATCCGACACTCCGGGGCATGGATTGGAAAGGGTATGAGACCGCTTACGCCCGTTTCCTTCCGCATATCAACAACAATTTTGATTTCCAAGAGATGCTTTCCGAGCTATTGGGCGAGTTGAACGGCTCCCATACGGGCGCTCGTTACAATCCGGGACTAACCGGGCCGGAAACCGCCAGCTTAGGCGCTTTCTTCGATAACGCATACACGGGCGACGGATTGAAGATCGAGGAAATCATCGCCAAGGGCCCGCTGACATTGGCCGACAGCCAGATAAAGAAAGGCTGTATCATCGAGAAGATAGACGGAACACCGATAAAGAAAGACGCCGATTATTATCCACTGCTAAGCGGTAAAGTCGGTAAGAAAGTAATGCTTTCTGTCTATGATCCTACCAGTAAACAGCGTTTCGAGGAACAGGTGAAAGCGATCGGTAACGGAGAGCAATCGAACCTCCTTTATAAAAGATGGATCGAGAATTGCCAAGAAACCGTAGATAAATTATCGAACGGGCAAATCGGGTACGTACATGTGAGAGGTATGAACAGCGAGAGTTTCCGTGAGGTCTATTCCGCTTTATTAGGCCGGTGCCGGAATAAGAAAGCCGTGATCGTGGATACCCGCCATAACGGAGGTGGCTGGTTGCATGATGATCTGGCTACCTTATTGAGCGGCAAGGAGTATCAGCGCTTCGAGCCTCGCGGACAATACATCGGTAGCGATCCTTACAATAAGTGGACCAAACCGTCCTGTGTCTTGATGTGCGAGGATAATTATTCGAACGCTCATGGTTTCCCTTGGGTTTATAAGACCTTAGGTATCGGCAAGCTGATCGGCGCCCCGGTTCCGGGAACCATGACAGCCGTATGGTGGGAAACGCAAATCGATCCGACCTTGGTGTTCGGTATCCCGCAAGTAGGCGTGAAAGATATGCAAGGCAATTATCTGGAAAACCAACAATTGCAACCGGATGTCGAGGTGTACAATACTCCCGAGGCGCAGCTCTCCGGCGAGGACACGCAATTAAAAAGAGCGGTAGAAGTGATGCTGCAAACTGTAAAATAGCTTTTCTAGGCCTCGGAAATGACTTTTCAACCTTGTAAAATGCCTTCCGAGGCCTCAGAAATGACTTTTCAACCTTGTAAAATGCCTTCCGAGGCCTCAGAAACGACTTTTCAACCTTGTAAAATGCCTTCCGAGACCTCGGAAACGACTTTTCAACCTTGCAAAATGCCTTCCGAGGCCTCGGAAATGACTTTTCAACCTTGCAAGGTGGTTTCCGAGATCTCGGAAGCCTCTTTCACTCACATCGAACAGAAGAAAGAAACGAAAAACGGAACCGTGAAGTCCACCAAGATCCCGTGAAAGATAGAGACAAAGACCAAATCCTTTCCGCAATAACGGGTGATGATCGGCAATGTCGTATCCATCGTAGTAGCTCCTCCCGCGCAGATCGGAGATAGCCTTCCGAAATATCTAACGAACAACGGAGCGCCCAGCAAGGCGAATATCTCACGGATAATATTAGCGATCAAGGCGATCGTTCCTAACTCCGCCGCCAATTGAGCCCCCAGCGTCGGTTCTTTTAGCTCTGTTATCAAGATGGAGGATAATGAATAATAGGCGAAACCGCTTCCGACCGCCAAACAATCGAACACGCTCCATTTGGTAAGAGCAAGGCTGATCAAGGCCGAGAAGCTCAACGTCCCGATAATAGTAGCCAGAGGCACCAATAAGAGTTTCGGCCGTATGCTCGACAAAATCTCTTTCAGTTTCTTATCGCTTCCTATGCTAATCCCTACTTGAAACATCAAGAGGTAAAGTACATAAACCGTTATATCATTCTCGATAATGACCCCGGGCAGATAACCGCTCCATCCCAGCAAGCACCCCAAGGCAAAGAAGCCCACGACGATCAAACTCCCTTTCATCCCCGGCTCCTTTCCTTAAAAAAGAAATGATAAACTCCCCACGCCGCCAAGACGCTCCCCAACGTACCGGCCGAAGCAATCAACAAGGCTTGCCCGCCCAACGTCGTAAGATTATTCACGATAGACTCATTAGCCCCTACCGAAATTCCCAGCAGGAACAAAAGAAGAAGAATCGTATAAGAAATAGGCTTACCGATCTTTTGCAGCAATTCTACTTTACGAAAGAAATACCCGACGGCAATGCCGCAGAACATGATTCCGATTACTGTAAACATCCCTTTGTAGTTTTTGCCGCGAAGTTAACAGAAACTCACAGTACCACAAAGCGGCTACTTCTTCGTTTTCTTGAATTTCACGGGAATCTGCATACCTCCGGCGTCGGCCATTCCCTCTAACTTATTTCCTTTCTGGGTCATAGTTAAATCTACAGGCGTTCCATCCACATAAAAAGAACTGGTATAGGTATCTCCTTTCGCCTTGATATCGTTTATCTCCAAGGTACTACCTTGTATATTCACTTTAGCGGTCAACTTGCCGTTCTCTTGCTTTATCTGCAAACTGCCATCTTGATATCCATACGGAGCGTCGGGGGCAGAGAAGGACCAATCGCCTACGAGCTTACTGAGATCAGCGGCTTTATCCTGCGCCGAGATCGCGATACAAAACAAAAGGCATAAAAGGGTGGTAAAGACTTTCTTCATGTTCGTTCCCATAATCTTATGAATTAAATGAGTAATAGATTTAAATAACGTTCCAAATGTAGTGATTAATTTTCGATCTTCCGAGATCTGTTCCAATATACGAGCATCAAAATCTTTCCCCAAGGGAGGCAATGCCTCGGCCTCATGAGATACGAACCAAGCCTTATAGGGCAATAAGTCGGGAGGTATCACCGCTGAGGAGAAAAACCGGCGTAATTCCCGTTCTTCCTCCACGGATGTGGCGCATTCCCAATATTTATCCAGCAACTTATTTATTCGTTGATAGTCCATACACGATCCATAAGCAGATTACCTTACCGCATACCGCTCCATCCTTTCCTTATCTCCGGAATAGGTTTCCCTCAATGCCAGATTACGCGCTACCATCATGCAATAGGAAGGTAAGTTCTCAATGACAATCCAGCTATCCCGGTCTTCCCAAACCTTAAGCAGGGCTTCCTGAACGATCTGCTCAGACTGCTCCACGTCTCCGGTAATCCGGAAAACAACCCGGAAAAGGTTATTCTTCAGCGGCAATATCTTTGTCGTAAATTCGTTTGTTCCCATACTTTTTTATCTATAAGACGAGCCAAGCCCGAAAAAGGTTGCAGATTTTAAAAGGAAATTTCCAATATTCCCCCAAAGCCATTATCTTTGTGACAGATGATTGATAATTCGCTTATTACAAACTAAATCAATAATAACAGTGAAAAGAACGATCTTATTTTTTCAGGCCGCTCTTGCCTGCCTGCTGGTAGGATGCAAGCAAGCGCCGGAGTCGCCGCGACTACAAGACGAGGTGAGGTATCGGAACCGGGTTCCATGGACACACATTCCCCGGAGCTACCCGTCCGTACGCGATGGTACAACTAAGCCCGGATACCCATATCTTAGGATGGGACGCGAGCAGCGGTTACCATTATGACGACAACCATATCTATGGATTCAGCCACACGCACCTTTCCGGTACGGGTATCGGCGATCTGGGTGACGTAGCTTTATTACCTTTCTCCGGTGGAGATTCCATCAAACCGGTAGCTACCTTCAAGAAAGACACTGAGAAAGCGACACCGGGGTATTATGCCGTACGCTTGGATAACTTTGGCATCAACGTGGAATTGACTTCTACGGATCGTGTAGGTTTCCATAAATATACATACGACAATCCCAAAGAACGTCGTGTCCTGCTTGACTTAGGGCATATCCTTCAACCGAACTGGGGACATAAGCTGATCGGTAACCAATATTTACTTGTAAACGACTCCACGGTGGAAGGTACCGTGAAGACACAAGGTTGGGCACATTTCCACTCCATGTCCTATCGGATTACTTTCTCGGAACCGATCGAGACCGTATACCAATACATGGACGGGAAATTACGTAAGGACTCCTTGTTTTTGCGCCTGAATACGGCGGAAGATTTGAAGTTCCATTACAAATTCTCTGAAAAGGCACAACCGCTTTATGTAAAAGTAGCCTTATCCGTAGTCGATCCGGAAGGCGCCGAGAAGAATCTCGAGGCAGAATTGCCCGGATGGGATTTCGATAAGACCCGTGAGGAATCAACGCATATTTGGAACGAGGCGTTAAACTTGATCCAGATCGAGGCAGATCCGAAAGTCATGGTCAATTTCTATACGGCGCTCTACCATACCATGATCGCCCCCTTCGCTTATCAAGACGTGGACGGGCGTTATCTGGGCATGGACAAGAAAGTGCATACCGCCGAACCGGGTTACGTAAATTATTCCGTATTCTCCTTGTGGGATACGTTCCGTGCGCTTCATCCGTTAATGACAATCATTAATCCGGACTTAGCGACAGATTGGGGTAAGGTACTCGTGCAAGGTTATAAAGAAGGTGGAATATTACCCAAATGGCCTTTAGCCTCTAGTTATACAGGTTGTATGGTAGGATATCCGGCCGTCTCGGTCCTCGCCGATCTTGTAGCGAAAGATTTAGCGGAAGGTGATATGAGCACGTGGGCGGAAGCCGGCGCACGTTCTTCCGTTTACCGTGAGGATCTTGCCGAGAAGTTCAAAGGAACCCGTGAGTTGGATCTGATCACGATGCACCCTTACTATAAGGAGAAATATGGTTTCGTCCCCGCCGACTCTGTTCCCGAATCCGTATCGTGGGGATTGGAGATGGCATACGAGGATTGGTGTATCTCCCAAATCGCCAAGAAGGCAGGCAACATGGAGTTGGCGAATGAGTATGCCAAGAAAGCCGAATACTACAAACGCTATTTAGATCCCGAGACGAAGATGATGCGTCCGGTAATGGGCGACGGTTCTTTCCGTACTCCATTCAACCCTCGCTATTCTTCGCATATGAAAAGCGACTATACCGAAGGGAATGCCTTCCAATGGAGTTTCTTCGCACCACATGATATGGATAACTTCATCGCCGCTATCGGTGGCAAGAAAGAGCTGGAAACACGTTTAGACACCTTATTCACCACCTCTTCCCAGATTGACGGGGCGGAAGCCTCCGGAGATATTACCGGCTTGATCGGCCAATACGCTCATGGAAACGAGCCGAGCCACCATATGGCCTATCTTTATAACTGGACAGATTCTCCATGGAAAGGGCAAGGGTATTTAGATTATATCATGCAGAATTTCTACACGAACGAACCGGATGGTATCATCGGTAATGAGGATTGCGGACAGATGTCTGCTTGGTATGTCATGAGCGCCCTAGGTTTCTATCAGGTAAGTCCGGGTATTCCGGTTTACACATTGGGCCGTCCGATGGTAAATAAGGCTTCTATGCACGTAAAAGGCGGTATTTTCGAGATCGTGGCGACCAACAATAATCCCGCCAATAAATACGTTAAAGAAGTCAAGCTAAACGGTAAAGTCCTAGAGACTCCTTTCATCAGCCACTCCGATATCATAAATGGAGGTAAGCTTGAGTTTATCATGACCGATCAACCGGTAAAATAAATTCATATAAAGAAACATAAAAACAAAGGGCGAATCAGTACACTGGTTCGCCCTTTATCTTATATTTGCCCTCAAACGATTAAATTGAAAAGCTATGTTACTCACAACAACTAACACGATTGAAGGAAAAGAAATTACCCAGTACTTCGGAATCGTATCCGGTGAAACAATCATCGGAGCAAATGTATTCAAAGATTTCTTCGCAGGCATCCGGGATATTGTCGGAGGACGTGCAGGTTCTTACGAGAGTGTCTTACGCGAAGCGAAAGAAACGGCCTTGAAAGAAATGAGCGATCATGCGGCACGAATGGGCGCAAACGCTGTAATCGCCGTAGATCTAGATTATGAGACCGTAGGAGGAAGCGGAAGCATGCTGATGGTTACCGCCGCCGGGACAGCCGTACGCTACCAATAATCCCCAAAATGAAATACTTTGGAGCCGGATTAAGCGAATCACATAAAGAACTAAACCGCATTATCCGTAAACCGGAATTAATAGAGCAAACCAAGGAGCTCTTTCTTGAGATTCATGGAAAATTACACCTCTCTGTGGTGTCTGGTAATGAGAGAAACGAGGTCGATGAGCTAGTCGGAGATTTAAGAGAGGATGAATATGCCATTATGCCTACAGCGAAAGATGAAACCATCGCTTGGGTATTATGGCATATCAGCAGAATTGAGGATCTGACCATGAATATATTAGTTAACGGGGAAAAGCAGATCTTCAATGAAGACTGGCAAACCCGAATGAATTCCCCTATCAGAGACACAGGAAATGCCTTATCTGATAACCAGATTATTCAGCTAAGCAAAAGTCTACGTATTCAAGAACTCTTAGAATACAGGAATGAAGTAGGACGAAAAAGCAGAGAAATCATCCGAACCTTATCTCCCGATGATATACGTCGCAAAATCCCAACTCAAAGGATAAGCCGGATATTAGAAGAAGGTGGTATCACAAATCATGAAGATTCGATTTGGTTGCTTGATTTCTGGGCTAAAAAAGATATAGCTGGTATTTTATTAATGCCTCCTACCAGACATGTCATGTTACATCTAAATGACTGTTGTAAATGGAAGCTAGCAATAAGAGGCAGACATCATTGAAAATTAAACGGCTAGTGTATATAACAAAAAAAGGAGCCAATCTTTCGACTGACTCCTTTCACCTAAGACGGCGGCTACCTACTCTTCCACTGTTACGCAGTACCATCGGCGTGACGAGGCTTAACTTCTCTGTTCGGAATGGGAAGAGGTGGATCCCTCGTGCTATAGCCACCTTAATATCATTATCAAGATTTTGACCGGACATCAATCCGAAGAGACCAGCTTCGCCTTATCGTCTTAAAATATATCAACCTTCACTGTGAGGAAAGTCCCGGGCTATTAGTACCACTCGGCTCGGACGTCGCCGCCCTTACACCTGTGGCCTATCAAGGTCATCGTCTATAACCACCCTTGAGGGAGATCTAATCTTGAGGCCGGCTTCGTACTTAGATGCTTTCAGCACTTATCCGATCCGTACTTAGATACCCGGCGGTGCCCCTGGCGGGACAACCGGTAAACCAGTGGTACGTCCGACACGGTCCTCTCGTACTAGTGTCAGAGCCCCTCAAATCTCCTGCGCCCACGATAGATAGAGACCGAACTGTCTCACGACGTTCTGAACCCAGCTCG
>OHRL01001494.1_pt1 | contig 12413 bp, 10 predicted proteins | sample 1578331 | NCBI WGS metagenome assembly OHRL01 (sample SAMEA3879608, study PRJEB24766) | human gut metagenome | biome: human-associated habitat; feature: feces | place: USA | collected 1985/1987
CCTCAGATGAAAGCACCTTGACAGCCTTAAGTCCCTCAACTGTCATAGGAATCTTAACTACCATGTTTGGATGAATAGCTGCGATTTCACGTCCTTCTTTTATCATGCCCTCTGCATCAACTGTTGTGGCTTTTACCTCTCCGCTTATTGGTCCGTCAACGATAGATGTGATTTCTTTAATTACCTCATTGAAGTCTCTGCCCTCTTTTGCGATGAGTGAAGGGTTTGTTGTAACTCCACAGATGACTCCCATATCGTTTGCTTTCTTAATGTCCTCGACATTTGCTGTATCTACGAAAAACTTCATTTAATAATACCTCCGTCTTATATAATTTGTGTTTGCTTTTATTTGTTGATATAAATATAACACTTTAAAAATAAAAAAGCAATAGCAAAAGCAAATAAAAGTAAAAATAAGTGTAATTAAATATCACCAAACAAAAGCAAACATAAATAATTGAAAATACTAGCTTTATTTACTTATTTGAGTTATTATATATTTATGCAATGCTTTGTGATAAAAATATGTACGTAAAAATACAACAGAAATCAAAAGAAAGAGGAAAATCTATGCTGCAATTAGAAAGACAACAAAAGATTCTCGATTATTTAAAAGAAAACCGCAAGGCCACCACCAATGAGCTCAGCGAGCTGCTTTGTGTATCGACCACAACAATAAGAACAGATTTAAACCAGATGGATAAGGAAAAGCTTCTGACAAAGACTCACGGCGGTGCTATCTACAAGGATAAAACCCATGACATGACTGATTTAACCTCGAGGGCCTACCTGTTCCATGACCGCGCCCTGGAAAACAAGGAAGCTAAAGAGGAGATTGCAAACGAGGCGATAAAGCTCGTAAGTGACCATATGTGTATATTCCTTGATGCCAGCTCCACAGCCTACACTCTCGGCATGAAGCTTTCAGGCTTTACAGAGCTGACCGTCATCACCAATGGCATCAATCTGGCTTTAGAGCTAAAGGATATCCCGGGTGTCACAGTCATCCTGACAGGCGGTATCGTAACCAGTGCATCCGCTTCCATAGAAGGACTGCTTGGCGCTGATTTACTCAAAAAGATACACACAGATATCGCGTTCGTGTCAGCAAGAGGCTTCTCTGTAGAAGACGGACTGACTGATTTCAGTATATACGAGGCTGATTTAAAGCACATGTGTATCAAGGCCTCCGCTAAAACTGTGGCTCTTGTAGACCACACCAAGTTTGATACCACATCCATATCCAGCTATGCATCGCTTGATGACATCAATATGGTAATCACCGACTCCGGTATCTCTCCTGAGACAGCAGATATATATGAGAAGGCCGGCACTGATATTGTTATATCCGGAATATAAATGAGACAATATAGCCATATAAAAATATAAGTACAAATATAACTATAACTGTATATATAGCTCCATCAAAAATGACACGCAACGTTTTACGCTGCGTGTCATTTTATAGTTGTCTTATACGCTTAAAGTATCAGACTATCTTATATGCATTTCTGCCCTTTTCCTTCACATCATTGAGCACTTCATCCACCGTCTTGAACAGCTTTGAAAACTCATCCGGCACCTTTACATCCGGGGCGGTAACATATGCCTGTGATACAGTCAGATACTCATCCACCTTAGAGCTCTCATGAAGTATCTGTTTTTTGGCAAGCTCAAGTCTTATATGCTCGGCTATATTTTTAATGATATCCTCATCCGTTTCCTGCAGGATTATGTAGAATTCATCACCATAGAAATGATACCCCATTCCCTTATCTCTGATGCTCTCATTTATTATGGATGACACTTCTTTTAGCACTGCATCACCGGTGACTCTGCCACTGTTTCTGTTAAATGACTTGAAGAAATCTATATCCACTACTCCAAACGTGATTCCTGCACCATCTGAATCTTGATTTTTGCTCACAAGCTTTTCAAAATCGTTTCGCATCTTGAACTTATTGCCCATGCCTGTAAGCATATCTGTGTAGTTGAGTCTGACTGCCTTACGGCGCTCATACTCAGTCTCCTGAAGCTGAAGCTTAAGGTCGATTGTATCACCAAGACGCTTTATCTGCTCCTTCACCTGCATAGAGTGGAGATTTGCGTAATATACGCACAGCTTGTTGTATGCCTCTGTATCACCTATGGCGCTCTCATATTTCATCCACATCTTGACACAGGTCTTCTGGAAAAACAGATTTTGCGTATCAGTGGCAAATCTTTCGTACTCCACAATAACCTTTTTCCATGCATCGAACTCCCCCATATTCATAAATAGATTGCAAAGGCTTAGTATCTCAAGTACATAATTGGCAGAATTGATATTGTTTATCGCACCCTCAACCAGCTCTTTCACATGATCTCTGACCTCATCCTCATTTCCCATCTTCCATAGCATATGTGCCTGTGACATGTCTATCAGAAATCTGTTTTTATCACTGCCAGCTATCTCATTAAAGAGTATCGCGTCAGAAAGATGCTTTTCTGCCTTTTCAAACTCATTAATTCCCGTGTATGATATGCACAGATTCAGATGAAGCATGAGAAGCTCCTGATAATAGCTATCCCTCTCTCCATGCAGCGGTGGCTTGCACAGCTCCAGTGCTTCGTTGAAATATCTGATAGCCTTTTCATACAATCCAAGCTCCATATAGAGTGAGCCTATATTATTGTTTACAAGCATGATTATCTCTGTTGAACCCTGCTCCACAGCTACATCCATAGCCTCTAGGTAGCAGTCAATTGACATGCTTAAGTCTCCAATAGATGCATATATGACTCCCATAAAATTGACAGTCTTTGCCATCTGCTCATATGCGCCACAGCTCTTATAAAGACCGGCTGTCTCCTGTGCCTTATTCTCTGCCAAAAAAAGCTTATTCTCGCCAAATAAGGCTGCTGCCTCATCCATACATCTGTCTGCCTTTTGCAATATACCCATAAAAACCCTCCTATAGATGACAATACAATCTATTTCTCAGCAAGATACTGCTTATATCCAACCTGTTTCAGTTTCGCATCCTTTGCTACAACCTGAGCCTTCATATCTGCTGTATACTTTTTGATTTTCTCAAGGATTGCATCATCACCTGCTGCGAGTATCTTTGCTGCAAGGATTGCTGCATTTTTCGCACCGTCAATTGCAACTGTGGCAACAGGCACTCCAGGTGGCATCTGCATGATTGAGAACACTGCATCCATTCCATCCAGATTCTTTCCTGAAAGCGGTACTCCGATAACAGGAAGTGCAAAAAGCGCTGCACACATTCCCGGAAGTGCTGCTGCCATTCCCGCTCCTGCTATTATTACCTTTACATCTCTATTCTCAGCGCCTCTTGTCCACTCAATAAGCTCATCAGGCTCACGGTGTGCCGAGATGATGGTGAGCTCATACTCTATGCCGAGCTCTTCAAGCATATCTGCCGCCTTACTCATCACCTTTAAATCTGAGTCGCTGCCCATAACTATTCCAACCTTTGCCATTTTATCCTCCTTATACGTCTAACAATTATTTGCTTTCTGCATCAAGCGTATCGAGCGGTTTGTTCAACTCTTCTACGCCCTCAAGCACAAATCTGCCATCTCTTATTATATCACATGTTGAGCCATCGTGTCGAATAACTGTGATGGCTCCAAGCTCATCATATGGTATTGTGATATCTGTGTGGCAGTTGAAATATGCCTTTGATATATCTTCTTTTCTGCGGATGGAAACTGAATTGTCCCTGGCAATTATGGCTTTTCCGTCAGGGTTGTATGTCATATTGTCCTCATCGTATGTGTAGCAGGTATCACCCACCGCAAAGTGCGGTCCTGTCTTCTCTGCTATGAGAATAGGCATCTTTGCTGCGATATCGTATACTCTCGCCATACGGTAGGCTGTCGTATTGGTGCCTATGGCAAACTCACCCATAGGCAGTGTGTCGTGATGGAAAAGCACATTGTCAGATATATACTTTTTGTTTTCTTCCTCATCCTCAAAATTGGTACATGTATATTTATCAATCATGCCATCCTTAAAGTCGATTTCCAGATTAAGGAAATTAAGCTCATTGAGATATACCTGACTGACATGCAGCTTGCCGTTTGTACCCTCTAGCACCGGTGAAGTAAACACCTCTCCGACAGGGATATTTACATCAGCCACACAGTTTTCAAAAGCCGTCTCCTTTGAAGGCTCCTTAAGCTCATGAATCTTAACATACAAATCTGTCCTGTTGCCGTTTGTTCCGACGATATGCACCCTGTCTGCTGTATCGAGCACATCTATGATTTTCTGCTGCATATCTCTGTAGAGTGCATAATCAAGAGTATTAATCTTTACAGTCTCCGTAAAAATTTCCTTATAATCAGGTCCGATTGCAGCACACGGATAGGCAATAATCGTAAAGCTTCTGTCCTCGCTGTGAATATAGCTGTTCATATACTGTGAGCGCACGCTTGTCATATGGACTGCAAGCTTCTGCTGCTCATCATTAAAGTGCGCAGCCTCCTTCTTTGAAACCGGAGCAAACGGCTCCTCTCCAAATATCTCTATAACAGCCGGTCCACCACATTTACATGCTACATCCTTCATTCGCTCAAGTGCATTGTGCATGCACTCAAGACGATACTCCACATATGCCTTGTCAAGCCACAGTGCCATATCCTCCTTGTGGTCATATTCAAACTGCTTATTTACCGATGTGGAAAAAGGCCTCATGGCAGGCTTCATACCCATTTTCTCAAAATTCTTTAATGCTGCTCTTATCATACGCTCAAAGCCAAGCGGATAAAGCACCTGAACCACCGACTTCTTTGAGATATCCTTGTTGCAGGTAATAAAGCCAATGCGGTATCCTTCTGTATAGGTATCTGCCATGGCCTGTATCTCCTCATCTGAAAATGAAGCCAGATGTGCTCTGCCGGCGCGCTCATTCTCTCCGACATACAGTCCGTAGGAATACAGATAATCATCATTTGACAAATCTGCCTCATTTACAAGCTCTGTATAGTAATCATAAGCCGGGTCAAGGAGTGCTCTGTTGTCATCCTCTGCAAAAATCTCCTCATAATCATGCATGAACGAATATATACAGCCCCTTATCTCATCAGGACTCAGCTCATTGGCATTCTCAAAATAATTGTAAAGCTCTACAATAAGCTCTGCATAAATGCAGAGATATTTTATATCCCCCTGATAGATATGTGTAATGCTTCCGGCAATTTTTGCATATACAGCCGATAAAAGCTGACCATACTCATCGCCGAGCACCTTTACGGCATATGCCGGGTTGGCATAGCTTTTCTCGTAATTTTCTTTATCAAACTGTGAATAGAATAAATCGTTAAATTCTTTATCTTCACTATGGTTTTTAATAGTGTTGATGCACTGTGCAACACTTCTGAAATAATCTGCAAAAGCCGGCTCTATCGCAGGCTCTCTGATGATCTGCTCTATCCGCTCCTCCACAAGCTCTAATCTCTCTGCGTAAAGCTCATTGGAGAGCTCATAAATCTCTTTATAACTCATATATCCCTATAATCTTTCTATTTTATAATTCAAATATTCATGACAGTTTTATCGCACTATTGATATAATATGTGCTAAATAATAAAGCCGACAGCATACGTCCCACCCCAGCTGAGCACCGCTATAAGTGCAAAAAACACTGCCAATCGTGGAAATGTCATGAATGATTCCTCATCAAAGAGGCTTCTGATGGCAAACCCGAAATCTGCCAGAGATATGCCAAGCATCAGTATACCGGCACTGCCATAGTACATAGACAGATTGCCATCTCCTCTGAATGCCGCATTCAAAAAAACTATATATACAATCTCTATGAGGATAGCCACAACAAGTGCAGCTATCCCCCTCTTAGATTGCTTCTTTTCCGTAAACTTATACCTGTTACGTTTTCTTCTGCCAAGCAATTTATATTCTCCTATTTGCAGCCGTACTGCTTATAGTACTCATCTATAGCTGCTTTGATTGTGTCATCAATGACTACTCTGCCATCATGCTCTCTGTTGTAGAGATACTCTGTGACCTCTTCCATTGTAACGATTGCCCTGCCCTCAAAGCCGTACTTCTCATGAATTTCGTCGAGCGCGCTCACCTTGCCGCCCTGTCCGACTTCCATTCTGTTAAGGCTCACCATAAGGCCTACGATTGTAACATTTGCAGCTTCTCTTACCTTTGGAACTGTCTCCTCCATTGATTTGCCGGATGTGGTGACATCCTCTATCATGACTACTCTGTCGCCATCCTTAAGCTTGCTTCCAAGGAAGCCTCCCTTGTCTGCACCGTGATCCTTTGCCTCTTTTCTGTCTGAGCAGTAGCGCACCTCTTTTCCATAAAGCTCATGGTATGCGATAGCTGTTACCACTGCAAGCGGAATTCCCTTGTATGCAGGTCCGAATAATACATCAAAGTCATCTCCGTAGTTTGCATGGATAGCCTTTGCGTAGTACTCTCCGAGTCTCTTAAGCTGCGAGCCTGTCACATATGCTCCCGCGTTCATGAAAAATGGTGATTTACGGCCGCTCTTTAACGTGAAATCACCAAATTTCAGCACGTCACTCTCCACCATAAAGTCTATAAATTCGCTCTTGTAGCTTTCCATTGTATGTTAATCCTCCTGTATGTTTTTCTTTAAATTATCTTTGTCAATTTTACCACATTGGGGCGTGCTTTTCAACGTGGAAATATTAGTTGTTTTTGCGGCTCTGTCATACATAGACAATCATAATAATAAAAAGAAATAGCATCCCACACCGTCCAAAGTTTAGGATGCTATTCTTATAACATTTTAGCACTGAGGGCAAATCGGAGTCATATCCGATTCACTTTCTAAGTAGATTATACATGAGGGTACTTGAGAAATCAAGTACCCTTTTTTAATTAGATATACTCACTTGTGTTTACGATCACGCCGTCATATACTGACTGCTTTTTGATAAACTCCGCAGCCTTGTCCACATCTCTGCCGTTTTTGTTCCAGTCCTTTGTGAACTCAACTTTGTCGGCTGCAAGCTCCTTCTCCTGCTTTTGGCTGATGAGCAGAAGTACGAGTATTCCTGCATGGCTTAGGTGTTTGACTACATTTACGAAGTCCTCACCCTCCTTTGGTGCGTAGAGATAAGTATGGCGTCCGTCTATATTTAAGGCTTTCTCGACATCCTCCACAAAGCCGCGGTTTACACCATCCACTCCGTCTACGAATACGGCGGTGATTGCCTTCTGGCCCTTGATTGCAGCTCTTACGTTTCTGTCTACTCTGCCCTCATAGAGGCCGCTTTCCTCTGTGTGTACCTCTTCAACCACACCACAGGCAGATGTCATATCCGTCACACGGTCGATTAAGATGAACTCACCGAGTGTCTTGTGATTTTTGAACTTATCGCAGACTATCTTGTCCGAGAATGCAATCTTTACAACTGCTATCTCGTTCTTTTTAAGCTTGTCGGCAGGCTTTTCCTCACCTGTGTTTACGTCGATGGTATGCTCTATCTCTGTTACGATGCCCGGTATTGACTTGGTACCTAGCTTGAAGAAGAAATTCTTTCCCTTAAAGAGCTCATCGTCATCCATCCAGAGTATTGTAGCTGTGATAGATGAAGCCACCTTTGCTCCTGAATCGATTGTGAGCACGCAGCCTCTTGATACGTCCACCTCTCTGTCAAGCTGGATTGTAACCGGCTGACCTGTAAATGCGCTATCGCTTAGCTTATCACCCACATGGATGCTCTTTACATGGGCTGTCTCATTGCTTGGCAGTGTGGTGATTTCATCGCCCACCTTTACCTCTCCGGCCTCTATCTGGCCCTGGAATCCACGGAAGGTGTGGTCAGGACGGCAGACTCTCTGTACAGGCATGTAAAAGCCCTCTTCCTCGTTCTCATCCTTTATGTCAACATCCTCAAGGTATGATAAAAGAGCAGGTCCCTTGTACCATGGGATATTCTCAGACTTTGTTGTGACATTGTCACCCTCTGTTGCAGAAACAGGAATGATTACTACATTTTTGAGTTCAAGCTCCTTTGTAAGCTCAACAATCTGCTTTGTGATTTCATCGAAACGCTTCTCGTCGTAGCCTACAAGATCCATCTTGTTTACAGCAAATACAAAGTAGTTGATTCCCATGAGCGCGCAGATTCTTGCGTGTCTTCTTGTCTGAACCAATACGCCCTGCTTTGCATCTATTAAAATTACCGCAAGGTCTGCAAAGGATGCACCTACAGCCATGTTTCTTGTGTACTCCTCATGGCCCGGTGTATCTGCCACGATAAAGCTTCTCTTATCTGTTGTGAAGTAACGATAAGCCACATCGATTGTGATTCCCTGCTCTCTCTCTGCCATCAGTCCGTCGAGGAGGAGTGAGTAGTCGATGGCGCCGCCACGGCTTCCGACCTTACTGTCAAGCTCCAATGCCTTTTCCTGATCTGCATAGAGCAGCTTTGAATCGTATAATATATGTCCGATCAGAGTTGATTTTCCGTCGTCCACGCTTCCGCATGTAATAAATTTAAGTAATCCGCTCATTTTAGAAATATCCCTCCCTCTTTCTTCTTTCCATGCTGCCTGCCGCCTCGTTGTCTATGACACGGGTGGTTCTCTCTGAGGAAACAGCACTGAGTGTCTCATCAATAATCTCATCAAGTGTATCCGCTGTCGACTCCACACCACCTGTCAGTGGATAGCAGCCGAGAGTTCTGAAACGTACACTCTTCATCTGGATTTTCTCACCCGGACGAAGCTTCATTCTGTCGTCATCTACCATGATGATGTTGCCGTCTCTGTATACAACAGGTCTTTCCTTTGCAAAGTAAAGTGAAGGAATCTCGATATTCTCTCTCTTTATATACTGCCAGATATCCTTCTCTGTCCAGTTTGACAGTGGGAAAACTCGTACCTCCTGGCCCTTTTTAATTCTTGAGTTGTAGAGCTTCCACATCTCCGGGCGCTGGTTCTTTGGATCCCATGCGTGGTTCTCATTTCTGAAGGAGAAGATTCGCTCCTTGGCTCTTGATTTCTCCTCGTCTCTTCGGCCGCCGCCAAACGCTGCCGTAAAGCCGTATTTGTCGAGCGCCTGCTTGAGCGCCTGTGTCTTCATGATATCTGTGTATGCTGAGCCGTGGTCAAATGGATTGATGCCCTGCTTTACGCCATCCTGATTTATATATTCAAGCATCTCGATGCCCTTTTCCTTAGCAATGCGATCTCTGAATTCTATCATCTCATGGAATTTCCAGGTTGTATTTACATGTAAAAACGGAAATGGCGGCTTCTCCGGATAAAATGCCTTCATTGCAAGATGAAGCATTACCGAGCTGTCCTTTCCAATTGAGTACAACATAACCGGCTTCTCGCACTCTGCGGCTACTTCACGTATTATGTATATTGCCTCTGCTTCGAGTTCGTCAAGATGTGATAATTCACCCATGTCTGTTACCATCCTTTTCTTTAATATTTATTGGATTCCTTCTTGTTGATAAGAATCTCTTCCTTGCTTCCGTCGCGCTTTTTGATATCCCAGGTCAGCGTATCCGGTGTGCTTTTTACTGTCATGAGACTTCCCATGCCTCCTATGTCTGCTCCAAGATAAAGAGCAATAGCGCCAAAATGACATTCCTTGATGCATGAGGCACAGCCCCAGCAGTCCTTAGGATATTTGATAAAGGCTTTTTTCTCTGAGTCCTGATATATCAGGCTTCCCGGGCATACACTTGTACACATGCCACAGCCCTTACACTTTGCTTTATCAATCATTATGCTCATAACGCGCCTCCCTTCCGACAAGCTCTCTGTAAATCATGTGAAGCTGCCCGTTTTCGTATCTGGAATTGACGTATTTCATCCAGTCATCACTCTTGTCGGGATAATCCAGATTCTCGGCAAAGCTGTGCCATCTGGTCTCCTTTCTTGCACCAAGATGTGCTATGACCGAAAGACATACCGTAAGCCTCTCCTTAAGCTCATATATGAACATAAGCTCATGCATATCCGATGCATATAAATCACCGGTCAGCTCTATCAGATGATTTATCTTTTCCTTTGCCAGCGCAAGCTGCTTGCCGTTGAACTGATAATGTGTGGAAATACCGCCTGCGTAGTTGTCCATGACCTTCTGCATGGCTTCCTCGATAGCCTCTGTTGTAAACATCTGAGACCTTTCAGTGAGGAAATGGTCGTACTCTGAAGCTTTTGCTTCAAGCGCCTTTTTCTCATCAAATGCCGATGTGTCAGGACTTCCGTCGGAGGTATCTGCATCAAGCTTTGAAACCATATCTATCGCAGCAATTTCACCCTCTACCATAGCTCCTGTAACGTATTTCTGTGGACATCCTCCTGCCACATCTCCTGCGGCATAGAGTCCGTGGATTGTAGTCTCACGCTCGGTATTTACCCAGTAGCCGCTCGCTGTGTGCCCACCTACGATATACGGCTCGGTGCCCTCTATCTCCACATTCTGCTCACTTGGATTCTTACCTGCCTCCACCCACTTGAGTGTCTGGCTTGGTGCCATATTGAGATATGCCTTTCTTAATGACTCATCCTGCTGTGGAGAGATGCCCTCTGTCCTTAAGTAGCAAGGACCTCTTCCCTCGAGATTTTCCATGACCGTTCCGTATACACGCTCTGATGTGGTGAGACCGTATTTTGTCTCGTAAACCTCTCCAAGAGAATTGACCTGCTTTGCCCCGACTCCCTGTGCAATTGTTCCTGTCGGTGCGATTGTGTCCTTGCATCTGAGTGCGATAAATCTCATCTCAAAGGTGGTCATCTCTGCTCCACTTCTTATACCCATCGCATATCCGGCGCCTGTGTTGAAAGGTGGATACCACATCTTGTGCCTTGAAAAGCCGGGATTGTTTGGTCTGTACAGTCCGGCCGCTCCGCCTGTAGCACAGAGCACCTTTTTAGCCCTGATTTCATAGGCTGTAGCATCCTCGATTGAAAATCCGTATGCACCCTTTATGGTGTTGTTCTCAACTATATAGTCCGTGATATTGATTCTGTTTATCACTGTACAGTCCGTAAGCTTTGAAACAGCTTCTGCCAAAAGCGGCTTCATGTTCTCACCGTTTATCTTGATATTTCTGTTTCCTCTTGCTACATACTCACCGTTTTCATCCTTTAATATGACAAGTCCAAGCTTTTCCATCTTGTCCGTCACACGGTTTAAGCCCTCTGACATAGTCATGAGTAAGTCTTCCCTTACTATGCCGTCAGCATCCTTTTTGGCGTAGTCTACATAGTCCTCAGGCTTTCTGCCCTTTACTATGTATGCATTTATCGCATTGACACCTGCTGCAAGGCATCCGCTTCGCTTTATGTTCGCTTTCTCTGCAATTATAATCGAATAATCCGATTTCTCACGGATGGTGAGCGCTGCATAACAGCCCGCCGTGCCACCTCCTATTATGAGGATGTCCGTGTGTAGGATTTTTTTGTTTTCTATCTTCATTTATCTCCCTCTGCTTCCTCTTTCAATCACAAGCTTTAGACTATTCCTATATCTAAATGTAGAATACATCCTGCTCCTGCATCTCGCTGTTTTCCATCAGGTATGTTTTCTCTTCGTCGAATATATACAGCCTGTAAATCAGCACATGTACTTTCTCGCCGACTGCTATCAGGTCCTTTTCAAGTGAGCGCTCGCCGACCACCTCGATACCGTTTATGCTGACTGTGATATCCATCCTGTTTCCTCTGAATACCACATCTGTAACGATGCCCTCCTCTGCCGCTGACTGATAGCGGTCTAAGTTGCCGCTCTTTGATATCTTGATAAACTCAGGTCTGATTACCGCCTTGTCGGCATTTTCTATCCTGTCAAAGCCCTTTAGCCTGTCATAGTTTTCAACGACTGTGGTGTGTCCTATAAACTGCGCCACAAAAGGTGTATCAGGCGACTTGTATATCTCAAGAGGTGTACCCATCTGCTCTATCGTGCCGTGGTTTGTGATAATGATTTCATCTGCCACCTCAACAGCCTCATCCTGGTCATGTGTGACGAAAATGCTTGTGATTCCAAGCTTTTCGACCAGCTCCTTCAGCCAGGTACGAAGCTCACCTCGCACCTTTGCATCTATCGCGGCAAATGGCTCATCCAGTAAAAGCACCTGTGGATTCGGCGCCAGCGCCCTTGCAAATGCTACTCTCTGACGTTGTCCTCCGGAAAGCTGATTCGGATATCTCTTTTCAAGCCCCGATAAGCCTGTCATCTCAAGAAGCTTGGTAACACGCTCCTTTATGAGCTTTTTCGGCATCTTCTGAAGCACCAGTCCAAATGCCACATTATCGTATACCGTCATATAACGGAACAGCGCATAATTCTGAAACAGATATCCGATCCGTCGCTTCTGCGGTTTCAAATTGATCCCTTTTTCAGAATCAAACACTGTTTTTCCATTGATAACGA
>OHRL01001500.1_pt1 | contig 12351 bp, 9 predicted proteins | sample 1578331 | NCBI WGS metagenome assembly OHRL01 (sample SAMEA3879608, study PRJEB24766) | human gut metagenome | biome: human-associated habitat; feature: feces | place: USA | collected 1985/1987
AAAGGATTTTATGAATTTCCAAAAGAGGATGCCTATGTAATGGTACATGGGCACTGAGAGATAGTATAGAGTTAGAAAAGGAGAAATCCATGTTAGACGTATGTCTTTTAGGAACAGCAGGCATGATGCCACTTCCACACAGATGGCTTACCGCAGCGCTGATGCGCTATAACGGCAGCAATCTGTTGATCGACTGTGGTGAGGGAACGCAGATCGCCATCAAGGAAAAAGGATGGACATTTAAACCGATTGACGTTATTTGTTTTACCCATTACCATGCAGATCATATCAGCGGACTTCCGGGGCTGCTTCTCACAATAGGAAATTCTGACAGGACAAAGCCTGTTACGCTTGTCGGGCCTAAAGGTCTGTCAAGAGTTGTTGGGGCACTGCGTGTGATAGCACCGGAACTTCCGTTTGAACTGAAATTTATAGAACTTACAAAACCGCAGGAACACATTTCAATAAATGGCTATGAGATAGAGGCATTTAAAGTTTCTCATACGGTTGCATGTTATGGGTATTCTATAAGTATTCCAAGAATAGGAAAGTTTGATGTAGAAAAAGCTAGAGAACTTATGATACCGCAGAAAGCGTGGAATAAGCTTCAGCATGGAAATACGGTTGAGATTGATGGAACTGTATATACACCGGATATGGTACTCGGACCGGCAAGAAAAGGTCTGAAAGTCACATACTGTACGGACAGTCGTCCGACGGTATCGATGGAAGAACATGCAAAAGAATCGGATCTGCTGATATGTGAGGGAATGTACGGAGAACCGGAAAAAGACGCAAAAGCGAGAGAATACAAGCATATGACGATGAAAGAGGCGGCAAAACTCGCGAAAAAAGCACAGGTAAAAGAAATGTGGCTGACACATTTCAGTCCCTCTCTGGTACATCCGGAAGAATATATGGATGGTGTAAGAGAGATTTTCCCGAACAGTTATGTTGGAAAAGATGGAAAATCCGTGGATTTGTTATTTGAGGAGGAAGAAAATGAATGAGAAAGATGTTTTAATTCTGGCAATTGAGAGTTCCTGTGATGAAACGGCAGCTTCCGTAGTGAAAAATGGACGAACCATTTTGTCTAATGTAATTTCTTCTCAGATTGCACTGCATACTCTGTATGGAGGGGTGGTGCCGGAAATCGCATCCCGCAAACATATCGAGAAGATCAATCAGGTCATTGAGCAGGCGCTTGCCGATGCCCATGTGACGCTGGAAGACATTACCGCCATTGCGGTGACCTATGGTCCCGGATTGGTGGGAGCACTTCTGGTGGGTGTATCTGAGGCAAAAGCAATCAGTTTTGCTACCGGAATTCCCCTGGTTGGAGTACATCATATTGAGGGACACATCAGTGCCAACTTCATTGAGAATAAAGAACTGGAGCCTCCTTTTATCTGTCTGGTGGCATCCGGCGGCCACTCACATCTGGTGGTGGTCAAGGATTACGGTGAATATGAGATCATCGGACGGACCAGAGATGATGCGGCGGGAGAAGCTTTTGACAAGGTGGCTCGTGCCATCGGACTGGGATATCCCGGCGGTCCCAAGATTGACAAGGTGTCGAAGGAGGGCAATCCGGATGCCATCCACTTCCCCAGAGCAGCAGTGGCGGAGAATGAATATGATTTCAGCTTCAGCGGTCTGAAATCCGCAGTGCTGAACTATCTGAACGGATGCCAGATGAAGGGAGAAGAGATTAATCAGGCGGATGTGGCTGCTTCCTTCCAGAAAGCAGTCGTAGATGTGCTGGTGAGCCATTCCCTCCATGCAGTGAAGGCTTATGGACTGAATAAATTTGCCATTGCCGGCGGCGTGGCTTCGAATTCTTCCCTGCGGGCAGCGTTTGAGGAAGAATGCGGAAAACGTAACATAGCATTTTATCATCCCTCCCCCATTTTCTGTACCGATAATGCGGCGATGATCGGTGTGGCCGGCTATTACGAGTACATTAAGGGTGTCCGCAGCGGTTATGATCTGAATGCGGTGCCGAATTTAAAGCTGGGTGAGCGATAAGAACCGAAAAAAGACTTCAAGGAAAGACAGACACAATATGGTAGACAGAGTAGCACAGGACAGAAATGAGACAGAAGATTACAGCATGAAAAATGAGATGGAAAACGGACAGGAGCCTCAGGAGAATGGGGAAAAGCCCAGATGTACCGCTATTATCCTTGCGGCGGGCAGCGGAAGCCGCATGCAGTCGGCGGTGGCGAAGCAGTTTTTACCGTTAAAAGAAAAGCCACTGATCTGGTATGCCTTGCATGCGGTGGAGGAATCCCGGATCATTGATGACTGCATTCTGGTGACGGCGGAGCAGGATATTCCCTATGTCCGGGAAGAAATCGTGCAAAAATATCATTTTACCAAAGTAAATATTATTACTTCCGGAGGAGCGGAACGGTATCTGTCTGTTGGGAGGGCTCTGCAGCTGATCGCTGACGGACGGTTGAAAGTACCCAATGAGCACGGATATGTGTTCATTCACGATGGAGCCAGACCTTTTCTGACAGAGAAGATATTAGAAGATACCTATGCAGCGGCCGTGCAATATCAGGCCTGTGTGGCGGCGGTACAGAGCAAGGATACGGTAAAGATCAGTGACGGAGAAGGCTTTGCCCTGTCCACTCCGGATCGAAGAACCGTCTGGAATATCCAGACACCGCAGGTATTTGAGACCAGCCTGATCCTGCAGGCATACGAGAGACTGAAAAATCGTCTTCCCAGGATGCAGGAACAGGGCATTCAGGTAACGGATGATGCCAGCGTTGTGGAACTGTTTACTGAGACAAGAGTGAAGCTGGTAGAGGCTTCTTATCAGAATATTAAGATCACAACGCCGGAAGATATGAAAACAGCCGAGGCATTTCTGGAGGATTAAATCCTCCGAAGATGTCCCGGCTGTTCCTTTGTGCATTTCTATCAAGAGATTGTTCTATTTTTCCCGCATGGCACTGGGGGTCACTCCGTATACCTTCTTGAAGGCACGCCGGAAAGTATTGGAATTATTATATCCCACAGCAATATACAGCTCATTCAGACTGATATCGGTCTCCTTGATCAGTCTTGCGGCCTCCGTCATGCGGATATTCTCCAGATAAGTGGAGAAGTTGACTCCGGTCTTTTCCTTGAACATATGGGAGAAATAGCTCTCTGAGATCTGGAATTCATCGGAGATCTTGTTAAGCCCTAAGGAAGGGTCCTTGTAATTTTCCTTAATATATTTCTCAATGGTGGCGGATAACGTATTGTCATCCTCCTTATTGCCGAAGAGATTACACAGGGATAAGGCAAGATCTTCGCACAATTTGAAGGTCAGGTGCTCATTGAAACGTTCATCCAGCACCTTTACAGCTTCGGGATCCGCGTCCTGAGGCAGTGCAAATCTTGCTTTTAATAAAGTGTTACGGATATCTGACAGCAGGTATTTTAACAGGTTGACCGGCAGGGTACGTTCCTCGATATTCTCCTGATGGATCAGGTTGAACATCTCTAATACCTGCGGCGTATTGCCCGTGGAGATGAAGTGGATCAGCTTCGTGGAGATCTCCGGCGGATAATAGAATACGTTGGAATCCTTTTTAATGAATTCATACGGGAAGAAAATATAGTTCTTCGTCGTATAACTTACAGCTTCGGAGGCCTGCTGGTAGCATTCCCATACATTCATCAGGGAATCCGTATTGCGTCCGATACCGGCGAAGAGCCAGATGTCGTAAGTATCCAGCAGATAATCATGAAGTCGTAAAATACAATTGTTGATCTTCAGGATCAGATCCTTTCCCTCTTCTTCGGAACAGTGCAGCAGAACGGAATAGGTCCGGTCCGAAGGGCTGAAGTAGAAGAGCGGTGTACCGAAGAAATTCTCCAGTGCGGACTCGATGATCTTTTCCAGTTCTTCCATGGATTCCACGCCGCCGGGGAGAGTGATTTCTGTATTGTCTCCGAAATTATTATAGTAGACGATGTACAACACATTATAATAAGAAGAATCCGCAATACCCAGATAGTTTTCCATGTAGGTAACTTCATCCTCGGAAGTAGCAGTACCGGATAACAGCTGTCTCACATAGGAGGTACAGATGATCGGACGCTGACTGTCTACCACTTCCTGCAGATTTTTCTGTACTTCCACAGCGGTCTGCAATTCCTGCCCAAGCTCAATGATCGGGCGGACATTGCGGCGGGAGAAATAATAGACCAGACAGCCGCCTGTAAGCAATGCCAGCAGGGCAAAAAAGATGAAAAGCAGCTGGGTGCCACCCAATCCGGCGGCCGCCTTGTAGGGCGGGAAGCTGAAATAGTAAGAATAACTGGTGTTATCCGAAACGTATTTCCCCAAAGTAAAGTTCTGTCCATCGATCCGGACCTCTGCATAGCCCTTATTAAAGTCCAGAGAATCCAACATTTCTGCGGAAATGCTGTCCGGAGTATTTATCGTAAGCACGGTGGAGTCATCTTCCGCGGTCACCGCCAGGAAATTATCACCATCCATCTGAACACAGTCGAACAGATCCGCCATCTTATCCTGTTCGAAGATAAAGCAGACCTTCGCATTGGCATCCATATAATAGAGATCGTTCAGGTCGATGATATACATATAATATTTTTCGCTGTAATTTGGCATGAACTGATCCATGGGAAGAAAGCGGTTCTCGTATTCCGGTTCCGTCATATAGGATCGCCACATTTCTTTTTCGGTAGAAGGATACTTCTGGATCCAGCTATAGAACCGCTTTGCGGATATAAAATAAGTAGGATTCAATACATAGTCTGTCTCCGGAAAATAGACAAAGGACTCTTTTAACGGAAGAAGAGCTTCTGCATATACATTGGTAGCCAGAGAGTTCTGCAATTCATTTCCCATTTCCGTAAAAGGATAATAGGTATTCTCATAATTCATGACTTTCCGGAAAGTGTCGTTCTGCAGAAGCTGTCTGCAATAGACTTCCATGATATTCAGATCGCTTTCAAACAGCTCTGCATTGCTGATCAGGGTTGTCTCGTTCTGCTGATCATAAGAATCACGCGCGTTATTTATCGTAGAACGGTATAAAAAGATGAACAAAACCAGAATGATCAGCAGGAAAATACTGTAAGAGGTTACCATTTTCAGCATTAATGTATTGTTGTGGCTTGTATAATTTGTATCATTAAGGGTGTCTTTTTTATTAAAAATCATTCATGATCACTCCCGTGTCTCAATTTTTTTAGATAATATACCGAATAAACCATGTCTATTGTATCAGTTACTTACAAAGGAAGCAAGATGTAACCCCTTTCAAATTTAAAAATATCAAATGTAAGTGCTTTCAAAGAATGCAGTAAAATCAAGGGTTTGCAGAATCGGTGGTCAAAATTTGCACCCGAACGCAAAAATTGTAACTTGTTTTTCCCGGTGACGGATGGTAAGGTGAGGGCAAGTCAAGGGAATGACCCCATGACAAATCATGATTCCAAATTTTTAGGGAGGAAAGAAATGAAGAGAAAAGTATTATCCGTACTTTTAGCATCTGCTATGGTAGCTTCCTTAGCAGCATGCGGAAGCAGCAATGATGCTCCTGCAGCATCCACCGACAGCGCAGCAACTGGCAGCGCAGCAGCTTCTACCGAGGCAGCATCTACCGAAGCTTACAATCTGGAGGAGATTAACGTAGTAGTTAATGGTACTCTGACCGCAACCGTTGACAACGGCCAGGCTGAATTCGTTCAGCAGTGGGATGATGCAGTATCCGAAGCAATCGGTCATCCTATTAAGATGAACATCCAGCAGTTAGACCACTCCGGTTATACCGATGCAGTAGGTCGTCTGTTCGCAGGCGGTGACTATCCTGATGTAATGATCATGAGTGCAGATATGTTCAAGCAGTATGCACCTACCGGTCTGCTGTGGGATATGTCCGAAGCATATGCAAACGCTAAATTCCAGTCTCACCTGATCCTGCCTGAGATCAACGAGAACCTGAAGGATGAGGAAGGTCATCTGTATGGCTTCGCTCCTACCTATGGTAATGGATGTGTTACTTACGTTAAGCAGGCATGGTTAGATGCAGTTGGCCTGAAGGCTGAAGACATCAAGACTTATGATGATTACTACAACATGCTGTTAAAGTTCCACAACGAAGATCCCGATGGCGACGGCATAACCGGTGATACCTATGGTGTTATCGCAGCTGGTTTCATTGGTAACGAGGCTCCTTATGTAAACTATCTGCCTGAGTTCTGGCAGGATGCTTATCCCGCAATCCTGCAGGATGAGAATGGTACCTGGTACGATGGATTCCAGACCGATGCTACCAAGGCAGCTCTGTTAAGATTACAGCAGGCTTACAAGGATGGCGCTATCGACCCTGAGACCCTGACCGCTTCCACCAAGATCGCTCGTGAGAAATGGTTCTCTAACGATCAGACCGGTTCTTCAGGTGTATTCACTTACTGGGCAGGTTCCTGGTATCAGACTCTGACCGACAACCTGATCAAGAACAACGTAGATGAGAAGCTGGTTGAGCTGGCTCCTATCGCTGAGGTTGGCGCTTACCTGAACAGAGAAGCTCCTGTATGGGTTATCATTGATGACGGTGACGGAGACAATTCCCGTGAGCAGGCTATCTTCGATGCATTCATCGAGACCATGATGGATGGTGACAAGGTGCAGACACTGTGGACCTACGGTGCAGAGGATGTTCACTGGTCTACCAAGGCTGAAAGCTTCACCATCAATGCAGGTACTGAAAAAGAGAAGTCTTACGAGTACGAAGATGGTCAGTTCCACTTAAAGCAGTCTCCTAACGATCCTAACTCCGTATGGAAGAAGAACGCTATGGATCCCGCTCTGGTTATCTGCTCTCTGGACAACGGCTTTAACGATATCTCCAGCCTGGCTGCAGAAGGCAACAAGTTCTTCACCGAGAACTGCAAGGATGCTCCTCAGTCTCCTACCTCTGAGACCTACACCAACGAGTCCGGTACCATCTATGATGCTAAGCTGGCAGCTATCACTTCTGTAGTAGTTGATGGCGGCGATGTAGATGCAGCTATGCAGACCTACGTTGACACTGTTGGCAGTATCATTGATCAGTGCTTAGCTGAACTGAATCAGTAATTGAGACCGTAATAGAGTAGCGGAAGCTGCAAAATATGATATAATTATCCTGTCCCATCGGGATACAAAGCCCATGGGACAGGATATTTTAGAGAGAAAAGAATGTGTGAGATGAAGTTGAAAGGAAGAGGGATGGTATGAGCAAGAAAAATAAAATCACCACATCCACCGGCGTAGAAGTACGTCACAAGCCTTTGGGTCTCCGGATCTGGAATAACAGAGGCTATTATGTAATGTTCCTGCCTGTATTTATATTTATTTTGATCATGTATTACTGGCCCATGCTTGGTATTCGTTATGCATTCTACGATTACAAGCCCGTAGGTGCTCCTACTTTTGTGGGACTCAAGCACTTTTACAGTATGTTTAAGACCGATGCGTTCTGGAGTGCATTCAGGAACACATTGGAACTGAGTATCATGAAGTTATTGATCACGACCTTCACTGCGGTTATCGTATCAATCTTCTTAAATGAAATGGGAAATCTCTTTGCAAAGAAAACTTTGCAGACTATTATATATCTGCCCCACTTTATGTCATGGGCAGTAGTTGCATCTATCTTCAGCCTGTTCCTGTCTCCTTCCTCTACCGGTCTGGTAAACGGATTGCTGCGTGACTGGGGCATCCTGGCACCGGATGCCAAGGGAATTTATTTCCTGGCAAGCACTGCATGGTGGAGACCGATCTTCTACATTATCAATATCTGGAAAGAGACCGGTTGGGGAACCATTATCTTCCTGGCTACTCTGGCAGGTATCAACCCGGAGCTGTATGAAGCAGCTGATATCGACGGTGCAACCCGTATGCAGAAGATGCGTTTCGTAACGCTGCCTGCACTGTCCAATACTATTATCACTGTATTGATCCTGAACCTTGCTAAGGTTATGAATATGTTCGAGTCCGTATTCGTATTGTACAACAATGCGGTATACAGCGTATCTGATGTTATTTCTACTTATATTTATCGTCAGACATTCGCAATCGCTCTGCCGAACTATGGTTACTCTACAGCAGTTGGCCTCTTCAAGTCCCTGGTTGGCTGTGTACTGGTACTGATATGTAACTGGGCTAGTAAGAAGACCCGTGGCCGTGGCATTGTATAGGAGGTGTTAAACGTGGCAAAGACAGCTTATCGTAAACCTAAGAAAAAGGTTCATGTATTCGATATTGTAAACTACATCGTATTTATTCTCATCGGCCTCCTGGTTCTGGTACCTATCTGGAAGGTAGTAGTAGACTCCTTCAATGCTGTGGGTGTATACCAGTTCAGACTGTGGCCGGAGGATTTTACCTTAGATGGCTATAAGACCATCATTCATACCCAGAGACTTTACAGACCGTTCATCAACTCCGTGATCACAACCGTGCTCGGTACGTTCCTTGGTCTGCTCCTGTCCACCCTGGGTGGCTATGTACTGATCCAGTTTGATATGCCCGGACGTAACTTCTTCGCATATTTCCTTCTGTTTACCATGATCTTCTCCGGTGGTATGATCCCCGAGTACCTGGTAATGAAGCAGTTACACCTGGTTAACAGCATGTGGATCCTGGTGGTAAAGCACGGTATGAACGTGTACAACCTGGTACTGATGCGTAACTTCTTCGAAGGAATACCTGCCAGCCTGTTCGAGGCGGCCGAGATCGATGGATGCTCCCCTATGGGAATCTTCTTCAAGATCGTGCTTCCTCTGTCCAAAGCAGCCCTGGCTTCCATCGGCCTGATGTTCGCAGTTACCGTATGGAATGACTATTCTACCGTTAAGATCTATATTACCAATCCTGATCAGGTTAACTTCCAGTATCAGTTACGTAATATGATCATGGATGGTGATACCCCTACTACGCAGTATTCAGTATCACAGAACACTCTGTTCTATGCAGCGATCGTATGTGCAATCCTTCCTTTCATGGCATTGTATCCTTTCCTGCAGAAGTATTTCGTAAAGGGTGTTAATATCGGTGCGGTTAAGGAGTGATTTTCTTCTCACACGTATTTAGACTTAGACAAGGGAAACTTCGGTTTCCCTTGTGCTGTATCTGTGAGTAAATTCCACAAGAAAAGATGCGCAGGGGAAGCGCAGAAATGAGGGCAGAAATGAACAGAATTTTTTGGGCTGCAGATTCCACGGTCCAGACCAATGACTATACGACCTATCCGCAGACAGGCATTGGTCAGGTATTTCCTTTATTTGTAAAGCCGGAATATCAGGTATGCAATCATGCCAAGAACGGCAGAAGCACCAAAAGCTTTATGGACGAGGGGAGACTGAAAGCCATAGAGGAGAAAATTGGTGCAGGAGATTTCCTGTTTATCCAGTTTGGACACAATGACGAGAAAAAAGAGGATCCCACCAGATATACAGAGCCTTTTTCCACTTACATGGAGAATCTTGAAACCTTTATCCGTGTGGCAAAAGATCATAGCGCTTATCCGGTGCTGATCACTCCCTTAGAGCGCAGATGCTTTATGGATGAGAAACACTTGGGGATCGGAGCTCATTCCGATTATGTGGCTGCTATGAAGCAGACCGCGGAGAAAAATAATGTTCCTCTGGTGGATCTCTACAGCATGAGCCGTATGGAGTTAAAAAAAGCCGGAGAGAAGAACAGCAGAAGATGGTATATGTTCTTCCCGGAGGGCGAGTATAAGAATCACCCGGAGAAATCCGAGGATAATACCCACCTGCGTTATGACGGTGCTGTGAATTTCGCATCGCTGATCGCCAGAGGGTTAAAAGAGATCGGTGGAATCTATGCAGAGATGCTGCTGGATGATCTGAAACTGTAATCCTGCAGACAATTATGAAAATACAAAAAGTCCGTTTTGCAGACAAATTTTGTCAGTGAAACGGGCTTTTTTGTATCTTGATACAAGAACCCCATTTTTTTATAATGTTGCTATCATTATGACAGACAGAGGGAGAAGAGCATGAACCCATTTCAGTTAAGTAGAAACACTACCTTACTTTCGGATGCCGTAACAGAAAAAGCCGTAGAACTTGCCTGTGAGCGACTCCGGAGAGACATGGAAAAGACTTTGACTGACATAGTCAAGAATAGAAACAGGATCATTTTGTGCAAAAAAGATCTGAAACCGGAACAATATGAGCTGGAAGTGACAGAACAGGAGATTACGATCTACGGAGCGGATGCCCGTTCTTTTATCTATGCATTAAATTACCTTAGTGAAACCTACCTTGGAGTGCTGCCTTTCTGGTTCTGGAATGATCAGAAGATGGAAGTGAAATCTTATGTAGAGATCCCCTGTGGGATATACCATTCGGAGCCGGACAGAATCCGGTATCGTGGATGGTTTATCAATGACGAAGTACTGATCAGCCATTGGACAGCCGGAGTATCAAAAGACTATCCATGGGAAATGGTGTTTGAAGCGCTGCTCCGCTGTGGTGGCAATCTGGTGATCCCTGGTACGGATAAGAACTCCAGAATTTACGCTCCTATCGCGTCAAATATGGGACTTATGGTTACACATCATCATGCGGAACCACTGGGAGCGGAAATGTTCCTACGGGCTTATCCGGATCTGAAACCCTCCTATCTGAAACACGGAGACCTGTTCGATAAGCTTTGGCAGGAAGCTGTTGAAAGGCAGAAGGACGAGGAAGTCATCTGGAATATTGGCTTCCGGGGACAGGGCGATGTACCGTTCTGGGAAAATGATTCCGCGTTTGATACTTCCGAGAAGCGGGGAGAATTGATCAGCAATATTATGAAGAAACAATATGCAATGGTCAGAGAACAGATTCCGGACGCAGTGTTCTGCACAAATCTGTACGGTGAAATTCTGGAATTATATCGGGAGGGCTGTTTGCAGATTCCGGGGGATGTGATCCTGATCTGGGCGGACAACGGTTACGGCAAGATGGTATCCAGACGTCAAGGCAATCATAACCCCAGAGTGTCAGCGTTGCCGGAGGAAGGAGATAAGGGACGGCATGGCACCTATTATCATGTATCCTTCTATGATTTACAGGCGGCCAACCATATTACCATGCTGCCTAATTCCATGGAGTTCGTGGAAAAAGAGCTTACGGATGCTATGAGGCATGGAATTACGGACCTGTGGCTTGTCAATGCATCCAATATCAAGCCGCATGTATATCCTCTTTCTTTTATTGCCAATCTGTGGAAACAGGATGCTCTGTCGGCAGAAGAGCATAGAAAGCGTTATGTCACCGAATACTATGGGGCGGAGAATGATACTGCGCAGCTTTCCATTATGGAAGACTGCATTCGCGATTATCCGAGGGCTATGTTACCCTTTGGAGAGAAAGAGGATGAGCATGCCGGAGAACAATTCTATAATTATGTTGTGAGGGATTTTATCTATAGCTGGATGAAGAACGGAGCTGCAGAACCGGTGGAAGAACTGTTCTGGTGTATTCATAAGGATACTTTTGCTGCACAGATGGAATGGTTTACAGGAAAATGTCTGCAGACGGGAAAACAGCTTGAGGGTCTGTATGAGTGCGGCCTTACCGTTGGGGAAAATGAATTATGGAAAGATTCCGTATTGCTGCAGGTGAAAATCCACCGGAATTGTCTACAGGGAGCTATCTTATTTACAGAAGCATTTGCAACATATGAACGGAAGGAATATAAGAAGGCCTTCTTCCTGTTGGGTAATGCTGCAGAAGCATTTGAAGCGGCGGACAGCGCCATGAGGGACCGGGAACACGGAAAATGGAAAGACTTTTATGCCAATGATTGCCTGACGGATGTGAAGGAGACAGCTTACTGCCTGAAACGCCTGATGGGCTATATGAGAAATCTGGGAGACGGACCGGATTTTTACAAGTGGCAGAGAGAAGTGACCTACTCTGAGAATGACTGCAAAGTGGTTCTGATCACTAATATGGAAAATCATATGACGGACTGGGAGTTGTATCTTGCAGGGAAAAGCAGACAGTGGTAAAAAACAAATAGTAGGAATATTTGTAACAATTACACGATAACAGACACAATTCATAGAAAAAACTGTATTCAGCAAAAAGAGGAAAAGCCCAAAAACGTGATAAAATGGGCTTTTTCTCATCTTAAAAAAATAAAATAAAAATTGTGTAAAAATGTGTTGACAATAGCAGACCTTTTTGTTAGAATAGCTTTTGTCGTCAGGTGAGCAACACAGATGACAAAGACTTAAGACACACATTCGGAGAGATATCGAAGTGGTCATAACGAGGCGGTCTTGAAAACCGTTTGTCCGAAAGGGCGCG
>OHRL01001505.1_pt1 | contig 12334 bp, 16 predicted proteins | sample 1578331 | NCBI WGS metagenome assembly OHRL01 (sample SAMEA3879608, study PRJEB24766) | human gut metagenome | biome: human-associated habitat; feature: feces | place: USA | collected 1985/1987
CAACGCTCTCGCACATCCGGCGGATCTCGCGGTTCTTGCCCTCTTTCAGGGTCATCTCCATGACGGTGCGCCCCGGCTCGTCGGTGACGACATTGATGGCGCAGGGCATGGTCTTGGTGCCGTCATCCAGCACGACGCCGGAGCTGAGCTTCAGGATCTGGCTCTCGTCGGCCCGGGGCTGGACGGTGACGCGGTACAGCTTGGAGATGCCGCCCGACGGATGGGTGACGGCCTGTGCGAATGCGCCGTCGTTGGTCATCAGCAGCAGGCCCTCGCTGTCCTTGTCGAGACGGCCCACGGGGTACAGGCGGGCCGGGATGTCCGTCACGAGGTCCATGACCGTCTTGCGGCCCAGCTCGTCGCTGGCGGTGGTGACATAGCCGCGGGGCTTGTACAGGGCCAGATAGTACATCTGCTGGTTCTTCTGGATATAAATGCGCTCGTCGTCCACATGGAGGACGTCGCGGTTTGGGTCCATCTTGTCGCCCACCTTCACGGGGTGGCCGTTGACCTTTACGCGGCCCTCCGCAATGATCTGCTCGGCGGCGCGGCGGGAGCACAGGCCCTGCTCACTCATGATCTTCTGGATGCGTTCTTCTGCCATAATAAAATCTCCTTGTGCGCCTCCCGGCGCTCAAATAGGGCTGCTTGGGCAGCCTCAGTTCAGTCACTGCGGCCCGGGCGGGCAGCAGGTACGGCGTAGATGGGTTTATTCCTCCGCTTTCGGAGCGGCAGTCCCCTGCTTCTCCTCTTTTTTCAGCAGAGCGCTGACCTTGTCCACCAGCTCGGGCAGCATGGTCAGGGCGCGGTCGATGGTGTTGGAGCCGTCGGACAGCTGGATGGTGCGCACGCAGCCGTCCTTCACCACCAGAAAAGCCACCGGCTGGATGTTGACGCCCGCACCGCTGCCGCCGCCGAACAGGTCCTTGTTGGCGGCGTTCTTGCCGTCAAAGTCGGTGCCTGCGGATGCAAAGCCGAAGGAGATGCGGGACACCGGCAGGATAGTGGTGCCGTCGTCGGTCTTGATGGGCTTGCCGATGATGGTGTTGGAGTCTGCCATCTGGCGGATCTTGTCCATTGTGACGTTCATTAAACCTTGAATCGGATGCTCAGCCATAAAATCGGCCTCCTCTTATTATTTTCCGGGAAACCCGCAGGCTCCCTTTTCAAAGGATACACCATACGAGTTTATTGTAACACATTTTATAGGAAGACGTCCAGCACTTTTTCGTGCCAGAACTCATACAGGACCCGCACCGCCGCTGCGACGATGAACAGCAGCCGGGCGCTGAGGCGGAACGAGACGCGGTCGGCCACCGTCGGCTCGGCAGAGCCGAAATCCGGCAGGATGCGCAGCTCCTCGAAGTCGAGGTAGACGAAGCGGTCGATGACGCCGAGAGACGGGTAGAGCCACGCATTCAGCCTGCCGTAGGCGCGGGCGGCTTCGGCGGGGTCCTCGCCCCGGACGCCGAGGCAGACCCGGATCTTCGTGACCCGCAGGGAGCCGAAGACGGCTTTCGTCAGCCGCCCTGCCCCCCGCAGGATGGTCACGAGGATGTTGAGGGTGAGCTTCGCTTTCTTGCGGGGCGGCGTCTCTTTTTTGGGCTTCTTCGCCTCTTTCGCGGCCCGTTCGGCGGCTTTTTTCCGCCGCCGCTCCGCGCGGCGGGCGCGGAACTTCGCCTTCAGCTTCCCGAAAAAGCCCTTCGGCTCCTCCGGTCCCGCAGGCGGCGGGGCGGGCCACCGGAACACCGGCAGGGTGATGCCCGGCACACCGGCCCGGATCGTCACGGCGCCGTTCTCCCAGCAAAAGTCGGCGCAGAACGGGCAGAGCAGGGCGAGGGCCAGCAGCACCAATACGATAAGGAGCAGGATGCCCACGATCTTCAGCAGGGTCAGCAGCAGCCAGCCCAGCGCCCCCAGCACCGCCGTCATCGGACCGCCTCCCCTTCCGCTCCCTCGTTCTGGCCCCGCACGGGCGGCAGGTCCGCCAGCGAGGAAAGGCCGAAGCACCGCAGGAAAACGTCCGTTGTCCGGAAGCTCACCGGGTGGCCGGGCAGATCAAGGCGGCCCGCCTCCTCAATAAGCCCCTTCTGCAACAGGCTGCTGACGCTGGACGAGGAATCCACGCCGCGCACCTGCTCGATGAAGGCGCGGGAGACGGGCTGATTGTAGGCGATGACCGTCAGCGTCTCCATCGCCGCCGGGCCGAGGGGCACCGAGCGCCTCGCGTCCAGCAGGCGGCGGACACAATCGGCCCACTCGGTCTTGGTCGCCAGCTGCCAGCGGGTGTCCAGATGGAGCAGGCAGAGGCCCGAATCCTCCCGGGCATAGCGGGCGCGCAGGTCTTCCAGCGCAGTCTCCACTGCGGTCTGAGGCAGCTGGACGGCGGCGGCGAGTTTATCGGCGCTTACCGGGTCGCCCGCCGCAAAAAGCATCGCCTCGACGGCGGCTTTGGTCTGTTTCTGGTTCATTCTTCCTCCTTTGCCTTTTCACGGGGCAGGCGTCCCCGCTGCATGGCCAGCTCCCCCTTCGGGCCGAGGGTGACGCGCCCGCCGCGCACCAACTCCAGCAGTGCCAGAAAGGTAGCCACGTTGGTGCTGCGGCTCTGGCTGCGGGCGAAGAGCTGGCTCATCCGGGCCGCGCCCCCCGCGATGAGGCGGCGCAGGATGTACACCACCCGGCTGCTCACCGACACCTGCGGGGCGGCCACCAGCGGCTCAAAGACCGCCTGTGTCGGGACGCGCCGGGCGGGTGTGCGGCCCATCAGCCCCTCCCAGCAGTCGGCCAGCACCTGCGGCAGATGGTTGAGAGCGTAAGTCTCGTCCCGTTCCAGCCGCAGCGGCGGCGCGGAGCGCGGCCGACATCCGGCGGCACTGGTCGTACTCGATGAGCTGGCCGGTCAGCTCCTGCTTCATCCGCTCACCCTCGGTGCTGCGGGGCAGCAGCAGGTAGCTCTTCATCTCCACGAGGTGGGCCGCCATCTCGATAAAGGAGCTGGAAACGTCAGGGTCCACGGCCTGTGCGGCCTCCACGGTGCGGGTGTACTGGTCGATCAGCGCAAGGATGGGGATGTTGTGCAGGTCCATCTTGTGCTTCGTCACCAGCGCCAGAAGCAGCTCCAGCGGCCCCTCGAACTCCTCCAGATGAAAGGTAAGCTCCTCCGCCATCAGATCACCGCCCCCAGAGATGCGTAGTAGGCCGAATAGGCGATGCTGTCGATGTACTGGGTGCCTGCGTCCAGCAGGTCCCACACCACGCTGTTCATCACGCTCAGCGGGCCGTCCAGAACGCCGCTCCAGACCGCCGCCAGCATCACCACGAGGATGACCTTTTCATACTTCATCATCCCGAAGTAGATGCGCTCGGGCAGCACCGCCAGCAGCACCCGGCTGCCGTCCAGCGGGGGCACGGGGATGAGGTTGAACACTGCGAGGCTCACGTCCATGTGCACTAAGTATTGCAGGAAGAGCGCCAAAAAAATCGTCGCTTCGTTGACGGGTGCCCAATAATAGAGCATCTTCCAGACCACCATCGACAGGTAGGCCAGGATCAGGTTCGCCACCGGGCCGGCCAGCGCGGTGAGGGCCATGCCCTGCTTGGGGTTTTTAAAGTTGCGGGGGTCGGTGGAGACAGGCTTTGCCCAGCCCACGCCCGCAAACACCATGCACAGCGTGCCCAGCAGGTCGAAATGGCGGAAAGGGTTCAGCGACAGCCGTCCCTGCTGCTTGGCCGTGGGGTCGCCCAGCAGCCATGCAGCCAGCGCGTGGCCTGCCTCGTGGAAGGGGATGACGGTCAGAGCGGCCAGCACCCGTGCGAGGGTATAAAACATTCTTGGGGTCATGGTGTTCTCCTGTTTTCTATAAGATATACGAGTTTATTGTACTATTTTTTTCGTGTTTAGACAAGCGTTTGGGCCTCAGACGAAAAAAAGCCGCAAAAAAATTGAAAAGGGGGTTGCTTTTTGGCGGCTGTTCTGGTAAAATAGTCAAGCTGATTATTTTGATTCCATAACTTCACTGTAGGAGGTGCAAGTACCATGGCTAAGTGTGAATGCTGCGGCAAGGGTGTTACCTTCGGTATCAAGGTCTCTCACTCTCATCGCCGTTCCAACCGTACCTGGAAGCCGAATGTCCGTCGTGTCAAGGCGGTCGTGGAGGGTTCTCCCAAGTATATCTACGCATGCTCCCGCTGCCTGCGCGCTGGCAAAGTCACCCGCGCTGTCTAAGCTGATGCGTATTGCCGGTCACTTTGTCGAGTGGCCGGCTTTTTATTTTATCACCGGACTTTGGGAGGAAACTGAGATGGCACTGCCGAGCGACCCGATCATGCTGCTGAGCGTGGTCAACCTCAAGCTGCGCGACTTCTACCCCAGCCTCGACGCCCTCTGCGACGACATGGACGCAGACAGGGACGCCCTGTGCAAGACGCTTTCCGCCGTGGGCTACGCCTACGACGCAGCACGCAATCAATTCATCTGACAGGAAGGAGCTTTTCAGGATGGAAGGCACTTATTACAAAGAGTGGAGCGCGGTGCTCGACCGCGCGATGGAGTTCAAGGTCTACGGCCACGGCGGCGTGCCGGTGCTGGCACTGCCCGCCCGGGGCGGCCGTTTCTACGACTGGGAGAACAACGGGATGCCCGAGGCCGCAGCACGGCTGCTGCACGAGGGAAAGATGCAGCTCTTCTGCGCCGACAGCATCGACGCCGAGAGCCTGCTGGCGGGCCATGAGACGCCCCGCCGCCGGGCCGAGATGCAGGAAAAGTATTTCGTCTACCTGACTGCCGAGCTTGCCCCCCGCATCGCCGCGCTGAACGCCCCGGAGGCCAAAAAGCCTCCCCTCATCTGGTGCGCTGGCGTGGACACCGGCGCCTATCAGGCCGTCCAGTGCCGCCTGCGCCGCCCCGGGGTCTTTGCGGGCGCGGTGGGTCTGTCGGGCCTGTACGACATGAGCCGCTTCCTCGGCAGCTGTGAGGACGACCTTGTCCTCCGCAGCAGCCCCCTCGCCGCCCTGCGGAAGAACGGCATCTGCAACAAAAACCTGCTGGCCAAGGCCGAGGAGAACACCCTCCTGCTCTGCGTGGGTCAGGGCGGCTACGAGGGCGACGCCCTCGCCGACACACAGGCTCTGGCCGACACCCTGAAGGAGACCGGCCTCCCCTGCCACCTCGAAGTCTGGGGCGGCGATGTCTCCCACGACTGGTACTGGTGGGGCAAGGAGTTCGGGATGTTTGCCGAGCGTCTGTTCGGCTGAGCGTAAGGAGGCTGCGGGATGTCTGAATTTATCGTCGGCGCACGAGGCCATGATTTTGGCCGTCACAGCGTGGAAGAGCTGCTCTGCTCCATCGGAGACGCAGGCTTTCGCTGCACCCAGCTGGCCTACACCAAGGCCGTGGAGGGGGTCAAGAGCTATGCAGACGTGACCCCTGCGCTGGTGGATGCCACCAACGCCGCCGTCCAGAAGAGCGGCGTGTCCATCGCCGTAGACGGCACCTACGTCGAGCTGGGCTATGCAGACGAGGACAAGCGCCGCGCCGAGGTGGCGAAGGCCCTGAGTCAAGTGCCGGTGGCAAAGGCTCTCCGGGCCGGCTGCATGGGCAGCGAGACCACCAATATGGCAAAGCAGCCCACCGTGAGCCGCAAAGAGGCGCAGGAGGCCCTGCTTCGCAGCCTCGGCGAGATCATCCCTGTCTGCGAAGAGCAGGGCGTGCTCTTCGCGGTGGAGTGCGTCTATTACCATTCCATGAACACCCCCGAGGCCGTCCGGATGGTGCTGGACACCATCGCCAGCCCCAACCTCCGGGTCATCTGCGACCTTGCGAATTACGTCGGCCCCGAGAACGCCTCGGTGGACGCCCAGCGCCGCATCTGGGACAAGGTCGGCAGCTGGTACGGCGATAAGATCGCGGCCGTCCACTTCAAGGGACAGAACTTTAAGCCCGACGGCACCCTCTACTCCACCAGCCTCGAGGATTCCTGCGTGGACTACAAAGGCGGCTTCGAGATGCTGCGCGCCCTGCCCCAGCCCGTCCTCCCCGTCCTGCGGGAGGAGGCTGTCCCGGCCCGTGCCGCCAGCGATATTGCGTTCATGAAGAGCTTTTTCTGAAGCCCCGCCCCCGAAAAGCTCTCCCTTTGGGAGAGCTGGCGCGCAAGCGCCTGAGAGGGCAAGGATGCTGCCAAACAGCTCTTACACTGCGATAGTATCGCTCTGACAAAGAGCCTGCTTATCGCTGTGCAGCGGCTCTTTCGTGCCGGGCTTGCCCTCTCCGTCATCGCAGGCGATGACACCTCTCCCAAAGGGAGAGGCTTTTCATAAAACCGAAAACATCTGCAACACTTCTTCGATTCCCGAAGACCGTATTGCAGATGTTTTTTATTTAATCCGTATCGTATTCAATGCCATCCTGCACGGCGTCGCCGCCGACGGCGGGGCCTTCGGTGTCAGGCGGCGTTTCGGTACTGCCGGAGGCGCTGGCGGCGGCATCGCCCGCGATATAGAGCACCACTGTAGTGCCCACCTCCACCATCGTCCCGGCGTCCTCGCTGGCCGAGACGACACAGCCTGCGGCCTCCGAGCCGTCGTTGACCACCGTGAAGCAGGTGGCGTTCAGCCCCTTGGCGGCAAGCTCCTGCACGGCGCTGTCCTGCGTCTGGCCGATGATGTCGGGCATCTCCATCATCTGGGGGCCTCGGCTGACCACGAGGCTGATGGTGTCCCCCTTCTGGATGACCTCGCCCGCCTCCGGCGTCTGCCGGATGATGCGGCCCTTCTCCACCGTGTTGCTGTATTCCAGCGTAACATAGAAGAGGTAGTCGTTGATATAGCTGCGGTTGTTCCGCACCTCCGCGTCATAGTCGCGGCCCACGAGATCCGGCGTCAGGGCGACGGTTTCGTTTACCGGCTCGCTGGCGGCCTCGCTGACGGCCTCGCTGACGGAGTCCGGCTCCGAGGGCGCGGGGCGGGCATCGTTCTGGCGGCTCAGAAGCCCCCAGAGGATCAGCACGATGAGGATGCTCAGCAGGATGAGGATGCCGGCCAGCAGGTTGCGGACGCTGAGCAGCTCGGCCTTTGCGGGCGCTCTCGTCTCCTGCGGGGCGGGAGACGTCCGGGGGGCCAGACTCCGGGCCAGCTCCTCGGCATACTCCCGCTCCGAGAGGGCGCGGAAGAGCTGCTGGACGGTCTGGATTCGCTCCACCGGCTTGAGGCGGAGGCCCAGATACAGCGTCTCCGAGACGTAGGGCGGCACAGCCGAGGAGACGGTGCGGGCCTTGGGGTTGGAGTCGGAGACGAGGCGCTGGGCCGCCGGGACGGGGCTTACCCCGCAGACCATCCGGTAGAACACCGCCGCAAGGCTGTATTCATCGGTGTAGCGGCCCTCGAACTCCGCCGTGGAATACTGCTCCGGGGCCGAGTAGCCCTCGTACAGCTGCTCGTGGAGGCCGCTGCCCGCCGTCCGCAGGCCTACCGTCGCATAGCCCGTCAGCCGGGCGCGGCCATTGTCCAGAATGCGGATGTTGGCCGGGCAGATGCCCCGGTGCACAAGCCCTACCTGATGCATGGCCTCCACCCCCCGGAACACCGGCTCGAGCATCGCGCAGGCCTGCTGCGGCGTCACAGTGCCGTGCTCTTCGAGCCACTTCTGGAGCGGACAGCCGCCGGGGTTCTCCATGACGGCGTAGACCGTGTTGTTCTCTTCAAAGACGTCCAGCACCGCCTCAAGGCCGTTGGCCGGGGTGATGCGCTGGATGAAGCGGTAGAGATCGGCAAAGTCCATCCGGGTGGTCTTGAACAGCACCTCGCTGCCGGGCTTCGGGCGGAGGATGCAGTCCTTCCCCCGCTCTGCGGCCAGCGTCAGGGGCATATACTCCTTGATGGTCACGCGGAACGGCCCGGTGTTCTCGACGCCTCGGTAGAGGATGCCCTCGCCGTCCACGCTCTGGATGTCCCCCACCGTATACCGGCCCGCCAGCACCGTGCCCGCGGGGAGACTGCCCGCCGGGTTGCGCCCTGCAAGCTCCCGGCCGCAGTGGGGGCACTGTGCCCTCCCCTCTTCCAGCTCCTGCATACAGTATGGACAAATGCGCTTTCGCTCCATGTCGGCCCCTCCCCATCCTCTTGTTTCCTTTTTATTATAGCATAGCCTGCGCAAAAATGGTATCGCCCTTTCTTAACCGCCCAAAAAAGCCCCCTCTTCTTTCCGCAAACGCAAAAAGGCCCCCGGCCCGTGCAGAGAGCACGAAGCCGTGGGCCTTTTCATTCGGTTGGGTCTTTCCCATCCCTCAGAGCCGTTTCGGGCCGGAGATAAACGCCCCCTCCTGCCCGGAATGCTGCTCAGGAGTCCGTTTTAGACAGACAGAATGACGACGGTGGTGGGGTAAGGCAGGCTGAAGATGACGCGGCCATTCACAACGCGAGCGGTAGTGACCACCCAGTTGCCGTTGCTGTCCAGATACATGATGACTGCAACATTGCCGATCCCATTGACGCTGACCGAGACTTCGCCTTCCACCTTGACATCACCGATGGCACGGACGGACAGGTCATTTGCAGACTTGACGCCTGCTGCTGCGGCGGCGTCAGTCGTAGCCTTGCTGCCTGCAAGAGCAGTCAGCTTATCGGCAACGCTGCCCTCGGTAGAAGCGAGGGTATTATAAGCAGCATTGGCCGTTGCGCTGGCCTCAGCACTAGACTGAGGAACAAAAATTTCGCTGGCAGGGCCGGTGGCGTCGCCGGTGATGCTGGGCACCTTCACGTCGTCGGCTGCGAAAGCAGAAACGCTCATGACAGCTGCCATCACCACAGCGGCGACTGCTACTACGAATTTCTTTTTCATAACGATTACCTCCATATTTATTTCTGGACAGGCTGCGATTTCTCGCTGCCGTATCCCTTATAATAGTAGCCGGACTTGTAGTAGCGTTTATAATACAGGCTCGACTTACTATTCATTTCTGCGCGGTCCAGCACGACACCCAGAAGGGGCACTCCGGTGCGCTTGAGCTGCTGGACCGAATCGCCCACGACCTTGCGGGGCGTCTCACCGCCGCGCACCACCAGAACGGTGCCGTCGCAGTGGGTGGCGATGTTCATGGCGTCGGCCACGCTGCCGAGGGGCGGCGTATCGATGAGCACGACACCGAAACGCTGGCGGCAATGCTCGATCATCTGCGTAAAGCGTTCGCTTTCCAGCAGGATGGTGGGGTTGGTCACGGTCTTTGCCACCGGGATGATATACCCGTTGGGGACGTTGGTCTCATAGATGACGTCATCCAGCTCGGCTTTGCCCGCCAGATAATGGACGCCGCCGATGAGCTGGCCGGAGGTGGACATCCCGTACTTGCTGCGCATCTCCGACTTGCGGAAGTCGCAGTCGATGAGGACGGCGGGCGTGCCCAGCTCGGCGATCATCCGCCACAGCTGCATGGTCACGAAGCTCTTGCCCTCGTTGGGCGTGCTGCTGGTGATCATGATGGTCTTGACATCGCTGCCGCAGAAGCTCAGATTGATGCGCAGCTGGTTGATGGCCTCGCTCACCTCGAAGGGGAGCTGCGGCATCTTGCCGATTTGAAGCTTATTCATGGTCGTTCTCCCCCTCTTATCTGCTCATCACGTCGTTCCAGCGGAAGGCGCTCTTTTTCTTGGTGTCATTGTGGTTGAAGCTGCCCAGATCGACCTCCGGGATGGTAGCCAGCGGCTGGACGCCCAGATACTTGGCCACATCGTCCGGCGTATCGAAGCTGTCCTTCATCAGGTACTGCACCAGCAGCACGCCGCAGCAGAGCACAGCGCCCAGCAGTGCGCCCAGCACCGTGTTCTTGGCGTAGCTGGGGCTGGACTTCTGGGTGGGCACCACAGCGTCCTCCACCACGTTGGGCGTTTCCGTCTCCATGATCTCGGGCAGGTAGATGCGGGCCTGCTTGATCAGTTCGTTGGCGATGTCTGCCGCCCGCTCGGGGTCGCTGTCGGTGACGGTCACTTTGAGGATGCGGGTGTCATTGGCGTTGGTGATGCTGACCTGCCCTGCAAGGCTGCGGTAGTTGGTGTCGAGGTCCAGATCTTTGATGACATCCTGCAGCAGCGGACGGCTGAGCATCAGCTCCTGATAGTCCGCCGTCAGCTGAGAGCCGATCTGCAGGTCGGTCAGGTTGACGATGGAGTTGTTGGAGGCAGACACGATGTAGATGCTGGCCGAGGCCTGATACATCGGCGTCACGAAGAAATACGTAAAGCCGAACGCCAGCAGTGCGCCCGCCAGAAAGCAGGCGATGATCTGCAGGATGTGCCCCCACAGCAGGTAGAATACCTCTACGAGATCGATCTCTTCTTCTGTCTCTGCGCCGTTGATGGCCGCCGGATTGAGTGCCTGTTGTTCCTTGCCCACTGATTGATCCTACCTTTCCAGTTTCCTATTCCCTTATCGTACTTTTTCATAAAACAGCTGTAAGACGGTCGCCTCCCGGCTGGACTCGTCCAGATGGTAGGCCCAGTAGCCGTTCTCGATGACGTTCTCGCCGTCGATGGTCAGGGTGTCGAGCTGTTTGTACTGCTTGAGCTTTTCGCCGATCTTTGCGGCCGTGCCGCTGGCGATGTCCGTCACCATGTAGTCCTCCAGCGCCGTATAGGCTTCGGCTGCGAACTGGCTGTCCTGCTGCCGGAGCTTTTCTTCCAGCGCGGCGAGGAACTGCCGCTGACGGGCCATGCGGGCGATGTTGGTCTGGTCGTCGATGTGGTGGCGGCTGCGCACATAGGTCAGCGCCTTCTCGCCGTCCAGCGTCACCTCTTCGCCCTGCACCAGCGTGGGGTCGATCTCAGAGAAATCCGAGGTGACGGTCAGGGTCACGCCCCCCACAAGGTCGGTGACAATGCCCACGGCGTCCATGTTCAATGCAAAATATCCGTCGATGGGCTGGTCGTCCAGCAGCATCGAGACGGCAAGCGCGGTGTTCTCACAGCTGTTCTCCCGGCCATTGCCGTAATAATGGGCCAGCGCGATCTGCTCGTCGGCATACGCCGCCACCCCGCCCAGAACATCCAGTACCGGCACCTTCGTGATGGTGTCGCGGTTGATCTGCAACACCTGCCACGTCTTGTTGGCGTCGTCCACCACCAGCACCATCTGGACGTCGGCCTGTCCGCCGCCCTCGTAGCTGTCCACGCCCACGGCCTTGCCCTTGACGTCGATGCCCATGATCAGGTACGTCTCAAGGCCGGAGCGCTGACGATAGGTGCTGCCGTCGTAGGTGATCTCCTTCTGCTCCTCCGGGGCCGCGATGACGGCGCTGCCCACCTCGTCGGAGCCGGTCGCATAGCGGTCGTTCTCCCAGAAATGGAGGGCCGCTGCGCCGCCGGCCAGCAGTGCCAGCGCCACTGCCGCCGCCACGCCCGCCTTGAGGACGTCCTTCCGGCGGAGTCGTTTTTCCTCTCGGAACCTCACACTTGCGCGAGAGTCGGTGCCGTCAGCCGACGGGCGTTCTCATCCATCTGTGCAAGGAACGCTTCGCCCAGCTTGCGCCGCACCATCTCTCTTCCCCCTTTCAGATTTGGCGGTCTTTTGGTCATGTCGTGGCAGTCGCTGCCCAGCAGCGGCGTCGCCGTCAGCTCCAGAAGCTCAAGCCCCTGCCGACGGGTCCCCCAGCGGAGCAGGGTATCCGCGTTCACCTGAAGGGCCAGCGGCAGCTTGGCCAGTTCTTCCAGCCGACGGCGGTTGCTCGAGCTGAAGCAGAACCGCTCGGGATGGACGAGCACGACATTGAAATGTAAATCCAGCGACAGCACCGCCACCGTCTCCACCTGCTGGTCGGTCCACTCCGAAAAGGGCATCTCCAGCATCAGGGTGCGGGTGTTCTCGATGCAGAGCCGCTCCGGGTGGTGTTCTTCCATCCCCCGGAAATAGGCTGCTTCCGCCGCCGGAAGGATGCGGGGCAGGCTGCTCCCCGCCGGGATGGCGCTGTGCAGCGCGTTCAGGGCCGCCGCCCGCCGCGCCAGATACATGGTGACGCTGTTCTCCCGGGCGTAGTAGTGGGAGGTCGCACAGACCGTCCCGACCCCCATCCCGGCCAGCGCCTGAAGCATCGCCAGCGACATCTCCACGCTCTCGCTTCCGTCGTCCATCTGCGGAAGGATATGGGCGTGCAGTTCGATCAACGCTCCCGACTCCATACCGCATCACCGCCTTTCCGCATTTTTATGGATTTCTCTTCCTCACTTTCTCACATTCTAGCATAGAAAAATCTAGGATGCAACAGGCAATTCCGCGGAAATGCTTCTCTACGGAATTTTTTATCGCAATTTTCAAAAATAGTGCCTATCAAAATAGCATATTTGCGATATGCAG
>OHRL01001508.1_pt1 | contig 12283 bp, 10 predicted proteins | sample 1578331 | NCBI WGS metagenome assembly OHRL01 (sample SAMEA3879608, study PRJEB24766) | human gut metagenome | biome: human-associated habitat; feature: feces | place: USA | collected 1985/1987
GTTATGTGTTATCAGCTTATTGCAGCAAAATCATTAAAAGATGAAAGCATGAAAGTGTATTACAGACTAAAAGAAAATAATATTGAAAAAGCCAGATATGCAGTATCGATGATTGTAGGAAGAGATACAGAAAAACTTGATGAGACAGGAATAACAAAGGCTGCGGTTGAGACAGTTGCGGAAAATACATCTGACGGAGTGATTGCACCTATGCTTTACACGGCAATCGGCGGGCCGGTGCTTGGCTTTGTATACAAGGCTGTGAATACGATGGATTCGATGCTTGGCTACAAAAATGATAAATATATGTATTTTGGCAGATTTGCGGCAAAGCTTGATGACGTGGTCAATTTCATACCGGCAAGAATCAGTGCATATCTGATGATTGCTGCGGCATTTATCGGTGGCAGGCAGTTTGATGGCAAAAATGCATACCGCATCTTTAAAAGAGATCGTTTCAATCATGCAAGCCCAAACTCAGCCCAGACAGAGTCTGTATGTGCGGGAGCTTTAAGGGTGCAGCTGGCGGGTGATGCAGTGTATTTTGGGAAGCTTGTGAAGAAAAAATACATAGGAGACGGTCTGCGTGAGATAGAGTACGAGGATATAAAGCGTGCAAACAGGCTGATGTATATTACTGCGTTTTTGTGTGAGCTTTTATCTGTGGCGGTTATGAGTCTTGTTTTAATATTGCTTTGAATATGGAAGAATTGATGTAAGAATAGATGGAGGACTTGAATGAAAAGCATCCATGGCGGTGACATATACAACAATAAAGTAAATATGGATTTTTCGGTAAATATCAATCCTCTTGGCATACCGCATTCTGTTAAAGAGGCTATGAGTGATGCACTTTCGTATGCAGACAGATATCCCGACATGGCATGCAGTGGCCTTAAAAAAGCGATATCAGAGTATTTCACACAGCAAGGCTGCAGCATACAAAGCGAGGATGTAATTCCCGGAAACGGAGCTTCAGAGCTTTTTATGGCGATAGCTCATGCCATAAAGCCCAAAAAAGCAGTGCTTCTGGCCCCGGGCTTTTTCGGCTATGAGCATGTGCTTCGTGCAGTCGGCTGTGATATCGGATATTTCCTGCTGGATGAGCAGAGTGATTTTTCTCCTGCTGCACGGCTGGATGCTTTAATGGATATGCTTACAGATGATACAGATATATTTTTTATCGCAAATCCAAACAATCCAACAGGGTATCTTGCAGACAGCACTTTCATGAAGCAAATAATAGGGCATTGCAAAGAAAAGCATATTTATGTGGTGGCAGATGAATGCTTCATGGGCTTTTGTGAAAAAAATTATTCTGTTTTGTCACTTTTATGTGACTATGACAATCTGATTGTTGTAAGAGCCTTTACCAAGCTTTTTGCTATTCCGGGAGTAAGGCTTGGATATATGCTCAGTAAAAATGAGGCAGTAAGACAAAAGGTTCTAAGAAATCTGCCGGAGTGGAACGTGTCTGTCCTGGCACAGATGGTAGGAGAGGCATGCATTATGGAATCAGAGTATATTAAAGAAACGGCATCGTATGTGAGCGGACAAAGAAGGCTGCTGTCAGATGGACTAAAAAAGCTTGGTTTTAAGGTATATAAAAGTGATGCTGATTTCATACTGTTTTACAGCAAGCTTCCATTATATGATATACTGCTTAATAAGGGAATACTGATACGGGACTGCTCCAACTATGTGGGGCTTTCGGAAGGGTATTTTCGTGTGGCGGTAAAGACATTTGATGAAAATGTAAGATTATTGAAAGTGATAGGTGAGTGTATTGAAAAAAATTAAACAGTTAGAGCCGATGGAGATTGAAAAGAGGAGCTTTGAGATAATTTCACATGAGCTGTCTGAAATGCAGATTACGCTGCCTGCAGATCAGGAGATGATAACAAAAAGAGTCATACACACGAGTGCTGATTTTGATTATATACAGACGCTTAAATACTCTAAGGACGCCGTTGCTATCGCAAAAAGGCTGATATCAGAGGGAGCTGATATAGTGACTGATACCAACATGGCTCTTTCAGGCATAAATAAAAAATATCTGGCAAAATTCGGCGGACAGGCGCACTGCTTTATGGCTGATGATGAGGTCGCTCTTATTGCAAAGGAGAAAAAGACAACGCGCGCGGCAGTAAGCATGGAGTTTGCATCAAGGATAGATAAGCCTGTGATTTTTGCGATAGGAAATGCACCGACAGCGCTTATAGAGCTGTACGATATGATAGAAAAAGGAATATATAAGCCTGCATTTGTAATCGGTGTGCCGGTGGGCTTTGTCAATGTGGAGGCTGCCAAGGAGCTTATTATGGAGACAGGAGTGCCATACATAGTAAATGTCGGACGGAAGGGCGGCAGCAATATTGCGGCTGCCATATGTAATGCGCTGATTTACAGTCTGGTTGATAGAGGCTGATGCATGAGGAAATTTAGTGATTATGAGATACGGATTTACCACAGGAAGCTGTGCTGCGGCAGCCTCAAAGGCGGCGGCATATATGCTTTTAACCGGAAAGGCTAAAAACAAAATAACGATTCAGACACCTAAGGGAATAGCTTACACGGCTGATATCACCGACATAAAAAGAAGTGAAAATGAGGTAAGCTGCGCCGTGATAAAGGATGGAGGGGATGACCCGGATGTGACCACCGGAGCCTATATATATGCTTCTGTACGGATTTTGCATTCCGATACCTGTTCTTTAAGCAAAAAAAAGCAGGATTTGGCTATCATAAATATTGACGGTGGTGACGGAGTGGGAAGAGTTACCAAACCAGGATTAGACCAGCCTGTCGGAAACGCGGCTATAAATCATGTGCCGCGTGAGATGATAGAAAAAGAGGTAAGGGAGGTCTGTGAGCTTTTGGATTTTAAGGGGACACTTGACATCACAATCTCGGTTCCAAAGGGAAAGGAGCTTGCAGAAAAGACCTTTAATCCTAGGCTTGGGATAGTTGGTGGTATATCAATTCTCGGCACAAGCGGTATTGTTGAGCCCATGAGCTCACAGGCTCTTATTGATACGATAAGGGTGGAGCTTAGGCAGAGATATTCGTTTGGATATGATTATGTGGCGGTTGCGCCTGGAAATTACGGTCTTGACTTTATGAAGGAAAGCTATGGCTATGATCTGGACAGGAGTGTCAAATGCTCCAACTTTATCGGTGAAACAATTGATATGGCAACCGATATGGGCTTTAAGAGGATGCTTTTGACAGGACATATAGGAAAGCTTATAAAGGTAGCAGGAGGCATCATGAACACTCATTCGAGGGAGGCAGACTGCAGGATAGAGCTTTTGACGGCATTTGCGTTTAAGTGCGGTGTAGCGCCCGAATACATAAAGCGCATTATGGACAGCCTTACGACAGAGGAGGCCCTGGCGGCACTTAAGGAAAGCGGCAGGCTTTATGAGGTGATGGATTATGCGATGGAGCGCATATGCTTTTATCTGGATAAGAGGGCAAAGGGCAGACTTGAGATAGACTGTATCATGTATTCAAACGAATTTGGTGAGCTTGCAAAAAGCAGAAAGGCAGAAAAATGGTTTACTTTGTTGGCGCAGGAACAGGCGCAGCAGATTTAATAACAGTACGCGGAATGCGTCTTTTACGAAAGGCAGATGTGATAATTTATGCAGGCTCGCTTGTTAATCCAGAGCTTTTGGACTATGCAAGGGAGAGCTGTGAAATATATAACAGTGCAAAAATGACACTGGATGAGGTCATCGCAGTCATGAAAGCTGCTGAGGCAGACGGAAAAATTACTGTGCGCCTGCACACGGGAGAGCCAAGTATATACGGCGCAGTGCGCGAGCAGATGGATGAGCTTGATACCCTTTTAATACCATATGAGAGCTGTCCGGGCGTGAGCGCGTGCTTTGGCGCTGCTGCATCGCTCAACATTGAGTACACGCTCCCCGGTATTTCCCAGTCGCTCATCATAACACGCATGGAGGGGCGCACGAAGGTGCCGCCTAAGGAGAGCATAGCAAGCTTTGCCTCACACCACGCTTCCATGGCGATTTACTTAAGCACCGGGCTTTTAGAGAAGCTTACGGAAAGCCTTATCGAGGGAGGATACGCGGCAGAGACACCTGCTGCAATTGTATACAAGGCAACCTGGCCACAGGAGGAGGCATACGTGTGCACTGTCGCTACACTTAAGCAGACAGCGAGAGAGCACAATATCACAAAGACAGCGATTGTGCTTGTGGGGGATGTAATAGCTCACCGGCATTACGAGAAATCAAGACTTTACGCATCGGAGTTTTCGACAGAGTATCGCAAGGCTTCTGTAGAGTCAAAGTATAACGATTAAAAAAGGCGTGAATATATAAATATTGGAAATATATGGGAACTGAAAATATGAAAATTTGCATTGTAAGCTTCACAAAAAAGGGCTATGAGCTGTCATGTGACATAGCTTATAAGCTTGAAAAAAGTGCATATGAGGTGGAGGTTTTTACCAAGTGCTCGAGATTATCGGATGAGAATATTAAAAATTCCACCGATGAAAATTATAGAAATACCGGCTACATATCACAAAATATATCAGAATGGACAGCCGCACAGATGAGTGAAAAAAAGGCAATGATTTTTATCGGGGCATGCGGTATTGCAGTGAGGGCTATAGCTTCTTCTGTTAATAACAAGCTCAAAGACAGTCCTGTTATTGTGATAGATGAGCTGGGGCAGTTTGTTATTCCGATTCTTTCAGGGCATGTGGGAGGTGCCAATGAGCTTGCTGTATTATTAGCAGCACTGATGAATGCCACACCTGTTATAACAACCGCTACTGATATCAATAATAAATTTGCAGTTGATGTTTTTGCAAAGAAATGCAGGCTTGCAATAGTCAATAAAGATGGCATTGCCAGAGTATCATCAAAGGTATTGGCGGGGGAAGTGGTTACTATGTCGGTCGACTGGGAGCACATCCCGGCTAAGCACAGGCAGCTTATAAAGGCATTTTTAGATGAAGCTGATATGAGTGCTGATGCAATAAAAACAGTGGATTACCCACCTGTTTACGGAGCTGATATTGTAGTATCATGCGAAAAAGCAAAGGACCCTAAAAATGGCAGTATTTACTTAAAACCCACACAATTTGTACTTGGTATTGGGTGCAGAAGGGATACAGCGTTTGAAAATATTGACAGGGCAATCAGACAAAGTCTTTTAAAGCTACAATTAGATATTTCGGATATAGACATGATTGCATCAATAGATGTGAAAAAAGATGAACCGGGAATAAAGGAATTTTGCGAAAGAAACAGGATAGAATTTGTCACTTATACCGCTGATGAGCTCATGGCGGTGCAGGGAGAATTCAGTGCCTCGCAGTTTGTCAGGGAGCATGTTGGAGTGGACAACGTGTGCGAGCGTGCAGCAGTGCTTGCAGGCAGCAGGGAATGCAATAAAGCAGGAGAACTTATTTATAAAAAACATAAATATGACAGTGTAACGGTTGCGGCAGCAAAGTATCCTGATTAATCATAAATGAGGGGTAAAATACCTTTTGACCCTCATATCATTAAAAAATTGCAAATAGCTGCATGGTTATATAAAATTAGTAGAGATGGAGATTAACATGAATAAAATTTACATAGTAGGTATGGGGCCGGGCTTTGAAAGCATGATGACAAAGCAGGCGATTGACGCCCTGGAAGAGAGTGATGTCATAGTGGGATACACCGTATATATAAAGCTGCTTGGAGAAAAATTCCAGACAAAAGAGCTTTTGACCACTCCGATGCGTCAGGAAAAAGAAAGATGTCATCTGTGCTTTAAAAGGGCACTTGAGGGCAAAACAGTCTCCCTTGTATGTAGTGGCGATGCCGGAATATACGGACTGGCCTCTCTTATGTATGAGATTGGGCAGGAATACGATAACGTAGAGCTTTCGGTAATACCCGGCATTACAGCGGCAAACAGTGGTGCGGCAGTGCTTGGAGCACCATTAAACCATGATTTTTGCACCATCAGCTTAAGTGACCTGCTCACGCCGTGGGATAAGATTGAAAAGCGTCTTGTGGCTGCTGCAGAGGGTGATTTTGTCATAGCACTGTACAATCCGTCAAGTCACAAGAGAAAGGACTATCTGATGAGAGCTTGTGATATTCTGCTTCGTGCGATAGAGCCGGATAGAGCCTGCGGCTATGTCGAAAATATCGGACGTGAGGGAACAAGCTATACGGTCTGTACTCTCGGGGAGCTTCGCAGTGCACAGGTCAACATGTTTACGACAGTATTTATCGGCAATGAGGGTACACAAATAATTGACGGAAAACTTGTCACAAGGAGAGGATATCAGATTGAGTAAAATACTGATTTTTGCAGGAACAACAGAGGGACGAAAGCTATCAGAGCATCTGTGTGAAAGAGGCATAGAGCATACGGTTTGCGTGGCAACAGAATACGGTGAAATCGTGCTGCATGAAAATCCGTTCGCGCATGTTCATATGGGGCGTATGGACAGCGAAGGCATGAGAAGCTTCTTTGCGGAACAAAAATGTAAGCTCATAGTGGATGCAACCCATCCGTATGCAGCCATTGTTACCGAAAATATAAAGCAGGCACTTTATGCGTTTAATGAGGCACATGCTGTTACAGACAATCAGGCGGATAGCAGCATATCACAAAATATCGAATATGTGCGTCTTAAAAGAGATACGGATATATCAGCAGATTATGATAATATCCGCTATTTTGAGGACAATGAAGCATGTGCAAAGGCACTTAACAATACAGACGGAAATATACTGCTCACAACAGGAAGCAAGGAGCTGTCAGTGTATTGTAAAACCTCAGACATCAGGGAAAGATTGTATGTGCGCGTGCTTCCGGGGCTTGAGAGCATAAGCTTGTGCATGCACAATGATATTACAGGAAAGCACATTCTGGCATTGCAGGGACCGTTTAGCACACAGCTTAATGAGGCGCTTATTGATCAGTATGACATCAGATGTCTGGTCACCAAAAAAAGCGGTGCGGCCGGGGGCTTTATTGAGAAAATAGCTGCCGCAAAAAATAAAAATATTCCGGTCTATATTGTGGGGCAAAGCGTGCAGGATGATGGAATGTCATTTGAAGCTGTTTGTGAATATATTGATAGGAAATATAACAAGCTTCATATCATGCTTGCCGGCATTGGAATGGGAAATGATGCTTGTATGACAAAAGCTGTTTCAGATGCAATAGAAAGCGCTGATATTATACTTGGCGCAAGCCGCATGATAGAAAAATACAGTGCGAAGATAGACAAAAAGCCGTATTATCTTGCAGAACAGATTATCCCATATCTGCATGAAATTTGTGCAGATACTGCAAAAATCAGTAATGTTCTTATATTATTCTCGGGAGATACAGGCTTTTACAGTGGAAGCAAAAAGCTGTATCTGGCGGTAAAAAATGAAATTGCAGAAGGAAAATTAAATGCGGACGTGTCAATCCTTCCTGGAATTTCATCTGTGTCATATATGGCGGCAGCGGTCGGTGAAACCTACAGCGATGCATATATTTGCAGCATCCATGGAGTTAAGCTGTCTAATATCACATCACGGATTAGCCACCATGCAAAAACGTTTATGCTGATGTCCGGAGTCAGGGACGTAAATATGCTTGGACACCTATTAAGCAGTGACGAAAGGTATGGTTTACAAAAATGCTCGGTAACTGTGGGATACCAGCTATCATATCCGGATGAAACTATATCGCAGCTTTCGCCACAGGAGTGCACAAAGCTTAAAAGGGAGGGACTGTATATCTGCATGATAAAAAATCCCAATCCGGTTGCAAAAAATGTCACACCGCAGCTAAGTGATGCAGCATTTATCCGTGAAAAGGTTCCGATGACCAAAGAGGAAATAAGGCATGTAAGCATCTGCAAGCTTCATTTGAAATCGGATTCAGTGCTTTACGATGTGGGAAGCGGAACCGGCTCCATAGCGGTAGAGGCCGCATCACTTTCCGATGATATGGAGGTCTATGCCATCGAGCAGAAGGAAAATGCTGTGCAGCTCATCACACAAAATAAAGAAAAGCATGGACTTGAAAATATCCATGTGATAAATGCAAAGGCTCCTGACGGAATGGATAATCTTCCGGTGCCGACACACGCATTTATCGGAGGCAGCGGTGGCAATCTAAAGGAAATAATAGAGGCTCTTAAAGCAAAAAATCCACATATCCGTATAGTGATAAATGCAATTTCCATGGAAACAATTTGTGAGATAAAGGAAATATTGTCGGCATATGATGTGAAAAATGAGGATATCGTGCAGCTGCAGGTCAGCCGCTCAAAGCAGATAGGACATTACCATCTGATGCAGGCAGAAAATCCGGTGTGGATATGTTCGTTTGAATTTTAATCTGGGCTTTTATGCTACAACACGTAATAAATCATTGAAGGCAGATATTTTAAGGTATATGATGAAATAAAGGATGAATACATGAAAATAAATCGTTTTATGATAGCCGCACCAAAAAGCGGCAGTGGAAAAACAATGATAACCTGCGCTTTACTGCAGCTTTTAAAGGATAGCGGAAAAAACGTATTGTCATATAAGTGCGGACCTGATTATATTGACCCAATGTTTCACAAAAAGGTGCTTGGCGTACCATCCAAAAATCTCGATACGTTTTTTACGGACGAAAAGACAACAGTGCAGCTTTTCTTAGATGAAAGAGCCGATGGTGATTTTGCGGTGCTTGAGGGCGTGATGGGATTATATGACGGGCTTGGCGGAATATATGAGCAGGGTTCGTCATACCATCTGGCAAAGGTGATGCAGACTCCGATAATACTCGTGGTGGACGCAAAGGGCATGGGAAAGTCAGTGCTTGCTCTTATAGCCGGTTTTTTGCAGTATGACACGCACCACTTGATTAAGGGGGTTCTGCTCAATCGGATGTCGAAGGGCTATTATGACATCATAAAGCCTCTGATAGAGAAGGAGCTTTCCGTAAAAGTAGTCGGGTATTTCCCGGAACAGAAGGATATCGGGCTTTCAAGCAGACATTTGGGGCTTGTCATGCCGGATGAGCTTTCAGATATAAAAAAACAGCTCAATGAAACTGCCGACAGACTAAAAAAGACAATAGATATGGATTTGTTTATGGACATTGCAGCGGAGGCAGATGAAATCGGTGACAGCGGAAGTGCAGATGTATATAATGAAAAAAATACAGGTAATTGTGATCAAAATGAATTTTCGCAAAATAAAGCAATAAATACCGTAAACATAGCTGTTGCCATGGACGAAGCATTTTGTTTTTATTATGAAGATAATTTGAGGCTTCTTGAAAAATGCGGTGCAAAATTACAGTATTTTTCACCGCTTCACGATACCAGGCTTCCAAAGGATTGTGATGCAATGCTGCTTGGAGGCGGTTATCCGGAGCTGTATGCAAAGGAACTGAGTAAAAACGTATCTATGCTGAATGCCATAAAAAAAGCTTTTAGAGCCGGAATGCCGATGGTTGCAGAGTGTGGAGGGTTTATGTATCTACACACATATATCCGTAACATCTGTGATGATACAGATGAGCAAAACAAGGCTGATGTACAAAATAAAGCAGATATACAAAATGATATGAATAAGTCTAAGCTTGTGGGGGCATTAGATGGTGGGTGTCATTTTAAGGGAAAGCTGGTCAGGTTCGGATATATTGAGCTTGCGGAAAAGCATAGCAATTTTCTACCGCAAAATGAAAAAATAAAGGCGCATGAATTTCATTATTACGACAGCACCGATAATGGAGCCGATTGTATTGCGACCAAGCCGGCCACAGGCAGAAGCTACGACTGCGTGATAAGCCATGATAATTACTGGCTTGGATTTCCGCACCTGTATTATCCGTCAAATCCGCATTTTGCAGAGAGCTTTGTGAGAAAAGCATATGAATATAGAAGGAATAAAAATGGAAAACTCTTATAAATACTTTAAAAACACAGATTGCAAATATTTTCCGTGTCACAAGGGACTTTCGGATGACTTTAATTGTCTGTTTTGTTATTGTCCTATGTATAGTATGCCAAACTGTCCCGGAAGTAAGACATACATAGAGAAGAATGGAAAAAAAATCAAGGTATGCACAGACTGTACGTTTCCACACAGACCGGAAAATTATGATAAAATCATACAGATTTTGATTAGGAATAATAATAACTGATTTATGGGCTAAAGCCGTTCGGAGGTTTTGCATAACATAAAAATATGGCAGGAAGGAGATGTTTTATATGCAGATTATCTTACAGAGAGGTCTTCCGTTTGAAGTAAAAATACCATCTGCCAGACCTGTTGATATCAGCGCATTATCAGAGGTAGAGTTCAATGAAGAATTAGAGAAGGGATATGCGGATATGCAGGCTGGACGGACAAAAAATGCTAAGAAAGTCTTTTCTGATATTCGCAAAGATTATGGCTTATGATATATGAGATAGAAGTATCAGAACAGGCTGACAGTGATTTGAGAGGAATTTTTGAATGGTTGTAACAATACTTAGAGTAATGTATGCAGGACGGGATATAGACAATCAGCTAAATATACACACAAAGCAATAAGAAATATGATATAAAGCAGTCTTTCACATTTAGGATTGACTGCTTTTTCGTATCATTTGATGCTAAGCATGAAATGAAAAAATTGAAAAAATGGTACAGTAAACGCCAAAATCAATTTAATAGAAAATTTATAAAGCCTGAAATCTCAGTAAAATCAAGGGTTTCAAAAATTTTATTAAAAAAATTAGCACTCGAGGGTTGTAAGAGCTATTTGAATTTCAACACGTTTCATCAGGCTTTAAAAGCTTATATTTACGGGCTTTTCACGATTTCGAACTTTTCATCAAGTGTCATTATATGGCATCTTTTGAATAAAAAATGGTACAGTAAGTGGTACAGTAGAGTCTCAGCGAAAGTTGAGGTTCTTTTTTTTATGCTTAAAATTAGTAGAAAGGAAGACTTGATATGACAGAATCAGAAAAAAGACAGTCAGTAGTTCAGGTGATGAGAGGATGGATTGGACGCAAAGAATCAGATGGCTCACACAAAGCCATTATTGATATTTACAACAACCACAAACCACTTGCTCAGAACTACAAAGTTAAATATACAGATTCATGGTGCATGACAACGGCATCAGCAGCATATATTAAGGCAGGACTTGCTGATATATTTCCGCTTGAGTGCTCTTGCAACAGAGCTATAGCAAAGGCAAAGTCTATGGGATGCTGGATTGAAGCTGACAGCTATGTGCCGAAGCCTGCTGACGCTATATTATATGATTGGCAGGATAAAGGTAAAGGAGACGACATGGGAGTACCTGACCATGTTGGAATTGTTGAAAAAGTAGAAGGAAGCACAATAACCGTAATCGAAGGTAACAAGAGTGATGCAGTGCAGAACCGTACTGTAGCAGTTAATCAGAAGTTTATCCGCGGTTATATTTGTCCAAAATTCTCAGCAGACTCCACACCAGCACCTCAGCCAGCAAAACAGGAAAGCAAACCAGCAGCATCCGTTCCATCAAATGTCCTTAGAAAGGGCGATAAAGGGGCAGAAGTTGGAACATTACAGACGATGCTCAATGCTTGTGGATATTATTGTGGCAGAGTCGATAATGACTTCGGCTCAAATACCGAGGACGCAACTATCGAATTCCAGAAATCTGCATTTCCAAATGACCCGAGTGAATGGGATGGCGAGTATGGTCCTAAGACTAAGGCTAAGTTAATTGCAAGGTATAATTCTCGTTCACGGTCAGTTACAGCCCATGTACATACAAGTGGCAGCACATTAAGACTCAGAAATTCATCTGGAGTACAGATTGGTTCATTAGCTAATGGCGCTAAAGTGACAGTGCTGTCAAGAAAATGCAAAAATATGCGCATAGACGGCGCAACTACAACTATGTCAAAGATATCTTACAACGGTGCTGTTGGATATGTCGCCGAAAGATATCTTAAATATTAATAAGTTTTCACATACTTCTTAGAGTTCCTGTTGATTAATGTTCTTAGTGATTACCTCCTTTCTTATATATTCTAAGAAGTATTGGAAATAATAATAGAGGACTCTCTTTAATTTGAGGGCCCTCTGTTTTTACATGGATTTATATTTTTTGCCATAATTTTTAATCTAGGTTAGAAATAAATGGTAATAAGTGGAAATTGACCGCACATAGCACCCCATTTTCTATTCTACTGTTAGTTCATATTTACATAGTAAAGGAGAAAAGAAATGAGTAAAGATGTACGGTCAGAATT
>OHRL01001526.1_pt1 | contig 12188 bp, 9 predicted proteins | sample 1578331 | NCBI WGS metagenome assembly OHRL01 (sample SAMEA3879608, study PRJEB24766) | human gut metagenome | biome: human-associated habitat; feature: feces | place: USA | collected 1985/1987
TTCTCGATCTTGTAGCGTGAAAGGTAACGTTTTACCGCTTTATGCTCTTCGTCATTCAGCATAAAGGTCACTTTGTGTACCCTCGGATGATTGGGGTGAGCCGATGAATATTTACGTTCTTCTTTCATACATTTGCAAATGTACGAGTGAATAGCCGAATAACAAAGAAAATGGCTATATTTGTGCAAATTAATGCGATGGCAAGACAGAACGATATGGGTCGGGAAGGTGAGTCTGAGGCTCGTGCCTATCTGGTAAAACATGGATATAACGTGTTGCATACCAATTGGCATTGGCATCATTATGAACTGGATATTATCGCTGTCAAGGAAGATGAGTTAATCGTGGTGGAGGTAAAGACACGCTCTGAGGATTTTTTGCTTTCACCGGAAGATGCGGTAGACACCAAGAAGATTCGGAGGATTGTCGCCGCTGCGGATGCCTATGTCCGTTATTTTAATATAGACTTACCAGTCCGTTTTGATATCGTGACATTGATCAAGAAAGAGACGGGTTTCCTGATCGACCATATCGAAGATGCTTTCTATGCTCCTTGCCGTTAAAAGATAAAAGTTATGAATATAGAAGAAGTACGTGAATACTGCCTTTCCTTGAAGAATACCATCGAGTGTTTCCCGTTCGATGAGGTATCGCTGGTCTTTAAGGTAGAGAATAAGATGTTCCTGCTGCTTCCTTTGGATGCGGAGGAGCCTCATGTCTCCTTGAAATGTAGTACGGATTATGTGGAAGAGTTACGGGAACATTATACGGCGGTTGAGCCAGCTTACCATTTTAATAAGAAATACTGGAATAGCATTTATCTGGACCGGGATATGGAAGACGAGGAGATTAAACGCTGGATCTTCCATTCTTACCGGGAAGTGATCGCTAAACTACCAAAAAATATAAGGGAAATTTATAATGATGAGCACTGATAATGAATCTCCCCGCATCTTGCGTGTGGTGGAAACCGCTTCTACGAATAGCTTGCTTCGTGAGTTGGTCATCAAGGAATCTCTTGCGGAAGGAAGTGTGGTCGTTGCCGATTTCCAGACAGCCGGACGTGGTCAGATCGGGAATACTTGGGAGTCTGAGGCGGGAAAGAACTTGATGTTTAGCTTAGTCCTGTACCCTACGTGCATCCCTGCGAACCGTCAGTTCTTGATTTCTCAAATAGCAGCTCTAAGCGTGAAGGAGGCGTTGGACTTATATGCGGATCATATCACCGTGAAGTGGCCGAACGATATTTACTGGAAAGACAAGAAGATTTGCGGAATGTTGATTGAGAACGACCTGTCGGGGCATAATCTGTATTGCTCCATCATCGGGATCGGCATAAACTTGAATCAAACGGTATTTCGAGGAGATGCTCCGAATCCTGTATCTTTGTTTCAAATAATCGGTAAGGAAGTAGATCGGGAAGAGGTTTTGCACCGTTTCCTCTCAATATTCTATCGCTATTATTTATCTCTTCTCCAAGAGGAACACGAGGATATTCGAGCTCGTTATCAATCCGCTTTGTATAGAAGAGAGGGGTATCATGGTTATAAGGATGAGTCCGGCGAGTTCGAGGCCTGTATCCATGATATAGAATCAACCGGGCATCTTTTGCTAGCATTACGGGATGGAAGCATTCGCCGTTATGCTTTTAAGGAAGTCTCTTATTGCAAATGACTTTTTGATCGGAGTGGTTTTTTACCACGTATTTTTATAATGTACACGTACATTATAAAATGTGTGTAATAGTGTATATCTGTTGGAGGAATGAACCGAAGATAAGTATTGTGGTATTGGATAAGAGATGGTTTGTCTTTATAATCGGCGGTTTCGTAATGAATAGCCTATTTGATTGATAAGAAAGCGTATATGGTAACAAAAAAATAATAGGGAAGATTTGCACGAATCAAAGAAACGCGTACCTTTGCAATGATGAATAAAACCGATTGCCCTAAGTCCAAAAAAAAGGCAGGCAATCCAATAGAAGAGCTTATTACACTTTAGTATTAATATTAAATTATTTAATTATGAACAAAAAGTTTTCTACGCTTTTGTGCGCTAGCTTGCTTTTTTCTTCAGCATTTACAGCTCAGGCAGAGGATTTGAGCGGTGCTCTTAAGGGCGGTGATGCTACCGAAATGAGTGAGTTGGGTTCTACAACGCCGAAGGGAGTTTATCAATTAAGAACTTCTGATGGTAAAATTCTTACTGTAAATGATAAGGGTGAGTACAAATTGGTCACTTCTGCGAATTTGTCAGACGTGAAGTCTTCTTTGTGGTGTGTTCAGATCACTGAGGCACAAGACAGAGGACAACAACCTATCTATGACTTTGTGAACAAGGGACAGAGTGCAATGTTGGCGATTAATGTGCCCGATGGCATGAAAGTTGGTGAAACGACTGGTGCTCTTTCTGTTGGTGAATCTTATGGTGGATGGGCCTTCTCTTCTGTTTATAAGGAAAGCTTAGAAAGGAATCAAACATTATATACTTATCAAGAGGCAGATAATGTGTTGATTTTATTAGCGGAGGGCGATGGTATTAAGGCTAAGAAAATCAAAGCAAATGAGGCTGAGAATTATCAAGACGCATTGAAGTTCACGTTGTTCAACGCAGGTACATATGTGTTGAGTGCCGCTGAGATTAATGCTTATTTGAAAGAAAATAAGAATGTCTTGAAATTTAATCCGGACGCTAACGCAGATGTAAACCCATTCTCTACAACAGCTTTTGTTGCTAAAGGTATTAACAGCGATACTGATCATAACTTCGTGTATGTAACGGATAAAGCAAAAGAAAATTCTTATTTGAAGGTAGATACTGCCGCTAATGGTGTAGGTACTCAATTCTTGAAGTTTGGTTGGACTGATGTCAAAGCTAAGGGTTCTGAGGATGCTTTAACGTCAGGTGAAATCGCTAACCAACACAAGTTCTTGTTTACTTACAGACCTTCTGGCGATAGCTTGTTCATTCAGGTTCAAGAGGCTCGTTATTTGCCGGAGAAGAGAACAGAGAATGACTATTGGAAGGATATGACTCCAATTAAGTACGGTACTGTATATCATGCGGTTACTTGCGAAGGAACAGATTCAGCTGATTCTTTGTTCGTTAAGTTGCAGAACTTTACTGTTGCGGATCGTATTGCTACAATTGGCAAAAAACCGATTAATACACACATTAGTTTTGGTGTAGACGGCTGTTTCACTAGCACGGACAAGACATCTGTAAACGATGGTGTTTATGTTATCAAGAACGCTAAGGGTGAAGTATTGGCTGCTCCTATCCATCTGAACGACAACGTTGCTGGCGAGGCTAATAATGATGTTCAATGGGTTAAATTGGATGCTCAAGATCCGATGCATTCTGATAAGGCTATCGAAACTTCTCCTGTTGTAATTACGAACCGTGAGTTCCCGCAATTTACAGCGACTGTTCAATTTACGAAGAATGAGAAAGGAGAGTTAGTTGGTAATGCATCTATAGATAATAAAGTCCTTTCTGCTGTTACATTTGACGCATTGGAAGAAAGTTTGATTAAGGATGCTAAGTTGGGTTATAAGTATATTTCAGATGCTGAGTTATCTGTAAACAAGTATAAATTTAACTACTTGAATCCGTTTACTCCGGATTATTGGATCGCAAACGGTGATGGCAAAGACTCTTTGCTTTATGTGAAGAAAGAGGCTAGCCGCTATGAGTTGGTTAAGGGTTCTACTGCTGCTTATGGTTATAAGGTTACTGATGAGGCTAAAAAATGGATCAAGGGCTTGGCTCAATTGGAGAGAACTAACTATGTAGTTAAGTTGGCTAACACCGATAAATATTTGCGTGAGGAGTCTGTTTATGGCCAGAAGTATGCTATGGGTGCTATCGCTACACCGGATACATTCTTCTTTAAGGAGAATAACCATGATGGAGCAAAGCATTTCTATGCTATTCTTAAATCTCATTATGTCGCTAATGAGGCTGGCTTTGACTATAAGTATGCTGCAAACATTGAAAATGTGGCTACTACTCATAAAGTAGGTATCGCAGATGATGGTAAAGAGGCAGGTTTGAAGGTTGAGCTTTTGAATGAGAAGAGAACTTCTTCTTTCTCAGTAGAACCAGACAATACTCCGTTGTATCGTCGTTTCAACAATGAATTGTTAGGTGAGAACGTAAATGATGCTTCTGATAGCTTGTATTTTGTTGAGTCTATCCGTAAAGAGTACTTAATGGATGAGAACAACACGAACTTGCAACATTCTACAGTAGACTACGCTGGTATCTGGAATAAAGATAAGGCTAATGGTAAATTGGCATTCCGTGTTGATACTGCATGGTTGAAACGTGGCGCAGGCGAGATCAAACCTCAATACCTGATTTCTGCATTCCAAGATGTAATCGCAGGTGAGAAGATCATTCCTTGTACAGAGGATGGCAAGCACATCAAACCCGATGGAACTCCGACAGATAATCCTTACGAATGTGTACACGCTGTTCATATTAAGACTCCGGCATTCGTTTATGGTAAGTATCTAGTTAACTTCTCTGATTCTGCTGCTACTTGTGAAGCTGACGTAAATCCGTTTATCTTCAATACGAAGGCTGTTTCTAACAGTAGCTATACTCGTGTAGGTTTTGTTCCTGCTGTTCAATATGGTGATACATTGTTAGTCTTGACTGGTAAGTATGCAAGCATGACGAAAGAGCAATTGAAGAACGAGGGTATCGAATCTATGATCGCTACTTATAAGAAAGAATATCCTTCATTTATCAATTACTTGAATGGTGATAACCATAAGAATGTAACTTGGTCATTCCGTTATGTAAATCCTGAGGCTGCTGCTGTAGCTTATGAGGATGGCAAGGAAGGCGAGAACAACGCATTCTTGATCGAGTCTAATGTATATGCTGCTGGTGAGAAATATCAGACAGTAAAAGGCAACAAGGATGAGGCTATCGCCCCTGAAAAGGCTGCCGCTTGGTTGAAGATGCACAATGGTTGCTTGGTATTGACAGATGTGAATGCTACATTCGACAATGCTAAGACTGGTGGTGACGGTGCATTGGTATTCAACGCATTCCAGAAGACTGAAAAAGAAGATATGGTAACTTCTAATGACGAAATCGCTACTGAAGGCGTATCCGTAGTAGCAGGTAACGGTACTGTAACTGTTCAAGGCGCTGCTGGTAAGTCTGTAGTTATCACTAACATCTTAGGTAAGGTTGTTGCTGAGACAGTTCTTACTTCAGACAACGCAACTATCGCTGTACCTGCTGGTATCGTAGCTGTAGCTGTTGAGGGTGAAGAGGCTGTTAAGACAATCGTTAAATAAGTAGAAAACTGATCGAATTTCCGTAAGGAAAGACACAGTTCATAAGATAGAGCCCCGTCGATGTACTTCGGCGGGGCTTTTGTGCGTTCCCCTACGAGTGTTTCATATTTAAATACAAAAACAAGGTATCTTAGTTTCATTGAGCAAGTATCCTAAGTTCATTGGCGAAGTATCTTAGGCGTATGGGGCGATGAAACTAAGATACTTTTCTCATGAGCACCTTGTGTGAGTATCGGTGTTGTCATATGCGACTACCGGCGTGGATTGTAAGGACTACTCGTGCAGGTTCTAGGCTCTACTGCCCTGTTATTCTTTCTTTTTGATAGATAAATGTCTATATGTGTGACATCCCTTTTCGGTGGAGAGCGTAAAATAGCAGAGGCTGGATGACTGTAAACGGCATTTTTCATTGAAAAATCCCCCTTTTTGTACGTGATAAGTGGTGAAAGCCTATGCGATAGGTCGCGTTGGGCAACGCCGGTAGTGCCGATGGGCATCGTGAATAGTCAAGAATAGGGTTGTTGATACTTGTGGATGGGCATCATAACCTTGTTACGACCCAGTTCTAACCCCATAAACCCCCTCAAGCAACCCACTAAATATGAATTACAATGAATGAATTCCGCTAGAATGAAAGGCCGTTTTTCGATAAGACGCTGTCATGTAAATGATTGCTGAAATTTTTTCTCGTATTTGAGAATGAACTGTCCATCAGCCCGGAAAAATCGATTCTCCGGGACTTGATATTACAAATTGTCAAAATGGTAAACGTGGTTTAGCTATGGTTTCTCGTTAGTCATATTTATGGGATTCTTGATATGGTATATTGTTTATTCTGCTTATATTTACGATATCATGGAAGAAAGGAAATGGTTTGAGGAGCTACCGGACTTATGTCCACCTTCGGATGCTATGGCGTGTAGTGGGGTGTTTTATAGAATTGCGGAAGGAGATCCTGTGAAATCATTGGATTTCTTCTCGCAAAGAAGATGGCATGATTAAAAAGACATTCGGTGTGGCTCATTATTCTTGGTGGCGATCTTATTGTTTTGATGTAAATAAGGCAAAGGTAATGATGTTATGACTAATTTGTTTTTAGATAGGATCCTAGAGTTTTATGGTGTGCCTCAAATCCTTGTGGCTAAAGATTCTTTTGGTACGCAATACTTATGCCTGCTTTTCGATGATGGGGCTGGATGCAGGTATACGGGTATTAAGATTTCATCCTCTAGGCTGGATGATTATTGGGGAGGAAGGATCGATTTAAGGACTCTTTATCTGAATCCGGAGAATGACAATGAATATTTCAATGTGTCTTATAATGATAATCATTATGAGCTACAGTCTTTTGAGGGAAAGGACTTGCCGGAGGAAAGGCTTCCGGAAAAGGGATATTTTCATGTGGAATCACGGTCTGAGATCTATACGATAAAGGTTCCTTCCTGCGATAAAAATATATTCCAAGACATTGCCCGAAGGATGGGATGGGTCTGTATGTAACTTAAAACTTCGTTATCATTTCCAAAAAAACACCTATATACCAGCCTTATAACCCCCTATTTGATTTATTCTGCTTATATTTGCGAGTTATCAACAGTTAGGGCGATTTATCAACAAAACAAGCATTGTTTTGATTGAACCCTGTTTGGTTCAGTTTTTAATGTTTAGTTTTGCCCTCGAATTAATTAGGTATAGTATGGGAAAGATTATCGCTTTAGCAAATCAGAAAGGTGGAGTCGGGAAGACAACCACCACGATTAATCTGGCTGCGTCATTGGCCGCTCTTGAGAAAAAGGTGCTGGTCGTAGACGCTGATCCGCAGGCGAATGCCTCATCCGGTCTGGGTGTGGACATACGTAATGTAGAACTTTCTATCTATGAATGTCTGGTGAACGGTGAGGATGCGAGCGGCGCTATCACACAGACTGAAGTGGAAGGACTGGATATCATCCCCTCTCATATCGATTTGGTGGGAGCGGAGATCGAGATGCTAAACTTGGAGAATCGTGAACGGATCTTGAAGCAGATATTGACACCGCTGAAAGAGAAGTACGATTTTATCCTGATCGACTGCTCTCCTTCTTTGGGATTGATAACCGTGAATGCCTTGACAGCCGCCGATTCGGTGATCATCCCGGTACAATGCGAGTATTTCGCCTTGGAAGGTATCAGTAAGCTGTTGAACACGATCAAGATTATCAAATCAAAGCTGAACCCGGCACTGGAGATAGAGGGATTCCTCTTGACTATGTATGATTCCCGCCTGCGTTTGGCGAACCAGATTTATGAGGAAGTGAAACGTCCGTTCCGTGATTTGGTATTTACTACCGTGATCCAACGAAACGTGAAGTTGAGCGAGGCTTCCAGTTACGGTAAACCTGTCTTATTGTATGACGCGGATTCGAAAGGATCTATCAACCATATGCAGTTGGCACAGGAGATTGTTGAAAAAAATAAAGGATTATGGCAGCATTAAAAAGATCGGCGTTAGGCCGTGGATTAGACGCGTTAATTACGATGGATGACCTGAAGACAGGTGGTTCATCGTCTATTAGTGAGATCGAGTTAAGCAAGATCCAGCCTAATCCGGAACAACCTCGATCCATCTTTGAGGAAGAGACCTTGGAGGAGTTGGCTACCTCTATCCGCTCGTTAGGCGTGATACAGCCGATTACGTTGAAGGAAATCGGCCCCGAGCAATATATGATCATCTCTGGCGAACGCCGTTATCGTGCGTCGCTAAAAGCAGGTTTGGAGCGTATTCCCGCTTATATTAAGACGGCGGCCGACGAAAACGTGGTGGAGATGGCTTTGATAGAGAATATCCAACGAGAGGACTTGAACTCTATCGAAATCGCGTTAGCTTATCAAAAATTAATCGATAATTACGGCTTGACCCAAGAGGGGCTGAGCGAAAGGGTTGGAAAGAAACGTGCTACGATCGCTAATTACCTTCGTTTATTGAAACTTCCCGCCGAGATCCAAGTAGGATTGAAGGACAAGAAGATCGATATGGGACATGCCCGGGCATTGATCCCGGTGGATGATCCGGAGGTTCAATTAGCTTTATATGAGCAGATATTGGCTCAAGGACTCTCCGTTCGTAACGTGGAGGAGATGGTGCGTAATATAGCCGAGGGAATACAACCGGAATTGCCGGAAAAGAAAAAATCGGATCGTAAGCCGATACTTCCGGAAGAGTTTAAATTGCTGAAAGATCATTTGTCCCGTTACTTCAATACGAAAGTCCAGTTGACTTGCAATGAGAAGGGAAAAGGTAAAATTACGATTCCTTTCGCCACGGAAGAAGAGTTGGAGCAATTGATCGGGTTACTGGATAAATTGAAATGAGAAATCGAATCATACTCCTTTTGATCGGATTCATGTGCTATGCCGGGATGGGTAACGCACAGGAGGATAAGACGGAGAAAGCCGTTCCTGCTATAGTTTCCGATTCCGTGGAGGTAGCTGCCCCGGATTCTACCGTGCAAGCCGTCTTGATGGCGGCCGATTCGGTGGGTGTACCGGAAGTGAAGATGAAGCTGGCTTTTAAGCCGAATCCGACAAAAGCGGTCTTGTTCGCCTTGGTACCGGGTCTGGGACAGATCTATAACCGGAAATATTGGAAATTACCGATCGTTTACGGTGGCTTGATGGGATGTATGTATGCCGTGACTTGGAACAACAAGAACTATAAGGATTATTCGACGGCTTATAAGGATATCATGTATGATGCCGCTAAGAATCTGGAAAATCCGGATGCTTGGAGTAAAAGTTGGCAAGACTTGACTTCCATGGCTCCTGAGGATGCGATTAATAATTCAAATTTCAAGGATCAATTGAAAAGACAGAAGGATTATTTTCGTCGATATAGAGACTTGAGTATAATTATTACGGTCGGGGTGTATGCGTTGAGTATCGTGGATGCCTACGTGGATGCCCAGTTATTCGATTTTGATATATCACCGGATTTATCCTTGCATTTGGAGCCGGTTGTTAGTCCGAAGACGAGTGTCACGCCTCGTACTTACGGATTGAATTGCAGTCTAAAATTCTGATATACATGAAAAGATACCTGCTAGCACTCATTTGTTTAAATTGTTTGGTCTCATTGGTCTATGCGCAGGAAGAGACCCGAATTGAGGAAAAAGATACCTTAAGCTCGCTGGAGTCTGAGGTCGGATTGATTCCGGAAAGCTTGGATGCGAACGTGGATAGTTTGCTCCGTACTTGGCATGTGCAATATTTCTCAAAAAGAGAGGACTTTTGCCATGATGACGACGAGAATGTCTATTTCCCGGATTCGGTCTATATCGACCGCCTGTCTAGGCTTCCCAGCGTGATCGCTTTGCCCTATAATAATATAGTGCGTGATTGTATTGACTTATATGCGGAGCGTAAACGAAATTTAGTGCGTTATATGCTGGGGATGGCAGACTTTTATTTTCCGATAATCGAGCAGGTGTTGGATGAGCATGACCTGCCTATTGAATTGAAATATCTCGCCGTCGTGGAAAGTGCCTTGAATCCGGTAGCCCTCTCTCGTGTGGGTGCTTGTGGTTTATGGCAATTCATGCTTCCTACGGGTAAGAGCTATGGCTTGGAGATTAATAGCTTGGTGGACGAGCGCCGGGACCCCTTGAAAGCGACCGAGGCCGCTTGTAAGTATTTCAAGGATATGTACGCTATCTATGGGGATTGGAATTTAGTGTTGGCATCTTATAACTGCGGGCCGGGCAACGTGAATAAAGCGATCCGTCGTTCGGGGGGCAAGACGGACTTCTGGGATATCTTCCCTTATTTACCGAAAGAGACTCGTTCATACGTCCCCTTATTTATCGCCGCCAATTACGTCATGAATTATTATTGCGAGCATAACATCTGTCCGATGCAAACCAGCTTGCCGCTAGCCACGGATACGGTCATGGTGAATAATGCCCTACATTTGCAGCAGGTATCGGATCTATTGCAAGTAGATATTGAGACGTTGCGTGCGTTAAATCCACAATATAAAAGAGACATCGTTCCGGGTAATACCCGCCCTTCGGTTTTGAAACTACCTGCGGCGGAAACCTATGCTTTTATCGATAAAGAAGATACGGTCTATACGCATCGGATCGAGGAACTGTTGGCGAATTGCATTTCTGCGAATAACTCTAATGGCTCTTTACCAAGTGGTGCGACCCGGGAAAAAATCACCCACGTGGTATTGAGTGGTGAGAATCTTTATACGATCGCTAATCGCTATGGCGTGACAGCGAAAGATATCCGTAAATGGAACGGGCTAGGCTCCAACCGGGTAGCGAAAGGAAAACGGTTAAGATTATATGTAGATAATGGGGGTGTCGCTTTTGCCTCGGCTACCAAGACTCCGGTGAAATCAACTACCGTGACTGCGAAATCGACTGCGACAACAACGAAAAAGTCGGCTTCCGCCGCTACAAAACAGATCGCTTCCGCTAATAAAGATTTTGTCTCTTATAAGGTTAAATCGGGAGATTCGCTTTATTCGATTTCCAAGAAATACCCTGGGGTTACCGCCTCTTCCTTACAAAAGGTGAATGGGCTGTCAAGTCCGGATATCCGTCCGGGTCAAGTACTGAAGATACCGGTAGGATGATCATTCGGGGATAATTCGTCTTTAACTCTTTTTTTTCGCTTTCTTCCTGCACTGGAGAAGGATGTGAATGATTTTTTATTCCTTTGTATACGAAAAAAGATACAATCGTATGGGTTCATTGGATGAAAAGATATCAGTGGTCAAGGCTAAACCTTGGTTGGTCAGTTTGGTTTGCGCGGTGTTTATCGCCTACCCGAATTTGGCATGGATCTTTTGTGACATGAGCTATCTGGCTCCGAACGATCATCAAGGATTTTTACTCTTCTTTGGGTTCCGTTTTCTTTACTTCTGGGGACTTATTTGGTTTTTGCTGAAAAGTAGCTTGAGGCATGAGGATTGTACCTCCTTCTTCGAGCGGTTGCTCTGGAATGCCCTGTACGTTTCCGGAGGCTTTGTTGTCTATAAATTGATCTCCTTCCTGACTATTAGTTATGATCGTTTTTTGAGTATCATTATCTTCCAGTTTATCGTGTTGGCGTTGTTATGTACCTTGATCGGCTATATACAAATGCTATATCACAATCAACGAGAAAAGGATCAATTGATCGAGAATCTGCGTGTCGAGAATTTGCAGAGCCGCTGCGATGCATTGGTGAACCAGATCAATCCGCATTTCTTTTTCAATTCATTGAATGGAATCTCCTCCTTGATACGGAAGAAAAACGATGAGAATACCTTGTTGTATGTTACGAAATTGTCCGATATATTCCGTTATATCCTTCAGAGTGATAAAAAGAATTTGGTACCACTGTCGGAGGAGCTTGCGTTTATAGAGGCTTTTCAGCATGTAATGGTAGTCCGTTTCGCCAATAAGCTTACTTTTACGATCGAAGTTCCCGAAGATAAGCGGAACTTGCGAATTCCCGTATTATCTTTGCTTCCGTTGGTAGAGAACGTGACGGTACATAATATTATAGACAGCGAGCACCGGATGGATATCTTGATCCGGCTGAACGAGCGAATGGAACTGGTTGTTTCTAATCCAATCTATCCGAAATTGACCTTACCGGATACGAATGGAACCGGGCTTAAGAATCTGGAGAATCGTTTCTTGCTATTAATGAATAAACAAATACGGGTAGAATCTGATGAGGATGAGTTTCAGGTATACCTACCCCTAAAATGATGCTATATGAGAATACTGATCGTAGAGGACGAGACCGCCGCCTATGAGAACTTAGCGGATATGTTGGTTACAATAGATCCCACGCTTGAGATCATGGGAAATACGGAGAGTGTCCAGCAAACGG
>OHRL01001528.1_pt1 | contig 12182 bp, 5 predicted proteins | sample 1578331 | NCBI WGS metagenome assembly OHRL01 (sample SAMEA3879608, study PRJEB24766) | human gut metagenome | biome: human-associated habitat; feature: feces | place: USA | collected 1985/1987
GAACGGATAATTGAATCCGGCTTTGTCCGACTCGGGGTCCCATCCTCCTTTTACGTTATGTATCTCGAATAGATCCTGTCCGCTTACGTAAAAGCGTGTCCGTTCGATGCCTAGTTTCTGTAATGCGCCTTTGGGGAGCGTGTAGCCTATCTGGATATTCTTTAGGCGAATGTAGGCGGCGTTGATCTTTTGCAGGGTGGATGCCTGATAATTCCAATGCCGGATCTCTCCATGCGTCAAGCGGGGATAATAGGCGTCCGGGCGATCCTCGTTCCATGTCTGGCCGTAGTAGAACTGGGGCGGGTATCTCCACCAGTCGCTCCAAGGCATGGCGAAGTCTCCTTCACGGAACAAGGTGCGCTTGGCAACTCCTTGGAAGAATACGCTGATATCGAAGTTGTTCCATTTAGCGCCCAGATTCAATCCGAAGGAATAGCGGGGAGTGGTGGAGCCAACGTATTCGGCGTCGCCGTCATCCCCATCTTTGTCACCGTAGGTGGAGATCTTACCGTCGCCGTTCAAATCCTTGAACTTCGCATCTCCGATGCCGATATTGGAAGGTACGCCCTCTAGTTTCTTATAAGCGTCGAGATCCGCTTGGTCCTTGATCACGCCATCGTATACGTAAGCGAAATAGGAATTCATGGGATAACCTTCCCGGGTCTCGTTCAATCCTAGTTTATAGGTATCGGCACCTCCGTATTCAACTAATTTGTTCACGGCGTCGGTCAACTGGAATTGGGCAGAGTATTCAACGTTGCCGATCTTGTCAGTCCAGTTCAATGTCAACTCGAAGCCGTTCGTGCGTAATTTACCCGAGTTCGAGTAGGGTGCCTCCGCGCCTAACATGCTGGGATAAGTTACCGGAATTAACATATTATTATTCATTTTTACGAAATAATCAAACGAGAAGCCGAGGCGGGAATCAAGGAAAGCGGCATCGACACCCACGTTGACATTCTCCAGAATTTCCCATGTCCGGTCTACCCCGGCCAATACGTCTAAGCCCATGGCTTGGCTTTGGGAACCGTTTCCGAACGGATAGATTAATTTAGTTCCCCAGCCATCGTCCCTAAACTTTAGCAACTGGATATAGTCATACAGGCGGATACCTTCTTGGTTTCCGGTCTGTCCGTATGATGCTCTTAACTTCAGCTCATTGAATACCTTGGAGTTTTTCAAGAAGTTTTCTTGCGAGATACGCCAGCTGGCGGAGACTCCGGGAAACATTCTCCACCTGTTGCCGGGGGCGAAACGGGAACTACCGTCATAACGGAAGTTTGTCTCCAGAATGTACTTGTTCTTAAAGCTGTAGCCTAGGCGGGCGAAGGTAGAGCCGGTAGCCCAATGCTCGGCTTTGGCGTCGTTCTTCATATTTCCCGTGCCTCCGAGGTTAAGCTCCCACAGCTCATCCGAGATGAAGTTATCACGGCGTGCCATGAACATGCGGACTTCCTCCGTCTCGTAGGCCATACCTAACATGGCGTCCAGATGGTGGTCCGGGCCGAAGTTCTTATCGTAATTCAAGTAGGCCGTGTAATTTTGGTAAACGGTCTCTTCTGTCGTGCGATCCACGGCAGACTGCTCCGGACTTCCCGCTCCGGTGTAGTAGGTGATATTATTGTCCCATGTATAAAGAGGGATCGCTTTCGCTATGTCCTCATTGTTCTTGTTCTTATAATTAACACCGGCTTGGGCGGTTAAGGTCAGTCCGTCGATAATGTTGGCGATTAACCTGAAATTACCATTCATCTCCCGGGTCTTGAACGTGGCGGTCTCGCTCTCTTTGGCCAACGCTACGGCATTGCTCCAGCCTCCTTGGGTGAAGAAGTTACCATCGGCATTATAGACCGGGTGGTTAGGCATATCCAGAATCGCCTCACCGATTACCCACGCTCCGTTGCTGCCTACATCGGTACGTTTATTATTGTCCAAGGCTACTTTGGTTTCCAGCTTTAACCAATCCGTGATCCTATAATCGTAGTTCATACGTAGATTATACTTGGTGTTATTGTCGTCGGCATATTTTACGACTCCGAATTGCTTGCTATAACCGGCGGATAAATAATAATTGGATTTCTCGCCGCCACCGGAGATAGTGAGATTGTGCTTATGCTGAACGCCGTTGTTCAACAGCTCGTCCATCCAGTCCGTGTTCGTAAAGAACAATTTCCATCCTCCATACAACGGGTGATCGATCGGATTCGGGTCGTTGGACAAGATCCTATCCAGAAGCTCTTGCGTATACATAGGGGCGGAGCCGTTATGGATATTGGCCTCGTTGTCCATGATCGCCATCTCATAATTGGTTGGCGCTTTCATCATACCGGTCATCTTGGAGATCGACAAGTTTCCATTGTAAGTGATCTTAGGTGCGCCGGTCGCTCCCTTCTTGGTCGTAATCAAGACAACGCCGCCTGCGGCCCGTGCTCCGTAAATAGAGGCGGAGGCATCTTTTAAGACGGAGATGGCATCGATATCCTGCGGATTGATCATATTGATATCACCGGGAATACCATCTACTAAAACCAGCGGGGCACTGTCTCCGTTAGCGGATGAGACTCCACGTATGTTCATCTTAAAGTCCTCGTTACCCGGCTGGCCGGAGCTTCGTTGGATAACCATCCCCGGTATTTCTCCCTGCAAGGCGGATAGCACGTTGGTCACGGGCTTAGATTCGATAACCTCGGAGGTGACTTTCGAGATCGCTCCGGAAAGATTGCTTCGTTTCTGTGTTCCGTAACCAATCACGACTACCTCGTCAAGCTTTTGGGCGTCTTCCTTTAGCTGGATATTAAGGGTCTTGTTGTTGCCTACGGCCACTTCTTCCGATAAATAGCCGATGTAAGATATGAGCAGGATCGATTTACCGTTCGCCTCGATGCTATACTCACCGTTCAGGTCGGTAACTGTCCCTTTGGACGTACCTTTTACCACGACGTTCGCCCCGATGATCGGTTCGCCCTGTTCATCTGTAATGATACCGGTCACTTTCCGGTCTTGTGTCACTGGAACGGAGGCGTTGCCCGCATTTCCGAGACTGACGGCTATCGTGTTATTCTCTCGCTTAAAATAAAGATTGGCTTGCCGGGTGATCTCGTTCAATACGCTGTTGATGGGAGCGTTCTTGAACTTTAGGTTAACTTGTACGTTCCGGTTCGCTATGGCTTCTCCATAGAAAAACTTTAATCCTGTCTGCTTCGACAAATCATCGAAGACTTTTTGTATGGGTTGGTTTTTTACTTGAATCGTTATTCTTTCTTTTTGATTTTCTTGGGCTTGCAGAGGCTTAGGGGAGCTTAACGCTAAAAAAACTAAAATAATAGAACAACACATCCAATTATACCTAGTAATAGTTGGAAAGTTCATAATTTTGTATGTTTAAAGGTTGTTTTTATACACTTTTAAAAACAGTCCGATTTATGTAATCTCCAAGGGGGTCCAATCCAAGGGTGTACATATCGGGAAAGATAAAGGGAGATCGAAGGTCAGAGGTCGGTTTCCCTTTTTTATGTGGCTATGCTTAGGTCGTATCTTTCATGGCAAATCGATTTTAAGGTTAATAACTCGTTTTGTATAACACGATCCGGTTTCCTTCCGTCCGGTATCGGATGCCGGTTGAATATTGAATCGCGTTCAGTACGACTTCCAGACTTTTATTGTCGTGCTCGCCATAGATGTAATCGTCGAATACGCTATTCGGATCGAGTACGATCGCTTGATTATACATCCGTTCCAGATCATGTATAACGCTACTAATAGGTGTCCGGTTGAAATAAAGGCCGCCTTGCAGCCAAGCCGTTACTTTTTGGGCGTCCTCGTTCTTTTTAAAAATCTCTCCATTTGTGTTATTCACGATTATCTGCTCGTTCGGTAATAGGCGCATTACGCTTTCGGGCATATCCACCTCAACTTTTCCGGTCCGAACGCTGACGGCCATCAACTCATCCTCTTGATAGGCTTTTACGTTGAAAGAGGTTCCGAGTACTTTTACGTCGGCTTGCCGGGTACGGACGATGAAGGGCTTGCCCTCGTCTCTCATGACATTGAAAAAAGCTTCTCCTTCCATTTCTACCAAACGGATGTCAGAGGTAAATTCCGTTGGGTATCGCATGACGGTACCGGCGTTTAGATGAACGACCGTGCCATCGGGAAGGGTGACTTGCTTATGTTCGCCATGATTGACGCTTATTTCCGTTAGGAGATGGTCGCTGGCAGATGTATGCTGCTTCGCTGAATGATTTAGGTATAGTTTCGCTCCGAATCCGATGGAAACGATAATCGCTATGCTCGCCGCATACTTGATGAAAGTGGATAGGGAGATTCTTCTTTCTCTTTTACGTGTCTTATCCAACAGGTCTTGCGCCTCCTTCTTATAAAGCAGATGATTATGGGAATCGGATTGAGGTAAGTCTTGCGCCTCGTTCCAGACCCGGTCCATTTCGCTTTCTAATTCTGCTCGCTCGGTTATGGATGAGGCTAACTTCCGCAAGGTCTCTATATCGTTCCGTGTATAGAGTCCATTTACATATCGGATTAATAAATCGCTTATATATTTGTTTTGTTCTTCCATTATTTCTCGTGCTATATTAATAGTACAAAGAAGTCCGGGAGAACTGGGATATCATTAACTTTTATTAGTATATGATTTTATTATCTTCGCGAAACGATATGTGATGCTAAATGGAAGAGAGACAAATTATAAAGTCGTTGAAAGAAGGAGATAGGGAGGCTTTTTCGATGTTGTATAAACAATATTGGGAAAAGGTTTATCATTTCTGTGGGCTTTATTTGAATAATCGGGATGTAGCCGAGGATGTGGTACAAGAGGTGTTTATCAAGGTCTGGGAGTCGAGGGAATTCATCCGGGAGGATGATAACTTCAAGGGGCTTCTGTTTATCATCACCCGCAACTTGATCTTTAATCATCACCGGAAGAACGTGAACGAGGACTTTTATAAAATGACGGTCTTGTCCGCTATGGATACCTCTTACGATTTAGAGGAAGAGATCACCGCCTATAACTTGGGGGAGTATATCGATCATTTGATAGAGGAATTGCCGGAAAGACGCCGGGTTATCTTTAATCTAAGCCGGAAGGAGCATAAAAGCTATAAAGAGATAGCCTTCCAACTCAATATTTCCGAGAAGACCGTTGAGAACCAAATCAGCGAAGCCTTGAAGTTCTTGAAGAAAAATATCATGTTACTTATCTGGTTTATCTAGCGCTTTCCTAGGTCACGTATTTGTAGAGTCCGGAAGTGCCACTGCGTCTTAAGTTTTAGTTTTGCCCGTCTTCTTTTTCAGGCAGCACATAAATCCGGTGTGTTCGATATCCTACGCTGGCTATTACGTTATCCTTGATAAATTGCTTGATATCCTCGCTCGCACGGTAGCGGGTACAATTGTTCAAGCCGGCGTAATCGGTGAGATTTATATATGAGTTTCTTTCTAGATAAGATAACATCTTAGCATTCCCGTTTTGGGCAGATTTTCCCGTTTAACCAAGATGGGGGCGTTCTTTTTTACCATCTCCTTCAGTCGGGGAGAGCAGCGGAAGTTAACGCCGTGTATGCTAGCGCTTGATTTAGTATTTCCTTTCTGGTCCGTTACTTCTTTGCTTTTTACCGATGGCGAGAAATGTCCCAATCCTTCCAGTTCCACGCTGTACCCATAGGATAATTCCCTGCCGATATAGGAAGTAAGCGCCTCCAATACACCTTTTATGTCGGCGGAGGTGACGGATGAGCATTCGGAAATATACTCACATATATCGTTCATGCGTTTGGTATCTCTGGTGATGACTCGTGCGCAGGATGTTGGCCCGCATTGTTCATTGCCCGGTGTATTATAAATACTGACTTGGATGCCACTTCTTGGTTTTCCCATGATTTTCTCGTTATTTAAATGGATAATGTATAGGATGCCTCGGAGATTTAACGTTTATCTCTTTGGCGTTTCTATTTGATGAAATCGGTTGCCGACGCCCTCGGCAATGCTGCTGACGCTGTCGGAAATATTGCTGACGGCGTCGGAAATACTGCCGACACCGTCGGCAACCAATTTCATTGAATACAAAGGACGGAAATATAAGGATGGAAAGCAAGGAAGATCCGTTATATTTCTTGTATACCTAAGTGAAATTTTTTTATCACCCAATAGGGGGAAGGAAAACATGGCGTGTATTTATAAATAGAACAAGAATAATAAACATGAGCGAAGATACGAGAACGATATTGAAGAAGTTGATGCGGGATGCTCTGGATGAGAAAGATCGGCAACGTTTGCTGTGTGACCCAAAAGTGGAAGAGCGTATGCGTTCCCAATGGGACGAGGCTGCGGATCGCGTGAATCCCGTGGTGGGGAATCGCATGTGGGAACGAATCATAGCCCGGACAATGGCGACAAACGGTGTCCGTAAACTCTGGGTCTATAAGATTACGGCGATAGCCGCCTCCATATTGCTACTTTTAGGTGTAGGAAGCGTAGTTTATTGGTCTCATACGAAAGAAGATCAATATATATATGTAATGGCCTCCGGTGTCCGTTGCATAGAGTCGGTTTCCTTATCGGACGGTACGACCGTGAGAATGGGGCCTAATAGCCAATTGATCTACCCAAAGAGTTTCGATGGCAAGACCCGTGATGTGGAATTAAAAGGGCAAGCCTTCTTCGACGTGGCGAAAGATCGGGAAAGACCATTTACCGTGCATACCAAGAACATGGATGTAACGGCCTTGGGCACGGCCTTCGAGGTTTTCAATTATGACTCCGAGAGCAAATTGGAGACGATCCTGTTAAACGGTAAGGTGAAGATTGGCTTGGGAGGTCCCAATGTGAAGAACAGGCGTGAGGTGATATTGAATCCGAACGAGATGTTGGTTTTCGACAAACAAGCGAATACCGTTAGAGTTAAGACGGTTAATGCCGAAGAGTATTCGGGTTGGCGTAACGGTGTCCTCAGTTTTGAGAACGAACGCTTGAGCATGATCCTTACCCGTCTGGAGCCTTGGTTCGGGCGGAAGATAAAATGCCCGAAGGAGATAGCGGAAAAATATCGGTTTACGTTTAAGGTACGGGATGAATCCTTGGAGCGAATCCTGTTTATGCTGAGCAATACGTCGCCCATTAAATACAGAGAGAAAGACAATGAATATGAACTATATATAAAGGGAGATAAATGAGTGTCTAACGTTAAATTCTAAAAGATATGCTTGTTAACAGTTCTTAAGTCTAATAAAAAAACAGGAGGACAAACTAGGTTTCTCCTCCTGATCAAATGTTCTTGACGGCAGGCGTTAGGAGTTGAGAGGCCGACACACCTGCTAATTTATTCATCAGAAACATTACAAAGTTATGAAAAAAATCAGAAAAGTAAACCGAGTCATGAAGATAAGTACGTTGTTATCCTTGGCTTTCGCATGTACTGTATCCGCTTCTACCTATGGACAGAATTATAAGCTTTCCATGAATAAACAGGATTGCAGTATATCGGAAGTGCTAAAAGAAATAGAGAAAAATAGTGAGTACACGTTCTTCTTGAATGATAATCAAGTAAATGTAAATAGGAAAACGAGTGTAAAAGCAAATAATGCCTCGTTAGAGGAGGTCTTAGAGCAAGCCTTGAAAAATACGGGATACCAATATGAGATTGTAGACCGGCAGATTATAATTAAGTCAAAGAGTGTTTCAAGTGTCTCACATCCGAATGCCTTATTCCAGTCTTCGCCACGAAAGATTACCGGACAAGTAAAAGATGCGTTGGGAGAACCCATTATCGGGGCGAATGTTGTCGTTAAAGGCACTACGAACGGAACGATTACGGATATCGATGGAAACTTCAGTCTGGAAGTACCGGACAATGCGATCTTGGTAGTTTCTTATATCGGTTATACGGATCGTACGGTCGAGGTCGGTAATTCTTCGAAAGTAATGGTTAGCCTGTCCGAGGATACCCAGAAGTTGGATGAGGTTGTGGTCGTAGGTTACGGAACGCAGAAGAAAGTGAATTTAACGGGAGCGATCTCCTCTTTGGATGCGGAGACGTTGGAGAATCGCCCGATCACCAACTCGACCCAAGCGTTGCAAGGTACGCAAGGTGTTTACGTAAATCAAGCGGGTGCTCAGCCGGGAGCGGACGGGGCGACGATTCGTATTCGTGGTCAGGGAACCTTGAACGATAATAACCCGTTGATTTTGGTGGATGGTATCGAGTTCCCGTTGGAAGCGGTAAATCCGAATGATATTGAGAGTATTTCCGTATTGAAAGATGCGGCTTCTTCCGCTATCTACGGTTCTCGTGCGGCGAATGGCGTTGTCTTGGTAAAGACAAAGGGGGGAAAGAAAGGTAAGTTTACCGTCGATTATAATAATTATTTTGGCGTGCAGCAGGCTACCTATCTGCCGGATTTCGTATATGACCCGGTCGTATTTATGGAAATGAGAAACCAAGCGCAACGGAACGAAGGTAAACTAACGGTGGATTATTCTGATGCGTTAATCGAGGAGTACAAACAAGGTATGTTGACAGACCCGATTATGTATCCGCAGAATAATTGGTTGGATATCATGTATAATAATGCCTTTATCATGGAGCATAACATGCGTTTCTCCGGAGGTGATGATAAATATACGTATTCCGTATCTTTAGGTTATGGCGATCAAAATGGAGTATTGCGTGGTACGGACTCCAATAAATATACTTTAGCCGTGAATACGACTGCTCAGGTAAATAGCCGTTTGAAGATCGGCGCTAATATCAATGCGCATTATCAGATCTATAATGAGCCGGTAGCGGGTGTGGCAAACTTAGTGGAGATGACTTATAAAGCGCAGGCTTTCCACCCGACTTATACGGCCGATGGTCGCTATGCGGATACTTTTATCCGTACTCCTGGGCATAATATCTATCGCCATCCGTTGGCGTTGGCCGATGAGGGCGAGAACAAGCATAAGTCCTTGCGTATGTTGGCGAATTTGTCTGCGGAATATAAGCTTCCGTTTGATATCGTTTATAACTTGAATGTCGGTTTAAACAAATATGATTATCTGCAATCTCGTTTTGCGCCTGATGTATACGAATATCAGTTGAAGACCAATGAGGAGAAACGAGTGGTTTATGACGGTCAGAATACACGCCATGCTTATAAAGGTGATAAGAATAACTTGGCAGTTACGGTATTCAATACCTTATCTTGGGGCAAGAAGTTCAATGATGCCCATGACGTAAAAGTCTTGGCTGGCTATAGTTTTGAGAGTGATGATAAGACTGAATTTTCCGCTAAGGTAGAAGGTTTCTTAGGGAACGAGTTGCACGAATTAAATGCGGGTTCTAGTAATCCGAGTGTAGCGGGCACTTCCTCGAGATCAGTCTTGATGTCTTATTTTGGTAGGGTGAATTATGGTTATAAAGACCGTTATTTATTTGAGGGTAACTTTCGTTATGATGGTTCGTCCCGTTTTGCCAAAGGAAATCGTTGGGGTATTTTCCCTTCATTCTCTGCCGGATGGCGTTTGAGCGAGGAAGAATTTATGAAAGATATTCCTTGGATCTACAATCTGAAATTGAGAGCTTCTTGGGGACAATTGGGTAACGAGCGTATCGATTTGTTCCGCTACGTGGACCTAATGAACTTGAAGGTGATAAAAAATGATGGTTCAATCACGGATTATAACTACCCGTTGAATGGAGCGATGCAATCCGGAGCGGCTATTACCGCCTATAACGATCCGAACATTACATGGGAGACAACGACCATGACGAATGTCGGTATTGACGCTAGCTTATTAAACGGAAACTTGGATTTCTCTTTCGAGTTCTTTGATAAACGTACTTCCGACATCTTGCGTAAGGTTACTTTGCCGGATCAAGTAGGTGGTCTGGATGGGCCGATCCGTAATATCGGCGAGGTGAGCAATAAAGGTTTCGAGTTGAATATGGGGTATCGGAACAATATCGGGGACTTCCGTTACGAGGTAAATGGAAATATGACCTTTATCAAAAATAAGATCGTTAGCTTGATGGAATGTTTATCTTGGAAGAAGGAAAGCCTATCGATTCTTATTATATGCTTCATGCTATCGGTATTTTCCAATCTGAGGAGGAAATCAAGAATAGTCCGTATCAAACCGCGGCTACTAAACCGGGATATCTGAAGTTTGAGGATACGAATGGAGATGGGAAAATTACCGAAGATGACCGCCAGATACGTGGTGGTGTGATTCCTAAGATAACTTATGGATTCAATATCAACTTAGGATATAAGGATTGGGATCTGAGCGCTTTCTTCCAAGGTGTAACTGATGTCTATACATATGGAGACCGCATTGGTGCTACTCCTTTATGGTTTGGTTGTGGTTTGCCGGAACAATGGTTGACGGATGCTTGGACTCCCGAGCGGGGAACCAGCGCTACATTGCCTATCTTGACTACATATGAAGGATGCTTGAACGAGAATTTCCGTACAAATGATTTCTGGTTGAGAAACGCCTCTTATTTACGTTTGAAGAACTTGCAACTTTCTTATAACGTACCGGTCTCTTTCTTGAAAAGCGGTGTTGTTAAGAGATTGAAGGTCTTTGTCAATGCGCAAAACTTATTCACGTTCTCTCCGATGAAGGATTTTGATCCGGAGAAGAACTTGAAGGGAAGCAACTGGTATGCCTATCCGTCTGTACGGACTTATACGGCAGGTGTTAATGTCACATTTTAAATAATAAGGAATAATAATATGAGACGTAAAATATATAAGATGATATGTGTCGCTGTCGCTTGTATGAGTTTAACCGCTTGTGATAGCTGGTTGGATGTAGATCCTTCCGATCAATATTCCACGGAAACATTCTGGAAGACAAAAGAGCATGCGAGCGCCGGTATAATGGGATGTTACAACGCATTGAAACCTTGGCGTTCATTGCATACGATGGAATTCGATATGTTGACAGCGAATGCGATGCCTTATAACGAGGCGAATGGTACGCAAGCAATTGGAAAAGGTGAACATTTGTCTACTACGGCTTTAATCGGAAGCTTATGGAAGAACTGTTACGTTGGCATTGGCCGTACGAATACTTTCATCGCTAATGTCGGAGGTGTCGATATGGACGAGTCGGAGAAGGCGAAGATGGTGGGTGAAGCCAAGTTCTTACGAGCTTTCTATTATTTAAGTCTGGTCGATAAATTCGGAGGTGTGCCACTGATTATAGATGCTCCCAATGCGGATGAGCAAGCCGAATTACCTCGCAATTCCAAGGAAGAGGTAGTGAATCAGATTGTCAAGGATTTGGAGGAGGCCGCTGCCGTGCTACCGGACACCTATGCTAGCTCAGACTTGGGACGTGCGACAAAAGGTGCCGCATTAGCGTTAAAAGCCCGTACTTTATTATATAATTCTCGTTGGGCGGAGGCGGCCCAAGCTGCTAAGCAGGTAATGGAGTCTGGCGTTTATCAATTATTCAATGATTATCGTCATTTCTTTAGCGAAGATAATAAATATAATTGTGAGGTAATCTTTGATATAGAAGCGAAATTGCCAGAGTATCCAACGGATTATGATCAGAATATCTGGCGCTTGAATCGTCCGGCTCCCTTGAAGGAACTGGTTGATACATATCTCTGTGTTGACGGGAAGACGATAGAAGAGTCACCACTTTATGATCCGACTCGTCCGTATGAGAACAGAGATCCCCGTTTATTGAAATCGATCGTTTGCATCGGTTATCCGTATTTAGGAAAGACGATCACAAAAGAAGATGTGGCGACTACGGGTTTCGGTGTGAAGAAATACACTTCTTATGAGGATGATGTAACGATTCCTTTAGTAGAACGTTCGGCTTTCAATTTCATTTTGATTCGTTATGCGGAAGTTCTGTTGACGTATGCCGAGGCGCAGAATGAGGCGAGTGGTCCTGATCAGTCAGTTTATGATGCCATCAACCAATTGCGTAGGCGTCCGGATATCAATATGCCGGAAGTACCAAAAGGTTTGACGAAAGATCAGATGCGTGAGGTAATCCGCCGTGAACGCCGTATCGAGTTGACCTTTGAAGGACTCTACTATTCGGATATCTTGCGCTGGAAAACCGCTGAGAAAGAAAATAATGGTATGATGCATAATTATGAGGGAATAGAAGTCGTGAAACGTTCTTTTAATCCGAAACGAGATTATTTATGGCCGATCCCT
>OHRL01001561.1_pt1 | contig 11965 bp, 10 predicted proteins | sample 1578331 | NCBI WGS metagenome assembly OHRL01 (sample SAMEA3879608, study PRJEB24766) | human gut metagenome | biome: human-associated habitat; feature: feces | place: USA | collected 1985/1987
ATGGTCGTTGCTTTTTCACAATCGCATCTGCCTATAATATACCCCATCAAAACCAAAAAATCAATCATTTTTATCAGGTACAGAACGCCCAGGATAAGGGCAATTCCCACGGTATTGGCTTTTACAATATTCCACAGCTCCAGACGCCGCCCCTGAACGCGCTTCGGTGTATACAGACTAAACAGGTTGTATAACAGCAGATACACAGCCACAATGCACACCATGGCAAACATATAGGTGCGAAACGGAAGCTTTCCATCATCATTCTTCAGTATTTGAAATTTAATCACCCATGCCATCACATAGGAAATTACAATAACAAAAGCATCTATCACCACTTGAAGCCTGTTAAAATGCTTTTGGTTTTCTTTAATCAAGGTCTTATCACTCTCCGTTCTCTTGTGCGTTCCCTCTCTGCTGCCATATCTCTGGCGGCAGTTCCGTACACATAGCTCTGTCTCCCTGCTGCTCTGTGCGAAGCCATACTCATTCCTCCTTTTTTCTCTTGCGCAGCTTTGTATTCTGTTCTTTTGTTTTTCTTTATCAGCCTCTATTTTTTAAGAAATTTTATGATATTTTTATAGAGTTCCCACTGATTCCTAAAATATGTCCCCGGCCTTCTGATTTTCACTTTTTTATCCGGATGCTCCTTCGATAAAAGGATTCCATTCTTAATACCTGCCAGATATTCTCTTCCAAAGCCTTTCGTTGCAAAAAACAGGGCTTTACAGCTAAAGCCAAGAAGCAGCAGAGGAAAATTCCAGATAATCTGAAGAAGGGGCATGTTTTTATAAATTAAATATACATTATTTCTGGAAGAATAGCGTACTTTAAAAAGGTTATATCTGGAACCGCTGGTACCGCTTCCTGCATGATAAACCCTGGCTTTTGGACAAAACCAGTTTTCATATCCATACAGTCTCGCTCTGTATCCCACATCCAGATCCTCTAAATAGGCAAAATGTGCCTCATCAAAATATCCGATTTCATCCAAAATTTTTCGACTGTAAATAGCCGCTCCTGCACAGGAGGAAAAAATTTGTTTTTCTTTGGTATAGTTTACTTCGGGTCTTCCTTTTCCGTCTGCAAAAGCCCAGCCTAAAGCACAGTAATAATTTCCACCGTCATCCATTTTACTTTTATCAGAAAGCTGCATCATTTTTCCCTGGCAGGAACAGGCATTTGGATGGCGTTTCATTGCTGCTGCCAGATTCTTTATAAAATATTTTTCTGCTATGGTATCGTTATTCAGCAGCAAAACATAAGGGCTTTTGGACGCCCGGATTCCCGCATTCACACCTCCGCAAAATCCGGTATTTTCCGGCAGGGCGATCAGCCTTACCCAGGGATAATATTCCTGTAGGTATTCCACACTTCCATCCTCAGAACCATTATCTACCAAAATCACTTCAAAATCTCGATATACCTGTCTTGCCATGGCATCCAGGCAGTTTTTTAAATATTTTTTTCCGTTATAATTCGGAATAATCACAGAAACTTCGCACATGGTATTCTAAGCCTTTCCATCCTTTGGTTTCAAAGAATAATTCCATTTGGAAAGAGATAAATTTTTATTGTAATAAGGGTCTCCCTTTTTCAAAAGGTCCTCCCATCTGCACCGCATAAATTCAATTTCTGACTGGAACCGTCTTACTTTCTCTTTGCTGTCCTCGGTTCCTCTGCTTTTGGACTCGTAATGATACAATTCCACATAAGGATTGTAAACCACAAGGTAACCAAGCTGCCGCACTCTGAGGCAAAAGTCCACATCATTAAAAGCCACAGCAAGCTCTTCTTCAAAACCATGAACCTGTTCAAAAATGCTGCGCTTTACCATCATACAGGCTGCTGTCACTGCACTTAAATCCTGGATAATGGAAGCTTTGTGCATATAGCCGGAGCGTTCCCGGTCCATGTCCACAAACATATGTCCTGCAATTCCACCAATGCCAATAACCGTACCGGCATGCTGAATGGTGTTATTTCCATAGTAAAGCTTCGCTCCCACGATTCCAGTGTCTTTTCTCTGACAAAAGCCCAGCATTTCTTCTATCCATTCCGGAGTAATGATTTCCGTATCATTATTCAAAAATAATAAATATTCTCCCTTTGCCTTGCCTGCTGCATAATTATTAATAGCAGAATAATTAAAGGGATACTTCCATCTCAAAAGCCGCACCCTGGGATTCTGAGAAAGTTTTTTATAATAATCAAAAATTTCACTGCTGGTACTGTTATTCTCCACAATAAGGATTTCAAAATTTTTGTAAGTGGATTTCGTCAAAATGGAATTCACGCATTTTTCCAAATCTTCCCTGGCGTCCTTATTTGGAATAATAATAGAAACCAGCGGATTTCCCTGAACCGGATACGTAACCCGGTAAAACCCATAGTCTTTGGTATGGCTCACCTTTCCTTTTAACCCACAGCGTTTTAGATTGGCTTCCACTGCCCGCTTACCGGCTTCAAAGGCATAGAGCTTGCTGTCCGGATTATCTGCGGTTGAGGACTGATGGGTTCTCCAGTGATATAAAATTTCCGGTATGTGATGAATGTGTTTTGCCTGCTCCACACATCGGAAAATAAAATCATGGTCCTGTGCCCCGTCAAAAGCAGCCAGAAAGCCTCCTATCTGCTCTACCAGTGTTCTCTTTGCCACAAAAAAATGACAGATGTAATTATTAGAACGCAGCAAATCCAGATTAAAATCCGGCTTTAAATGAGGCTGGAAATGCTCCAGGCTATCTCCTCTTACCTTGTCCTCATCTGTATACAATACATCAATATCCGGTTCCTTTTCTAATGCTGCCGCTATTTCATACAATGCATTAGGCGCCAGCAGATCATCATGATCCAGAAGTCCCACAAAATCGCCGGAAGCCATTGCAAAAGCCTGATTGGTATTTTCTGCGATTCCCATATTTTTTTCCAGTTTTTTCCACCTGATTCTGGAATCTCTGGCCGCATATTCTTTGAGTACATACTCCATGGATGCATTCTCAGGACTGGCATCTGCAATGCAAAGTTCCCAGTTTTCATAAGTCTGCTCTAAAAGAGAATCCATCATCTGACACAAAAACTTCTCCGGCGTCTGATATGCCGGTACAACAACACTGATTTTAGGAGCATACTTCCATTTTCTTTTCTTTTGCTTTTCCAGTTCTTCCCTGGTAGGTACGTAAGCTTCATACCAGGGACCATAGGGAACTTCTTCTGGTTCAAACCGTTCATGCAGCCGCACCCAGAATTCTTTTGGTCCATAATGCTTCAGATAACGCAACCCTTTTTGTATGGTATAAGGGGATAACCGGCCAAGAAGCCTTCCCCATTGAATTTTTCCATTGGGCATTTCTATACACCTGCCTTAACTTTCCAATTTGTTCTTGCATCCTTTTATCTCTGCGTACACGCAGGGCTCTGCAAGGCTCATTTTACCATATTTTTTGTTTAAAGAAAACCTTTAATGTGTTATACTGGAATTATCTGCATGAAAGGAGATAAACTATTGAAACAGAAACACCCTATTTTAAAACTATTGTGCCCTTTTCTGGCGCTTCTATTACTCTTACAGACTCCCATTTCGGTGTCTGCAAAAACCTTTCCAAAAAGCTGGCCACAGGCTCCGGAGATTTCCAATGAAACGGGAATTTTAATGGAAGCTGCTACCGGACAAGTGCTTTTTGACAAAGGCATGGATGAAGTCCGTTATCCTGCCAGCACTACCAAGGTTATGACCGCCTTACTGATTTTGGAAAATATTGAGGATTTAAGTGAAGTAATTACCTTTACAGATGTAATTACACCGGATTTAGAACCAGGCAACTCTACCATTGATGCCAAGGTTGGAGAACAGCTTACGGTAGAACAATGTCTCTATGCCATTATGCTTGCTTCTGCCAATGAAGTCTGTACCCAGATGGCTGTCCGGGTAGCTGGTTCTGTAAGTAATTTTACAGCCATGATGAATGAACGTGCCGCAGAACTGGGATGCGAAAACACCCATTTTGTGAATGCCAATGGCCTTCCTGATCCGAATCACTATACCACTGCCCATGATTTGGCAAAAATTCTGGCTGCCGCAGTAGCAAATGAGGATTTCTGTAAGATTTCCGGTGCTTCTGCTTATACCATTCCGCCTACTAACATGACCGCTTCTGCCAGAAACCTGTCTAATACCAATGCTCTTATCGCAGAGGGGGATTCCCATTATGAAGGCGTTCTTGCCGGAAAGACAGGCCACACAGAAGCTGCCAGAAACACCCTGGTTACAGCCGCCAGACGGGACAATATGACTCTGATTTGTGTTGTCATGCGTTCTGAGGGAAAAGACCGCTTCACAGACACCACAGCGCTTTTTGACTATGGTTTTAATAATTTTCATATGGAGCCTGTGTACTGGATGGATGAAGAGAATCCGGCAGGATATGCAGTGCTGCCAAAAGATGTCTCTCCTGGCAGTCTTGCAATCAAGGAAGAGGACAGCCCTGATCTTCGTACCAGAACCTATTCCTATCAGGGAAGTGAAATCCTGAAGGTTTATGCCTCTCTTCCCATGGAAGTAAAAACCAGAACCACCTCAGATATGTCTCTGGTAAAAACAGGAGTATCCGAAATTCAGATCGGTTCTCCTATTATCTTCCCAGTGATGATGGTGATTCTGGCTGTGCTGGTTGTGATTCTAATTGTGGTGATTGTAAAGGCAGTGTTGGATTCTAAAAAGCCAAAAAAGAAGAAAAAAAGAAAAGTGAACTGAAAATAGCAAAACAAAAAATGCAGCACCTTCACACCGTTTCATCAAATCTGTCTGGTACGCTTTGAGACTTCACTCAAGGCGAACACAGACAGAGCGTGAACGGTATGAAGGTGCTGCATTTGCGTCTAGTGGATAGCTTTTCTATTCGCAGTCATAAAATTTCAAAATATCCTGCTCCAGACTCTTCCAGTCGCGAACTCCCGCTGTTTCCAAACCTCCCTGATATAAGGTTTCTCTCAATACCGGATCTGTACTGATTCTTTGGATTGCAGCAAGCCCTGCTTCCAGGTCTCCACATGGATAGAGCAGACAGTTTTTCCCGTCAACCAGGTATTCCTGATTTCCATCATTTGGCACAACTACTGCATAACCTCCCGTTGCCATCATTTCCAATGGCGGATAGGAAAAGCTTTCCAGAAAGCTGGTTTTTAGCAGAATATGGCACTGACGGTATATCTCTGCTACTTCACTAAACGGTATCTTATGAAGAAATTTATCCACATGATACCATTCCTTAGGCTCTGCATTATAGGACATATACCAGATTTCATATTTGCTGTGATCCAGTTGGTTGGTAATACGAAAGCTTTCATCTACATTTTTATAATAAACGCCGCAGTCTCCTTCAATAAGAATTCTGATTTTTCCTGAAAAATCCCTCTTTACAGGTTGATAGTTTTCTGTATGGATTCCATTTGGCAAATATCTGGCTTCCTGTTCATAATCCTCTTTCAGCCATTTTTCACACCACTTGGAAATAGTCAAAAACTGCACATCCACTTTGGGCGAATATTTCTGGTTTGCTTCAAGTCGCAAAGGATCCATCGGTTCATAAAAATTGGTTTCAAAATTCTGTACCAGATAATATCGCTGTCCGATATTAGAATATCCCTCCAAGAATTTTACTGTGGACCACATAGTTGCAACTGCCTTATCAAAGTGTCCACAAATAATGCTTTCCCTGCTTGGCAATACCGGGAATTTAATTCCCTGAAATTCACACCAGGTACTGTCATCAATATCATCATTAATAATAGTAACATCATATCCATGTTCCCGAAGCACCTTGCAATGCTCAAAAGCCACCATAATACCGCCGCTGATATTTAAAGCAGGCAATACCATTGCAATATTGGGAACATACATACTCTTAATAAATTTCATAAGAGGGAATCCTGTATACAATGTTACACAATGCACTTTGCAGTAATCATAGGCTGCTTTGGCAATACACTCTCTTTTCTGCGTATCTACTATCAGAGCTTCCAGGCCTTCGTACCATTCCTCACAGGTATTTGCCAGAATTCCTGTTTTATTATGCTCAATCATCCTTTTAAAAGCGCCCAGATTGCTTGCAATCGTCGGTACACGGACTAATGCTGCCTCCACCCATTTATTCTCTGATTTTGCTTCATTAAAAATACTCTCTTCTAATGGAGCCAGATTAATGTCCATAGATGCAATCATTTCAGGAAGTTTCTTCCAGTCAGCAAAAGGATGGGCAATTACCCTCTCTTTAAAAGCTTCAAATTCCTTAGGAATATCCAGGATTCCGGCAATATGAAGTTCCGTTTGTGGGTATTTTTCCATGATTTTTGCAACTGCAGGCTGGATTAAAATAAAATCATCGTTGTGGGTAATACTTCCACTGAAATACCCTAATTTTACTGTTTTTCTGCCTTCCGCTTTTTTCTCAGCTACCGCTTTTTCATAAGCCTCTTCTGAAAGCTTGAGCATTTCCTCAGATGCAGTATTTCGGTTAATAAAAACCTTTGGTACATAATGTTTTAATTCTTCTGCCATACCTTCTGTTGTTGTAATGGCAGCGTCACACATTTTCAGTACCTTTTGCATATTGCGGACACCTTCGTCATATCCTTTTCGTTCTTCTGGTGACATGGTATCCAGATATTTAATGGTGTCCGTATATTTTGTATCAATAACCAAGTCATCAATATCATAAATGACTGTTTTATTCAATTCTTTGGCCAGTCGTATAAATTCTCCCAGTTCTTCTGTATAAGGACATCTGAAAATCACAAAAGCTCTGTAATTTCTCACCTGCTCTATACTCAGATGCAAATAAAAGTTTTCATCACAGTCAATATTGTTTGCCTTAAGCTGCTCCATCTGATGCTGTACCCTGTAGCGTGGCGGATGGGGCAGTGTGTTATAATCACAGCCATTAATAAATAACACGTCTTTATAAATTTTTCCTATATATTTCAACTGCTGTTTTCTGATTTTTGCTGTATGAATATAACTTACTGTTTTTCTGGCAACACCTGTAACGCCTTCCTCTTTCAATGCTTTTAAAGTTTTTCTTCCAAGAGAACCTATTCCTTCCATTGATTACCTCCTATACTATCCGCAATATCTTCCACAGTGGATGATAACATTGTTCTTGGTCAAACTGCTGACTCCAAACAGTTATAAACCGGTTTCTCTCTTCTTCTTTCTTCTCCTCCATGAGTTCTTGTCCGATAAAACGAATCTGGGCAAAACATGTCCAAACATTGTTCTTCCCTTTTTCCATTCCTCTTAAACAAAAGTCCATATCCTCATAACCTTTACAAGCATTTGCAAACCCCTGAAGCTCTCTCCATACTTTCTTTGAAAACATCATGCATGCTGCTGAAACCCCCGTTGTCTCTCTCACATGGCAAAGCAAAGCTTCATAGCCAATATCTGCTCTGGTATCATGCTCACACAAAAGCCGCAATCCTGTTTTCGTTTCTCTATCTAATGCAATTCCCGCATATGCAATTCTGTCATCTTTGTAATACATTTTAGGACCAACTGCACATACATCCTCTCTTTGACTGAACATCAGCATTTCTTTTATCCAGTTTTTTTCTATCGGCCTGCATCTAGTGTCAAAAAGCAGCAGTATTTCCCCTTGTGCTTCTTTCACCGCCTGATTCCAGTTCCAGGCTTTACTTTTTTCTTTATCCAAAGAAATCCTGTGAAGACTGATTCCGTCCCGAAGGCTGATTTCTAAATCCTTCTCTGCAAAATAAAGCAGTTCCAGATTTTTATAGTCTGTGTTTTCTTCTAAATTTCTGATACATGCTTCCAGTTCTTCCAGGTTCTCTGTTCCATGCAAAATCAAAGATACCTTAAATTCTTCTTTCAGTTCATAGGTAATTCGATAAATCGTCTGAAAAGGCAGGTTGCTGGCTGCTTTGCCATTCTCCCCTGTCCTTATAAGCTGTTGATCAATAGCCCGGATGGCAGAATCTACTGCATAGAGTTTTGTTCCTAAATCCTTTGACACAGAATTATCATGAACCCGCCAGTAATACAAAACCTTTGGAATATGTGTAATCCTGGTAGTTTTTTCGGTCAAACGCAGAACCATATCATGATCCTGGCTTCCATCACATTCCTTACGGTAAAATTCCTGTTCACCCTCCAGCAGTCTCTTATGAAATACTGTAAAGTGACAAATATAATTGTGGGAACGCAGATCATCCTTTCCAAATCCTGGTTTCAGATTAAACATCAGAGGATCTTGAATTTCTTCAATTTTCCCCGAAAATTTCACCTCATCTGTATATAAGAATTCTGCTCCGGTTTCTTCTATTGCGTTCATAACCTCATATAAAGCGCTTGGATGAAGCAAATCATCATGATCCAGCAATCCAAAATATTCTCCCGTTGCAAGTTGAATACATGCATTGGTATTTTCAGAAATCCCCTTGTTTTCCGGCAAAGAATAATATACAATCCTTGAATCCTGCTCTGCTCTCTTTTGACAGATTTTTCCTACATACTCATGTTCTTTGTCACTGCCATCTGCCAGACACAATTCCCAGTTTCCATAGGTCTGCTTTTCCATAGAATCTAAAAGTTCAATCAGAAAGTTTCTGGGCGTATTATAAAGAGGTGTAATAATACTAAACTTTATACTATTTTCAAACTTTCTTTTTCTCTGTGCCTCCAGTTCCTCTTCTGGAACTATATGAGCTGCCTGTACAGTTTTTATTCCAGGTCTCTTATGGTAACGTTTATTTTCCAGTCTTTTGATAAAAGATCCAGTTCCATAATCCCTGTAAATCTGAACTGCATTTTTCGCTTTTTGCATGATACGTTTCATATTTTCCACACGATTTCCTTTCTGCCATATTCCACTCTGTAGTTCTCTTACTTGAAAAGATTATACAAAAATCTCATAAACAAAATTACATACAGTGTAAATATCAAAAAAACACAGAAGGTTTCCACATCAAAACGATGGGTAACTGTTTTTAAAATCAATGTTCCGTTTTCTACCTTTTCCCCTGCTACAGTCAAAGAGGTATTCTCTTCCTTTACCTGCTCATAGGAAAATCCCGCTCCGGAAGTTTCCCCAAGGGGTACATTGGTATATACTGAAAATTCAAAAGGTACTTCTTTACAATTTTCTACACGGTCAAAAGAGAACTCAAAAAACTTGCTGTTTTTAATTTCTTTTCCTTCCACCTCTCCTGAGGCAACCACCACTCCTGTAGAAAGATTTTTTAAATGATACTGTAACTTCGTATTCTCTGCGGAGTTAAAAACCGTACTTTTAATCCGGATGCCATCCAGATGCTCTTCTTCGCATACAAACTCCTGCTGCACACCTAACTGGGTTAAAACTCCTGTATTAGAATACGCAGAGGGGTCTATTTCCTTATTATAAATGTTATGAACCTTTGCTATGTGTGCGTAGAAAAAAGCAAACACAATCAGCAATATTATTCCCAGAATACTCTTCATTCTTTTTTTCATATTTTCCACCTACTTATGATTGTCTGTAAATTTCTCCTACTTCCATAGCATCTCCCATCATTTTCAGTCTGCCCTTTTCCAGCCAGACCACCTTGGAACACAAGCTCTGAACCTGGTCAATACTGTGAGACACAAACAAAATGGTAGTTCCGGCTTCCTTCATTTTTCGAATCCTTGCCTCACACTTTGTCTGGAAATGAAAATCACCTACAGACAGCACTTCATCCACAATCAGAATATCCGGCTGTCCAATGGTGGCAATTGCAAAGGCTAATCTGGAAATCATACCGGAGGAAAAATTCTTCACAGGAATATTCATGAAATCCTTTAATTCTGAAAATTCTACAATGTCATCATAATACTCATTCATCTGTTCCTTGGAATATCCCAGAATCGCACCGTTCAGGTAAATATTCTCTCCTGCTGTCAGGTCATAGTCAAATCCTGCTCCCAGTTCAATCAGCGGAGCTACATTTCCCCGAACAATCACACTTCCTTTTGTTGGCTTCAAAACACCTGCAATAATTTTCAGCATGGTACTTTTCCCGCTTCCGTTCAGTCCAATAAGACCTAAGGAATCTCCTTTTTCCAGAGAAAAAGAGATATCATTCAGCGCCCAAAATTCATTGTAGGATATCTGTTTCTTCAACGTCTTAATAAAGTATTCTTTAAAACTATCAAATTTTTCTGATGCCAGATTAAATTTCATGGAAACCTGCTGGACTTCCACAATCGGCTTATTCTCCATGGCACATTCTCCCCTATAAGTTTAAAATAAAATCATCCTGTTTTTTATAAAAAACAATCAGTCCTATCACCATTGCCAGGATTGCTTCTATGCCTCCAATCAGCAGATTCATCCCCCCCGGAATACTATTGTTCAGCATGGTATCCCGGAACATAATCAGATAATTGGTAATAGGATTTGCCAATACCACATATTTCATCCACTGAGGCAAAATAGACATGGGATAAATAACAGGTGTCAGATACATTAACGCTGTAATAAACACAGAATAAAAATGCATAATATCCCGGAACTTTACCACTACCGCAGAAAGAAACAATGAAACTCCCAGAGAAAACATCACCAGAAGCGCCAGTGGAATAAAAGATAACAGTGCGGTCCAGTGAAGCTCTGCCCTTGTAGCTACCATCACAAACAACAGGGCAGTAAAGGCAGCCATAAGATTGATAAAACTGGACACAACTCTTGATACTACAAAAAGATATTTAGGTACATACACTTTTTTTATCAAGGGAGCATTAAAAATAATAGCACCCATGGCATTATTGGTAGAATCTGAATAAAAGTTAAAAATAACCTGTCCGCTTAAAAGATAAAGTGGAAAATTTTCAATGTCGAACTTAAACAGATTTGAAAATACAATAGATAATACAATCATCATCAGCAAAGGATTTAATAAGGTCCACAAAACACCCATAATGGATCTTCTGTATTTTATTTTAATATCCCTTGACACCAACTCATTAAGCAGTGGCCTGAATCTTTTAAAATTTTCTATATACGTTGACAAGACGCACCTCCATAGACTATTTGGATTCACATTTTTCATTTAGTTTACACCATTTAATGCCAGAAATCAACTAACAGTCAAATCATTTCCATCAGTCTCTCCACCAAAAACACTGCCCCACAGGAAAATAAGGCCACAGTCACCAGACTTTTTTTCTTAAAAGCCAGCAAAATTGCTACTGCAAATCCTGCGAATCCGGAAACCACAGACGCAGTGGCATATAAAATTGCCGGAAATGTCATGGCTGCCAGACAGGCATATGGAATATAATACAAAAATGACCGGACATACACATTGGTAATTTTTTTCTGAATCAGTGTTAAAGGAAGCATGCGAATCAAATACGTAACACCAGCCATTACAAAAATATATGCATAAATCATTCCTCACCCTCCTTTAGCGGAAACAGCACAGCGCCCACAGCAGCCGCTGCTACTGTACAAATAATAATCATAAAGCCGGAAGATACCTGTCTTAGTACAGGCAGATAATAAAAGGCACAACTAAGGAGCAACGCAATCAGCACCACTGTTCGCACTTCCTTATGTTCTTTTGCCGGCGGTACTACAATGGCAATAAACATTCCATACAAGGCCACACCCAGGGCGCTGATAACTGTTCCTGGAAGTAAGGTACTTGCCACAGCTCCTGCCAGGGTACCGCCTACCCATCCTAACACCGGCAGAAGAATCAGACCATATAAATACTTTGCCCCAACGGTGCCAGGCTTTGAACTTGCCACCGCAAAAATTTCATCTGTATTGCCATAAGCAATCAACAGGCGGCTTCTCATCTTTACTGAATCATCTAATTTCTGTGAAAGAGAAACTGACATTAAGGCATAACGGATGTTTACCACCAACTGAGTCAATGCCATCTCCATCAAGGAAGCATTTGAAACAATCACCGTAAGTCCGGC
>OHRL01001574.1_pt1 | contig 11895 bp, 10 predicted proteins | sample 1578331 | NCBI WGS metagenome assembly OHRL01 (sample SAMEA3879608, study PRJEB24766) | human gut metagenome | biome: human-associated habitat; feature: feces | place: USA | collected 1985/1987
AGCCTTGCCGCCGCAGCCCGGCCATGACCGTCATCAGGGAAAACAGGATCGCCAGCGTGCGCAGGTCGATGTAGCCGAGATACTGCGCATCCGGCAGAACAAAGAAGGCGGAGACAACGGCCAGCACAGCGGCTGCGGTGAGGACCGTTTCCTGCTGAATGAATTGTTTGAGTTTCATAGAGACACATCCTTGTAGTTGTAAAGGCAGTCCTGCTGCGATGCCGGACGGCCTTTTTTCGTATTTCAGAGCAGCAGTTCAAACAACCCGATCATCAGCGGCATGGTCAGGATGGAAAGCAGCGTGCTCAGGACATAGAGCGCACTGGAATGAGAAGCATCCAGGTCATAGAGCTGTGCCATGGAGGTGACTGTTGCACAGGCGGGGGTAATGGCAGAAAAGTAGACCGTCATCAGGATGGACTTGCCGTCCGGGATCCAAAGGGATGCGTGAACTGCCCAAAGCAGCAGAACGATGACCAGCGGAACACCCAGCAGACGCAGAAATACCGGCAGATAGTTGCGCGGGGTGCAGAAAACCTTTTTAAGAGGCACTTCCGCAATGGCCATGCCTGCCAGCAGCATTCCCATGGGGCCGATCATATTGCCGACACTGCTCAGTGTGCTGGTGATCGGGGCAGGCAGCGAGATGTGCAGCAGGTACAGCAGAGCACCGGCTGCAATGGCGATCAGGTTGACATTGGTAAGGAGCTTGCGCCATTCCAGCCGGGCAGACCCCTGCAGACAGGCACTTGCATGGGTCCAGAGCAGTACCAGCTGTACAATGACAAAGGCGCAGGAGTAGACAACATATTTCTCCCCCAGCAAGGCCTGCACAATGGGAATGACCAGCGCGGCGGCATTGCTGTAAATAATATTGACCTGCTCCACGGCGTCCAGCTTGAGAGCTTTGCGGAACAGCGCATTCAGAAGCAGAAATACAACGTGCATTCCTACGGCGATGCCCATGGAATAAAGCAGCCCGGTGCGGATCTCCGGTGTATCCTTGATCTGAAAGGCGTTCAGAACGACACAGGGCATGACCAGATAAACAAAGACCACAGACAGCACCTTACTGTCCGATGACTTCAACAAGCCGGTTTTCACAACGGCATATCCCATCAGCAGAATCAGAAATAGCTGCGCGATCTGCTGCATCAATAAAAGGCTGATTTGCATTTGGATCTCCTCTTTTGCAATTCGTTTTTGCAGCACCATCCTACTCCATTGGCGGGGCATCGTCAAGAGAAAACAGAAAAAATACGATCTGAATATGAGATGGACGTCGCACTTTACGAAAACGGCAAGCCCATCTATTATGACTTTACGGCGTGTCCGGCAGCGGAGTTTGCCAAACTGGGATTTTCCCCCGGAACGACTTTTGCCGCCTGCGTGCGGCGTATAGAATGATCAACGAGTCAGCAGCTCAAAATGATTCCGTTTGGTGACCAGCAACCCTTCCTTTTGCAGCTTGGAAAGCTCCACCGACATGGCGGCACGCTCCACGCAGAGAAAATCTGCCAACTGCTGACGGTCAAAGGGAATGTCAAAGGAGAGGGACGCCTGCCGGATGGACTCGGCAGAAAGATAGGACAGCAGCTTTTCGCGGGTGGTCCGCTTGCTGACATGGGTGATTTTATCGTTAAAAAGCAGTATTTTGTTTGCCAGAACGCTGACCAGATTGAGGATGAGCTTTTGGTGATGGTCGCAGGCGGTGGGGCAGGAGGTGAGCAGCCGCTTGATGTTCAGCAGCAGAATTTCGCAATCCTCCTCTGCCACCACGCTGATGTTCAGGATGGCACCGGGGGTGGCGGCGTAAGGCTCCCCGAAAAAGTCCCCGGTATTGCACTTGGACAGGATATTGCGGTGCCCCCAAAGATCCTCCTGGATCACAAGGGTGGAACCGGACAGCATAAGCCCCATGACCTCTGTGGAATCTCCGGCACGGAAGATATAGGAGCCCCGGGGACGGGTGATTTTCGCCGCACTGACGCAGTGCAGGATGGACAGAATCTCATCATCGGTAAGCCCGGTAAAGAAGGGGCAGCTCCGCAGAACAGGCAAATATTTTTGCATAAAGGCTCTCCTTGTTAGAATTCAAACAGACAAGATAGCCTTAGTATACTATAATAAGGCTGCAAATGCAAAAACACCCACAACAGGAGAGTATAGATATGATTCGGAAGATCATCCATATTGACGAAGAAAAATGCAACGGCTGCGGCTTGTGTGCAACCGCCTGCCACGAGGGAGCTATCGACATCATCAACGGCAAAGCAAAGCTGGTGCGGGAGAATTTCTGCGATGGCTTTGGCGATTGCCTGCCGGGCTGTCCCACCGGAGCCATCACTTTTGAAGAGCGGGAAGCCCCCGCTTACGATGAGGCGGCGGTGCAGGAAAACAAAAAGAAAAAGGAACTGCAGGAGAAGATGAAGCATCTCCACGAGGGCGGCTGCCCCGGCTCCCGGATGCGGACGCTGGAACAGCCGGAGGCTGCCGAAAGTGCAGCTTCTGCCCCCGTGCAGCCGGTCTCCCGCCTCCGCAACTGGCCGGTGCAGATCAAGCTGGCACCCGTCCATGCGCCCTACTTTGCGGGCGCAAAGCTCCTGATCGCAGCGGACTGCACGGCCTATGCCTACGCTAATTTCCATCAGGAATTTATGCGGGGCAAAGTGACCCTCATCGGCTGCCCGAAGCTGGACGCTGTGGATTACAGCGAAAAGCTCACCGAGATCCTGCGCAGCAACGACATCCAGAGCGTGACCATCCTCCGCATGGAGGTGCCCTGCTGCGGCGGCTTGGAGATGGCAGCGAAAAAGGCACTGCAGACTAGCGGAAAGTTCATTCCGTGGCAGGTGGTCACCATCTCCATTGACGGAAAAATTCTGGATTAAGCAAATAGAGAGGAACTCAAGATGGAACGTAAAATGTTTTGTTTTCAGTGCGAGCAGACGGCAGCCTGCACCGGCTGTACCGGAAAAGCGGGGGTGTGCGGCAAGACTGCCGATGTCGCACAGCTTCAGGATGAACTGACCGGCGCTCTGATTGGGCTGGCCAGAGCCACGGACGGCGGTATGCAGGCGACGCCGGAGGCATGGCGTCTGATGATCGAGGGACTTTTCACCACGGTCACCAATGTGAACTTCAACGAAAAAACGATTCGGGAGCTGATTGGCCGGGTACACGCCGAAAAAGCACAGCTGGTGCCCGACTGCTCGAGCTGTGCTGCCCCTTGCGGACGCACCAGTGACTACGACATGAACCTGCTCTGGGGCGCCGATGAGGATATCCGAAGCCTGAAATCCCTTGTTCTGTTTGGCGTGCGCGGCATGGCAGCTTATGCGCATCACGCCATGGTCTTGGGGTATACCGATGACGAGGTGAATCGCTTTTTTGCCAAGGCACTCTTCGCCATTGGCGAGGACTGGGGCATGGAGGAACTGCTGCCGATTGTGATGGAGGTTGGCGAGAAAAACCTCAAGTGCATGGCACTTCTGGATAAGGCCAACACCGAAAGCTACGGAACGCCCATACCTGTTACCGTTCCGCTGACCGTAGAAAAGGGGCCGTTCATTGTTGTCTCCGGCCATGACCTCCACGACCTGAAGCTGCTGCTGGAGCAGACGGAGGGCAAAGGCATCAACATCTATACCCATGGCGAAATGCTGCCCGCTCACGGCTATCCTGAACTGAAAAAGTATTCCCATCTCAAGGGCAATTTCGGCACGGCATGGCAGAACCAGCAGAAGGAGTTTGCGGAGCTTCCCGCGCCGGTGCTGTTCACCACCAACTGTCTGATGCCGCCGAAAGCAAGCTATGCCGACCGGGTGTTCACTACGTCGGTGGTGTCCTACCCCGAAATGATGCACATCGGAGAGGACAAAGACTTCACCCCGGTCATCGAAAAGGCTTTGGAGCTGGGCGGTTACTCCGAAGACAAGCCCTTCACCGGCATCAACGGCGGCAGCACGGTTATGACTGGCTTTGCCCGCGGTACGGTGCTTGGAGTGGCAGATCAGGTCATTGAGGCGGTCAAGTCCGGCGCGATCCGGCACTTCTTTCTGGTTGCCGGCTGCGATGGCGCACGCCCCGGCCGCAACTACTACACGGAGTTTGTAAAGCAGACGCCCGCCGATACCGTAGTGCTGACCCTTGCCTGCGGCAAATACCGCTTCAACGACATTGACCTTGGCACCATCGACGGTCTGCCCCGTCTGATGGATGTCGGACAGTGCAACGATGCTTACAGCGCCATCCAGATCGCTGTTGCCCTTGCGGATGCTTTCGGCTGCGGTGTGAATGACCTGCCACTGTCCATGGTGCTCTCATGGTACGAGCAGAAGGCAGTGTGCATCCTGCTGACGCTGCTGTATCTGGGCATTAAGAATATCCGTCTTGGTCCTACGCTGCCAGCATTCATTTCACCGAACATCCTTAACTTTCTGGTGGAAAACTATGGCATCGCACCGATTACAACGCCGAAAGAAGATCTGGAAGCATTGTTGAAATGATAATGATGACCATTGCACAGATCATGGAAAAGATGATCGTCTTTTCCGAGGGAAACATTCACGATATCACGCACCTGAGCTGCGTGTGGACTTATGCCAAGACCATCGGTGAACTGGAAGGGCTGGACGCAGAGGCCCAGTTTATTCTGGAAGTGGCGGCGATCACCCACGACATTGCCTGTCCGCTCTGCCGCAAGAAATACGGCAACACCAACGGCAGCTATCAGGAGCAGGAGGGTGACCCGCTGGTGCGGGAGTTTCTGGCAGATACCGGCATGACGACTGCACAAATCGATAGGGTGGCTTATCTGGTGGGGCATCACCACAGCCCGGCGCAGATCGACGGCATCGACTACCAGATTCTGATCGAAGCGGATTATATCGTCAATGCATCCGAAAGCGGGTACAGCCAGCAGGCGATCCGATCTTTTATGGAACATACCATGAAAACGGCGGCAGGCATCCGGCTGACAAAAACGGTGTTTGGAGTATAACGGAAAAGCTTGCTGTAAAACACGAAAAAATAGATTCCATAGCGAGTGACCTGAAAAAGGCCGCTCGCTTTTTCTTTACCATGAACTTGAAGGGAGGAACGCTATGCCAAGCAAAACCGAAGAGTACCTTGCCCTTGCCCAGCGCCCGGATGCCACCGCCTGCGCCGACTACGATGTTTGGAACAGCCGGATGAACCGCTATGTCAGGCGTGGCTCTAAGGGCATCGCTCTGCTGGACGAATCCAGCGAATTCCCGCGCCTGCACTACGTTTTCGATGTGTCGGATACGGGTGTGCGCCGCAATTCCCGTGACCTCGACCTGTGGCAGTACAAGGAATACTCTTACTTGTCAATCTGCTGTAAAAAATCACCTGAGTTTGGGCAAAATTAACAAAGTGAAAAAGAAAGCCGCTTCTATCTTGACACTCCACAAAGAATATGGTATTGTAGTCAAGCATAAAATAAGTTATTCTTCAAGTGCTTAATTTGTTTGTGCCTTACAAAAAAGAAAATTGTACGTGAGCAGCGTCGTTGGATTGTTACCGTTTGGCGGGCTAGACCAACTCTGCATAGCACAAGCCGAAAGCGTGTTTCAGCCTTCGGTATGTTTGCTGTGTCGAGAGTGGTCTTTTTTTATTGCCTTTTTCAACCTGAGGAGGAGAAACAATGCAATATACCGTCAAAAAACCGATCAACAACAACATTTTGCGCGTGGTGGACCCCACGGGCTGTGAGCTGATCGTCACCGGGCGCGGTCTGGGCTTTGGTGTTAAGCCTGGCTATAAAATCGAGGCTGAAACCGTGGAGCGCAGCTACCGCATGACCAGCCCTGCCGTGCAGCAGAAGTTGGTGGAACTTCTGGAACAGATTCCGTATGAGCATCTGTTGCTCACCGACGAGCTGGTGGCAATGATCCGCAGCCGGGTGAACTACCCGCTGAACGAAAGCCTGCTCATCACGCTGGCAGACCACATCAGCTTTGCCATTCAGCGCAGCGAACAGGGGATTCGCTTTTCCAACCCGCTGATGGCTCCCATTCGGGAATTCTACCCGGAAGAGTATCGCCTTGGCATGGAGTGCCTTGCCGCCATCCGCCAGCGCTGCCATGCAGACCTTTCGGACGATGAGGGCGGCTTCATTGCGCTGCACATCGTCAACGCAGAGCTCAACACCACCATGAGCGTAGTAAACGATGTCACCCGCTTTGTGGATGGCTGCGTGCAGGTAGTGGAATACTTTTACAACTGCCATTTTGACCGGGATGCACTGGATTTCAGCCGCTTTACAGTACATTTGCGCTTTTTTGCGCAGCGCGTATTTCAAGGAAAACAGGAGCAGGAAAACGATACCCACGACGAAGTGTTCCGCGCCCTGATCGCCCGCAATTGCAGCGAACACTACAAATGCGCCTGCTGCATTGCGGAGTATGTGCGCAACACCTGGCACAAGGAGCTTTCGGACGAAGAACTAGTGTTCCTTACGATCCATCTGAAACGGATTCGGATGGGGAAGTAAGCTTTCTTGCTTCACCTTTGATTCTCCACAGGTCTTTCCTGTGTGGATATATATGCTGGATACGAACTTGAGAAAAGGAGAACTGAAGATGAAAGACAAGATCTTTGGCGTGCTGCAGCGCGTGGGACGCAGCTTTATGCTGCCCATTGCACTGCTGCCTGTAGCGGGCCTGCTGCTGGGTATCGGCAGCTCGTTCACCAACGAAACCATGCTGGCGGCCTATGGCCTGAACAGCGTCATCCACCCCGGTACCCTGATCTACACCATTCTGGACGTGATGAGCCAGACCGGCAGCGCCGTGTTCAACAATCTGGCCCTGCTGTTCGCCATGGGCGTGGCCATCGGCATGGCCCGCAAGGAAAAAGAGGTGGCTGCCCTGTCCGGCGCAGTGGCCTATATCATTATGAACACGGCCATTCAGGCCATGATCAACGCGGCAGGCGGCGTGGACGCAATGCCTGCCAACTCCACCACCACCATGCTGGGCATCACCACCCTGCAGATGGGTGTGTTCGGCGGCATCGTGGTCGGTCTGGGCGTGGCGGCGCTGCACAACAAGTTCTATAAGATCGAGCTGCCGCAGGTGCTGGCCTTCTTCGGCGGCACCCGCTTTGTGCCCATCGTCAGTTCTATTGTGTATCTGGTGGTCGGCATTGCCATGTTCTATATCTGGCCGGTGGTGCAGAGCGGTATTGCCGCGCTGGGTGCACTGGTGCTGGCTTCCGGCTACGCAGGCACCTTTATTTACGGCCTGCTGGAGCGTGCGCTGATTCCCTTTGGACTGCATCATGTGTTCTATATGCCGTTCTGGCAGACCGCTGTGGGCGGCACCGCCATCATCGATGGCGTCACTGTGACCGGCGCGCAGAACATCTTCTTTGCCGAGCTGGCTTCCAAGTCCACTACGGCGTTCTCGGTCAGCGCTACCCGTTTCATGGCCGGTAAATTCCCCTTTATGATGTTCGGTCTGCCCGGCGCGGCGCTGGCGATGTACCAGTGCGCCAAGCCGGAAAAGAAAAAGGTTGCAGGCGGCCTGCTGCTGTCTGCTGCGTTGACGGCTTTCCTCACCGGCATCACCGAGCCGCTGGAGTTTACCTTTATCTTTGTGGCACTGCCCATGTACGCGGTGCACTGCGTGCTGGCCGGTCTGTCCTTCATGCTGATGCACATTCTGAATGTGGGCGTGGGCATGACCTTCTCCGGCGGTCTCATCGACCTGGTGCTGTTCGGTGTGATGCAGGGCAACGCCAAGACCCACTGGGTGTGGGTGGTCGTGGTCGGTGCGGGGTACTTTGTACTGTACTACATCATTTTCCGCTTTATGATTTCCAAGTTTGACTACAAGACCCCGGGCCGCGATGATGCCGAGGAAGTCAAGCTGTACACCCGTGCGGACGTGAACGCCCGCAGCGCCGCTTCCGGCAGCACCGCCCCCGCAGGGGATGATCCGGTCAGCGCCCTGATCGTAGAAGGTCTGGGCGGTGCCGCTAATCTGTCCGACGTGGACTGCTGCGCCACCCGTCTGCGCTGCACCGTCAAGGACGCGGCACTGGTCAAACAGGATGTGCTCAAGGCCTCCGGTGCCTCCGGCGTGATCTGCAAGGGCAACGGTGTGCAGGTGGTATACGGCCCCAAGGTGGCCGTCATCAAGGCAAAGCTGGAAGATTATCTGGAAAATGCACCTAAGACCCCGGCGGCGACCGCAACACCCGCCCCGGCGGCTCCCGCAGCAAAGGATACCGTGCTGTCTGCCTGCCTGAACGGCACTGTAGTGCCGCTGGCCGATGTAAAGGATGAAGCCTTTGCCAGCGGTGCACTGGGGGAGGGCATTGCCATTGAGCCCACCGACGGTGAACTGGTGGCACCTGCTGACGGTGAGATCTCCTCCACCTTTGAGACCCACCATGCCGTGGGCATGACCACGGCTGACGGTGCCGAACTGCTGATGCACATCGGCATTGATACGGTCAAGCTGGGTGGCAAGCACTTTACCTACCTCGTCAACGAGGGTGACAAGGTGAAGAAAGGTCAGCCGTTGATCCGCTTTGAACTGGAAGCCATTAAGGCCGAAGGCTATCCCGTGACCACACCGCTCATTGTCTGCAATACCGATGACTATGCCGCTGTCGCGGCTAAAGCCAGTGGCACCGTAAAGCAGGGCGATGCGCTGCTGGAACTGAAGCACTAAGCGTTTCTCCCAAACTGTAAGGCAGAGTTGTTATAAAGGGGGCTGTTGCAAAATAGCCCCAACAAAAAAATGAGATAGACAACCCCAAAAAGGGGTTGTCTATCTCATTTTTTTGTTGTAAACTGAAACTGCAATGAACCGACTACAGAATGAACAGTATACTCGACGTCCTTTAGTTTATATAGTAGCGGTCCTGTTTTTCGAGCCAATCTTCACACAGCCGCTGGGCTTCGTCCTTTGTGCGGCAGGTGCAGTTGAAAAGTTTGCCACGGATGGAACAGTAAGTGTAGTGTACCTTCGGGACTCCATGTTGCTGTTGCATTAAAAAGTTGAATTGCTATAATTGCCCATCAAAAATACGTTGGTACGTTTTACACTGTGACGATTCAAAAAACAAAGGAGAGGTGTTTTGCTATGATCTACAAAAAGCAATACGGTCAACCGTTTGATACCGAAAGTGTAGTGGGTTCTTTTTTGCCCATGATGGAAACGATACCCTATCTGACCAAGGAGCCGGATGGCTTCTCCTATGCCATGGAACCGCAGGATGTCCTGTATGGTCTTGGCGAGAACGTCCGTGGTATCAACAAGCGCGGGTGGGTGTACGAAAGCAAATGCTCCGATGACGGCAACCATACCGAGGGCAAATCCTCGCTGTACGGTGCTTATAATTTTATGATCGTGTCCGGCAAGGATACATTTGGCATTTTTATCGACTACCCGGGCAAGGTCACCTTTGACTGCGGCTACACCGACATGGATACCTTACGCATCACGGTGGCTGAGGAAAATTACGATCTCTACATCATTGAGGGCGAGAGCCTGACCGATATTGTGCACCAGTTCCGCCAGTTGGTGGGGCGCAGTTATATTCCGCCCAAATGGGCTTTTGGCAACGCCCAGAGCCGCTGGAGCTACATGAACGAGGACGAGGTCCGCGAGGTGGTGGCAAATTACCGTGCCAATCATATGCCGCTGGACGCTGTGGTTCTGGATATTGATTACATGGAGCGTTACAAGGACTTTACGGTGGATGCGCAGCGCTTCCCGCATTTTGCAGACTTTGCCGCCGAGATGAAAGCGCAGGGCATCCGTCTTGTCCCCATCATCGATGCAGCAGTCAAGGTCGAAGAGGGATATGATGTGTACGAGGAAGGCGTGAAAAACGGCTACTTCTGCACGAATCAGGATGGCACCCCCTTTGTAGCCGGTGTGTGGCCGGGACGGGTACACTTTCCCGATATGCTCAACCCGGAAGCCCGTGCTTGGTTTGGCAGTCAATATAAAGTTCTGCTGGATCAGGGGATCGAGGGCTTCTGGAATGATATGAACGAGCCTGCTATCTTCTACGCAGAGGAAAGACTGAAAAAGACCTTTGCTAAAATTGGGGAATACAGCAAGCAAAACCTGGATATTTCCAGCTTTGCTGATTTTACCGGCATGGTGGCAGAGCTTTCCAACAACGAAAACGATTATAAGACGTTCTACCACAACACCAAACAGGGGCGTATGCGGCACGACAAGGTACATAATCTTTTTGGTTATAACATGACCCGTGCTGCAGGCGAGGCTTTTGAGCGGCTGGAGCCGGACAAGCGCATTTTGATGTACTCCCGTTCTGCCTGCATCGGGATGCACCGGTATGGCGGCATCTGGACTGGCGACAACCATTCTTGGTGGAGCCACATTCTGCTTGCGCTGCGCATGATGCCCTCCCTGAATATGTGCGGCTTCCTGTACGAAGGCCCCGACATTGGCGGCTTTGGCAGCAATACCACGGAGGATCTGGTGCTGCGCTGGTACGGCATGGGCATCTTCTCTCCGCTGCTGCGGAACCACTCTGCCAAGGACACCCGCCGGCAGGAGCCCTACCGCTTTAAAAACAAGGCCGCCTTTGCCGGTATTTTACAGCTGCGCTACCTGCTGCTGCCCTACATTTACAGCGAGTACATGAAAGCTGCCCTGCACGACGGCATGTACTGTATGCCGTTGGCGTTCGCCTTCCCGGAGGACGACTTTGCCCGCCGGGTAGAGGATGAGGTGATGATCGGTGAAAGCCTGTTGATCGCCCCGGTATATGAGCAAAATGCCCGAGGTCGGTATGTTTATCTGCCGGAGGAGATGCTGCAGGTGCGGGTAAAGTGCAGCGAAAGCAACCGCATCGAAACCAGCGTGCTGCCAGCAGGCCATCATTACATTCCGGTGGAGCTGGATGAAGTGGTGTTCTTTATGCGCAAGGGACACCTTCTGCCCCTTGCCAAGAACGGCAAAAAGATCCAGAGCGTTGCCGATGTGGATTTTGCAGATCTGCGCCTGCTTGCCTATGCTCCCGATGGTGCATCCTATGAATACTATACCGATGACGGCGAGACAAAGGATTATGATAAGCCGGAACATTTTGTGCATATCACGCTGGATGCGGATGGAAACGCAAAGAGCGATCGTGCTACGGTCAAAGTAGAAGGATAATCGTCAGTCATTACGCAGTTCCTACAGAGTGACAGCGTTTCAGCTTGAAATGCTGCCACTCTTTTTTGTTGTCTATGTCACAGATGAAATAGCCACTCTATCTGGGCATCCGGGAAGAATGAGATGACAAGAAATGCTGAAAGAGATGTTTATGGGACAGCTCTTTCAGTAAAATGACCTCAGAAGAAGCAAAACACACTTCGGACGGAGGAAAACACAATGGCAAACGGTGATTATGGCTACTTTGGCAAAGGCGACACGGGCTATGCCCAGTACATGACGGCTTTCAACCGCAACTTCGGCGGCTCGTCCGGCGGCGGTGGCGGCGGAAACCACAACAATGGCGGCGGCGGTGGAGATGACGGCGGCTGCGGCTGCCTCATTGCCATTGCGGTGGTGGTCGTGCTGGTGCTTATTGCCATGGGAAGCTGAGGGCATCCCCACGGCACAAGGCTGTCTTGCGTGACCCGGTCACAGAAAATATAACTAGGAAATGTTATCATATAGTCACAGAAAACACTAACAACATTCCGATGGGAGGATTTTAATAGGATGGCAAAGTTTTATATCTGTGAGCACTGTGGCAACCTGGTCACCACCATCCACAACGCAGGCGTTCCGCTGGTCTGCTGCGGCGAAAAGATGAAGGAGCTGCTCCCCAACACGGTGGAAGCCAGCGGCGAAAAGCATCTGCCGGTGGCAGAGCTTTCCGGCAGCACCC
>OHRL01001594.1_pt1 | contig 11762 bp, 10 predicted proteins | sample 1578331 | NCBI WGS metagenome assembly OHRL01 (sample SAMEA3879608, study PRJEB24766) | human gut metagenome | biome: human-associated habitat; feature: feces | place: USA | collected 1985/1987
TTACTCTGCTTGATCCATTCGTTTTTCGATGTGGTCAAGCCGCTTGTGTGCCTGTTTCGCCGACGCTTCAACGTCGGTCAAGCGCGTTACGAACTCCGTATTCGTCTTTCGCTGTTCCTTCTGCTCCGCCTTGATTTCGTCCGTGTTCGCCTTGATGTATCCGATCTCGGTTAAAACGGTCGCGTCGTGCTTCACATTGCTTTCCTTGTCCTTGTCCCTGTTACGAACAAAAGCGATATAGCCGAACACGATAGCGCATACGGTAGAAAAGACGGAAAGAACCGTTGTGAAAGTGTCCATCGTTGATCCTCCTTCCCGTTAGGTTACTTTTTCCCATTGCCACAAGCCCGCCGTGTCCGGCGGATAAACGCAATTCGGCATATCTGCTTTTGCAAGGTATACCGCGCCTTTGTAGCTGTAATACAAGCCGGAAACGACATTAACGACGATCCCCGCCGTTTCCGGATACGGGATCGGATCGTCAAGCGTTCCGGTCGCGGAAAGCTCGATCAAGCGATAGTACGCGAAGGTGGTTTCAACGGGATAAGCCGCCGCGTTCGACGTGTGCGCCGCTTTGATCTCGTAATACCGCCCGTTGTGCTTGATGATTTCGCCGACGGTGTTGTAAGCGTGATTGTCGGCGTATTCGTCGTATTCGATCACTTCCGCCGATTGCAGGATCGCCGCGTCGGAAATGACGTTCGTTCCGGCGGCGCGATCCTGCACGATCTGCGCTTTGAAGGATAGGGCAAGCAAAGCGGCGGTTTGCTCTCCCGCCGCTTTGACTTCCCGAACCTCTTTTTCAATTTCGGTGGAAGCTCCGCCGTTGCTCTTCTTGTGAATTACGCTCATTCAAAATTCCCCCCGATCCCCGATACCCAGCAAGCGGTCAGCGCGTCGCCGCGCTGGACGGTTACGCGGATATTCATTCCGTACTGTGCCGCCGTGTTGATCTTATTTGCGAAAACGTGTGCAACGCCTTGAACAACCGCGTTCGTGCAATCCTCCCAAACGGGGGAAGCGTCAAACGGATTGTTCGTCGCTTCAACCTTGAACGTGCCGCCCGCCGGAATATCTCGCGTTACCTTGATATTCGCGCGTGTCGGCTGGCTGTTGGCTTCCAGCGGCGCTGAAAGCGTGATAACGAAGCCCGCAATCGACTTCGTGAACGTCAGCGTCCGGACTGCGCTATTTCCTGCGCTGTCGGTCGCCGTAATTGTGATCGTGTGCTGTGCGTTCGTAAGCGCCGTGAAGGTATTTCCGGCAACGGAAAGCGTCTGCGTCGCGCCCAGCGTGATCGCGTTCTTCGTCGCGATTGTCTTTCCGTCGATCTTTTCAACAACGTTCACCGTGTCGCCGTCCGGATCGGTTACGCTGTATTGATAGGTTAAATCGGCGCGCTTGATCCCAAGATCGGCATTACTGCCGGAAATCACGGGCGGCTGGTTATGAATTACGGCAATATCTGAATAATTGCCGTAGCTGTCCTTTGCGCGGACGCGGTATTTTAACGTGTTCCACGCGGTCGATACCGCTTCCGTGAACGTCCTGCTTGCGGACGCTTGAACCTGTGTCCACGCGCCGCTGTTGTATGAGCGCTCGAAACAATAGGTCAGCGCGTCGCCGTCCGGATCGGTCGCCGCCGCGCAAGAAATGTTGATGTTCTGCCCGCTGTAACACGTTGCTGGCGCGGTAATGCTGGGCGGCGCGGAAGGCACGGAATTGTAGATTACCGTATAATTTCCGTCGCTGTTCGGGCTGTCAGATACCAAGATAGAAGATTTAAGATTACAAAGCGGGCGAACGCCATTGTAGCCGTTGCACGCGTGGCTGCGGTCCAAAGAGCCGTCCGAATAGACGTTGCGGACGTGGTAGGCGCTCGACGAACTAGGCGTCCGAAGCCACCAATACCAGCCCTTTGACGTTGCAAAGCCGCTGTTCGTGTAACCGTCGGCGTTGTTCACGCATTGCGCCGTAGGATAAGCGACGCGGGAAGCGTCGTTGCTGAATAGCGCAAGAAGCGATCCTTCCGCGATATTGTTTTCATTCGCAAGCCCCACTTCGGTGGTGGACGCAAGAAACATTTTCGCCTTGAAGGTTTCGTAACTGCCGCCGTCGGTCGAAGATTTAACAACGGTCAGCGTTGTTTCCATAAGCTCCGCAACAAACTTTGGATCAAGCATTGCAAGGAAGCCCGCCCACGAAGTGTACGGATTATACGTTACGTGCGTGTTCTTCGTCGTCGGCGCTTGATCCGCGCTGTGCTTTGCGCTGTACCATGCGCCCGCCGCCGCGTTACTGTTCAGCCATTGCAGAAGGTTTGAATAGATATGTCGGTTATTTCCGTAATTCTTGCGGTCGCTGTTGCTGTTGCTCGGCTCTTTCGCGTCGGAAGCCATGTTCTGAATGATCTTTTCCGTAATCAGCGTTACGGAATTCGACGGGTAGCCGCTGTGGTTCTTGTCGGCGATCTTGAAAACGATCTTTGATCCGAAGCGCGATTGATACGCCGAAAGAACCGGAACTTCAATCTTCGCGCCCACCGACAAACTGCCTAATGTTTTTGACATTGTGCCGCCTCCTTTGATTTCATTAAGCTGTTGTAATACTGATCCGTCCGCCGGATCAAGTGATAGCTGTTTCCCTTTTCGGCGTGTCCTCTCCAGCTTTGATAGGATTGTTCAACGGTCTTTGCGTCGATCCGTCCCGCCGCGTGAAGGGCGGCTAATTTCTTCAACTTCCGCTTCATATTGTTCTTGCTCCTGCGGCGCACCTTGCGGATCACCGCGCCGCTTTCGGTCAAGTATGTATGAAAGCCCAATAAATCAACGCCGTGTTTCAAGGGAAAGATATTCGTTTTCGCATTCAGCGAAAGCCCGCGCGCCTGTACGAACGCTTCAATCTGCTTCCGGCACTCCTGCAAATATGCTTTGTCGTGATGGATCAAAAAGAAGTCGTCCATATAGCGCCCGTAATATTTGATACCCAGCTTTTCCTTTACGAAGTGATCCAGCCCGTCAAGGTAGAGAAGGGCGAAAAGCTGTGAAGTTTGATTGCCGATCGGTATTCCGACGTTGCCTTCGGTGCTGTCGATGATAAGATCAATCAGCCACAAAACGTCCGGATCGGTTATCTTCTCGCGGATTAAGGTTTTCAAAACGTCGTGCCGGATCGAATAGAAATACTTTGAAATATCGCCTTTCAGTATCCAGCCGTCAATTCCGTTCTTCCTGTAAAACCTCCGCATGAACTCTTGAAGCCTGTCTAACCCGTAATGCGTACCTTTCCCCACCTGCGACGCGTAGTTATCGCGAATGAACGATCGTGTCAAAATCGGTTCAAGCACGTTATCGCAAAGCGAATGTTGAACAACCTTGTCTTTGTAGCTGTTCGACATAACCACGCGGCGCTTCGGTTCGTATACCTCGAACGTGTTATACGGGGACATGGTATAGCGCTTCGTTCTGATCTGCGCGCTTAATAGGTTCAGCGCTTCAAGAAGATTAACTTCAAACTTTGCCGCCGCTCCTTTCCACCTCTTGCCTTGCCGCGCCTTTCGGTAGGCATTGTATAGGCTTTCAAAACTGTGTATCTTTTCAAAGTCTGTCATAATAAAAAATCCTCGCTGTTTATAACCTTTGCCAGCCGCCGGAAGGCGGTATGCTCCGGTATCGGCGATCCTGTATTCGTCCCCGCCGTGGATAGCGGCGACGGGATACACCTTCCTTTGATGGTGGTATTCTGCTTTCGGCTGTGCCTACTCGTTCACATAGTCCACCGAAGCGGGCGAACGCCATTGTTGCCGTTGTACGCGTTGTTGTTGTTCAAAGAGCCGTCCGAATTGACGTTGCGGACGTTGTTGGCGTTCGACGAATTAGGCGTATCAAGATGTACCCCGAACGTTTTTCAAGCTCTCGTTTTGTCCCGCTTCTTCCACGCGGTCGTCATGTACTTCACTTCAAGCGCAAGTTTTGACCAATATTCGCAACTGCTCATAGAAATAAAGCCCATTTCCTGCGAAAGCTCTATGAAAAATAGAAGCTCCTTGCAATAGGTCAGCGCCTTTGCTTGTAGCTTCTGCCGTTGTCTGTATTCCTGCGCGTCCCGAAGGTCTAATTCGTTCGCTTCAAGGACGCATTCGTAAATGTCCACCGCTTTATCCTGTATGCGGTTTACCAGTGTAAAACGGTATTTCTTCGGGTAGCGTTCCGTCGAATTCGTGATCGTGAAGGTGTGCTTTACAAGGTCTTTCGCTTTCACAATCACGTTGAATTCCGTCGGTTCTTTCCGCTCCCGCTCCGGTCTTTGCATATATGCACCGTCCTTTCCGCATTCGCTCGATCATAGCGGTATCGTCGGCGCACCCGTCGAAATCGAAGCCCGCTTCGGTAACGGTCAGCGTTGCCGCGTTCCCTGTAACCGTTGTTCCTGTGATCTGCAATACCTCCGCGCCGCAAGCCGCGCATGGCGGCGAAAGCTCCGCAAAGATGTTTCCGATCACGCACGACAATTCCGCCGCCGTGCAAGCGTACCGCGTCAGCATTCGATCCTCTGCAAACTCTCGTTCCAAATGCCCGTAGACGTTACGCCGTCGAGATCATCGAAGAGGATCAAGAACGGATTTGTCGTAATGTCATTGAAAAGCACCGCTTCCAGCATATCCACGCGCGCGTCAAGCGCGTTCGTGATATTCAGAAGATTTGTTGCCGCGTTATCGTCAAGGACGTTTTGCAAGCCGTTAAACCATGCGTTGAAGTCCGCCGCCGCCTGTGTTTCAAAATCCGCCATGTGTTGCTCGAACGCTTCGTACTGCGTGTTACCCTGCAATTTCAGCGAATTCATATACGAAACAAGCGTGTTGTACTCCGCCGCCGAAAGGGATTGATATTCAGCGAACCACGCTTGAAGCTGTGCGTTAAAAGCCGCCGTGTCGATCTGCTGAACGACGGCGGCAACAACGCCGCAAAGCGACGTGTTCAAGCGTTGATCCGTGATCTTGCTTTGCGTGATTGCTGTTACGCCCGCGCCCACGTAGATGTCCGCCAGCGCAAGCTCGTAAACGTCCGCGTCCCTCTGCAATGCGGGCGCGGTAGGGGACGCGCTGAACGAAGAAGATTTGACCTTCACCGACATAACGCGGTTTGTCAAATCCCAGCGCACGACAACGCGATCAATGCGGTTCAACTGTCCGTCCGCCGTGTCAAGCTCGACGGCAAGATCGCCCGTGTTGAAGTAGAAGTAACCGTTGATCCACGCTTTTCCCGTTTTAACGTTCAGCTTCATTCCGTCGTTTGCGACGACTTGAAGCCCCGTCGAAGGGACGGGGAAAACGCCGTTCCCGATGAACGAAGCGAAGTATTCCGCCCAATCCTCCGCTTTGTACGTGCGATCGTGCGAAACGCTGTTGAAGAAACTTGATTTTTCCATGCTGTGAAGCCCTCCTTTATTTCGTAATCTGCCGAATTTGTGTCAGAAGCGCGGGCAAGCTCTCGCCGAAGGTAATATCTATTTCTTCGCCGCTGGTTTCGTAGGTTTCCGCGATCTCCGTTATGCGAACGTCAATGCGGACGTTCCAGCGCTTATTGATACACGTTACCCGATCGCCCAAATCGTAGTCCGTGCCGTACTTCAAATTCGCGTTCGTGTTGATCTTCGATCCGAAAGCAAGCGTTTCCGCGTATTGTTCCAGCTCTTCAACGCCGCGCGCGGAAAGAAGCGCTAAATACTGCGCCGTTGTAAGCGTTACGGTCTGCCCGCTCTCGTTTTCGTATTCCTGCACGATGTCCGTTGCATTGATGAAAACTTCGTCGCGGGAAAGCCCCGTCGAACTGCCGCCGACTTCGGCAACCTTCCGCGTTACGCCTTCCTTTTCCTCTCCGCCGACGTAAGCCGTTGTTTTAAGGTTTTCAACGCTGTTCGTGTATTCCTGTTCAACGATGTTGTCGAACTCCTGCGAAAAGATACAAGGCGCGTTCCCTGCGGTATTGCCCGCCGTAAGATCGCGCCCTTCGTAAACGGAAAAGGTATGCTTGCCCGTGCGGGCATTTGTCAGAACCCGAATACCCAGCTTCGCCGCCTTCGCCGCCGTTTCCGCCGCAAGCTGGGCGTTCGCGTACTGCTCCGAAGTATAGTCGATCTGCCCGCTTCCGGTGTCTGCGTCGGTCGTTGATATGCTGAAATTCGGGATATTGCGCGCCGCTCCTGCGTTCGTGCAAGTCTGCTTCACAATGGCGTATAGAATGTTCTGTGTCGTGTCCTTCGTGATGATCTGCGTTGTCAAAATGCGCTTGCCGATCCACGAAAGAAGGAACTTGCCTTGAACCTCTATTTTCTCCATGCCCTGTGAATTCTTCGTGATGTGAATATAGCGGATTTCCGCCGCTTCGTTTCCGCCGCGCTTGATGATGATATTTTCCTTCACCAGCAAGCGGGCGTGTTCCTCCGTGAAGGGAACAAGCAACTTGAATTCGCCGCAACTCCAATAACGCCGCGTCCATATCAAGGACGAAATCTTTTCGACGATCCCTTGAAGTGTCATATCGCGGCTATAAACGTATAATTCCACCGCGCTACACCCCCAAATACAAGTTATTGTGATAGATCGAAACTTCGAGATTTTCGGCGTTCGCGTCCGCTGAATAACGGAAGAGATTGTCGCCCACGGCGATCTGCAAATACGAACTATCAACGTCGAGATAGCGGAACGCGTCTGTAATCGTGCCGCCACGGTTCAGCTTCACGGCTTTTTCACCGTAGCCCGTGGAAACGGTTAAAACGTCGCCCGCTACAAGCGAAATATTCAGCTTGATAAACTCCCGTGTATCGACGTTCAGCAATACGGGATTTGTAACCGCGCCGATCGCGCGGAACTCGATCCGGATACCGCTTTTCACGTCGCCGGAATTGTAGACGTTCACAATCAGCGACGGCTGGCGATAGCCGATTTCCCAGCCGTCGTAAAGCTCCAGCCCGTCCGGAATGGGGAATTCAAAACCGCCGATCCACGTTGCTATGTCCTCGCGCGTTTCCGTTTCCTCTCTCCAAAAGGGATTAAGGCAAGACAAGCTAACCGTGAATTGCTCGAAGATCGGCTTTCGCTTGAAGATCGGCGCGTCGTCGATCTTGCACCCGATCACCCGCCGGAAGTCGCCGAAAACATACGTCAACGTTGCTTCGTACTGCGGATTTAGTATGCGGTTCAGCTTCCGGCGTAGGTTCTGCGCCGCTTGCTTGTCCCGCTCCTTGATGTATCCCACGATGTCAATATCGCGGCTTTCGATCCGATAGCCCAAGTATGTGTCGCCGTCCTGCCCCATGCTGTTGGTGCTGTAAATAGCGTTCCGCACGTCGGAAAGTCCGGTAACGTCCTTGAAGTTTACGTGATACGAAGAAGCGGGGGAAAACTCTATGCTTTCCCCGCGCTCGTTCGTGTAGATCAATTTTTCTTGTGTCCTCATGCCATAACCTCCCGCGCAATCTGCCGGAACTGCCGCGCCGCCTGTCTTTGCTGTTCGGCGTAGCTCGTTTCGTTCGCATAGATGTTTTGCACGACTTCAACGGAAGGCGTACCGCCGCCGCGCGTGTCGCGTCCCTCTCCGGAACGGAATTCCGGAACGGCGTTCGACGTTTCGCGCCGGATCGAACTTTCAACGTCGCGCATTTCGCGGGCGAAGCCTTCGCCCAAGCCCTGCGCCATGTACGAACCGATACGGGCAAAAACCTTCGACGGGGAATTGATGTCCATTTCCTCTTCAACCGCCGCCACAATATCCCTCATCATAGAGCGGACACGGCTTTCAAGCCAGCCGGACATATTTTGAAAGCCCTGCCAAATGCCGCGCACCATCTCTTCGCCCGCCGCCGTGAACTCCGATACGTAAGAGCGAAGCGCGGTAATAACGGGCTGAATAATTTGTGCAACCTTGCCCGTGATCTGCGGGATACCCGCGATCATTCCTTGCGCTATGCTCTTGTCGATGTTCGTTCCTTCGGTTACGAACTTTTGATGTTGTGCCGTGAATGCGGTAATAATGCTTTGCGCGATCTGCGGTACTTTCTGCGTGATCTGCACGATACCCGCCACCATGCCGGAAGCTATGTTCTTGTCGAAGTCCTGTCCGGCTTGATTGAAACGTTGAGCTTGCGCCGTCAGTCCGGTAATAACCCGCTCGACGATCGCGTTCACCGCTCCGGACAAGCCTTCAATGTTCGCAATAATGCCGTTGTTCACGGCGTTTACTGCTTCCGCCGCCGTCAGCGCGCCCGCGCCGCCCATTGCGGCGGTCATATCGCCTTCAACGCCGCCCATGTTGTCGGTGAAGCCTACGCCCACGCCGTCCGCCATGTTGCCGCCGATTTCAGCGAATACCGTTGACGGGGAATGAATGCCGAAGAAGTCCTTAATACCCGAAACAAGGGACGAAGCCCAGCCGGATACCTTTTCCCACAACCACGAAGCCGCGCCGCTGATACCTTCCCACAAGCCGTGAAGAAGGTTTGCGCCAGCGTTTATCATTTCGCCGCCCAGCGACGCGAGCGCTTGCACAATGCCGGAAACAATCTGCGGAACTGCCTTCACGATTTCAACTATGATCGTCGGCAAATTCTGAATGAGCGCCACGAAAAGCTGAACGCCCGCCATAATGATTTGGTCGATGTTGCCGATCAGCGCGTTTACAATGCCGCTTATGATTTGCGGGATCGCTTGAACGATCGTCGTTATAATCTGCGGTAATGCCTGTATGAGCGCGACAAGAAGATCAATGCCCGCTTGAATGATAAGCGGTATGTTCTCCGTAAGCGCCGTGATAATGCCTTCAATGATCTGCGGGATCGCTTCAACAATCGTTGTGATGATCTCCGGAAGGGCGGTAATTAACGCCGTCAGAAGGTCGATACCCGCTTGAATGATCTGCGGGATTGCGGAAAGCAAACCGTCGATCAAGCTGGTTATCAACTGCGGAAGCGCCGCAACAAGAACGGGGATCGCGTTTATAATGCCTTCCGCCAGCCCTGTTACAAGCTGTAAAGCCGCGTCGATCAGCAACGGGATATTGTCGATCAGAACTTGCACGATGTCCGTTACAAGCTGAACCAGCGAAGGAACAAGCGTCGGCAACGATTGAGCTATGCCCGTAGCGATATTCGCGATCATCTTCACCGCGAATTCAAGGAAGGTCGGTAACATTTCCGTTAGTTTTTCGATCGCGAACGTAACCATACCCAGCAAGCCGTCTGTGAAGTCCTCCGCCGCGCTCTCTGCACCGGAAAGCGCACCCGTCAAGCCTTTTCCGATAAGCTCGACGAACGGCGTTATTTCCTGCAAAAGCTCCGCCGCAAGCTGTTTCAGTTTTGTAATGATCGGTTCAGCAATCGCGCCCAGCGCCGCCATAGCGCTGTTCAGATTTGCTGTTGCCTTCTGCGCGTCGATAATGTCGCCGTTTACCTCTCTGTACTTGTCCGCCGCTTCTGAATAAAGCCCGTTCAACGTGGACGTTATAAGGGCTTGCCGCTCCTGCTCCGATGTGCAAGCGTCAAGGCTGGCTTGAAAATCATCTTCGGAAACGCCCGCCCAATTCAGCGCGTCGGCAAGATTGCCCGTGATTGATCCCGTCTTTGCCGTTTCGTTCGCGGCTTCGGTCAAGCCTTCAATCGGCAAGCTGTCGCCGAATGTTGCGTAAACGCCCGTGCAAATGTTTGTCCAGTCCGAAAGCTCTTTTTCGTTCGTAGTCAGCTTCGCAAGGTGGGCGGCGGCTTCTGTTGCCTGTCCGTCATCGCCAAGAACGCCGTACAACTCCGTATAGGTGTTTTTCGCGTCCTCTGCCGAATGTCCCGCCGTCGTGAAGCTGGTTTCAAGTTTACCCATGTTTTCGCGGGCTTCGCGTGTTTCTTCGGCAAGCCCGAAGAATGCCGCACCCGCCGCCGCAATCGCCGCACCCATAGCCGCGCAAGCTGCGCCGATCGCCTTTCCTGCTTTGCCGACGGTTTCGCCGACGCTCTTCCAATCCACCTTTGAGCTTTTCAGCTTTTTAGAAGTGTCGTCGATTTCCTTTTGAATTTTCACCATGTCGGCTTTGGTGTTGTTCAGATTTGTTTGCATTTTCTGATATGCGGGATTTGTCGGTTCGATACCGTTATCGCGCATTTTCTTCAATGCCTTTTCCGCCGCTTCTGCCTTCTTCGCCTGTTCGTCGAACTGCTTTTGTAATAGCTTCTGTTTCGCGGTCAGCGCTTCCACGCTGTCTGCGTTGTCGGCGAATTCCGCCGTCGTCAGCTTCATTTCCGATCCGATTTCGCGAAGGGAAGAATTTATGTTAGTGCAAGCGGCGCGATACTCTTTTTCGCCTGTAAGGTCGATTGATGTTTTGATCTGCTCTTCTTTCGCCATTTATATCCCTCCCAGCACGTCGTCAATATCAACTTCTTTCGGAACGGGCTTGAAACGATCCGGATTGAATTCACGATGAATTTTGAAAAGCGTCAAAATTTTATACGGTGTCATGCGCCATACTTCGGCTTCGCTCCAGCGAAGAAGCGTTACGCCGATATAAAGAAGGCGGGCAAGGTCGATTATTCCTTGCCCGCTGTTGCGTTTTTTTCGATGTCCTCTTCGTCGTCCTCTTCCTCTTCGTCCCGTTCGGGCGGTTCGGGCGTTCCGTTGTTGCCCATAGAAAAGGATTTGAAGATCGCCGCTTTCACGTCGGCGAAATTGCCCGTATGAATGAGCTTGCCCACCTGTTTTTCGGTAAGCGGTTCTTCGTCGTCCGCCGCGCCCTCATTCAAAAGCACGGTCAGAAGCCAGCGAAGATTTTTAATGCTGTCCTTGCCGGAAAGCACGGTATCAAGGCGATCGAAGCCGCCGAATTTGTCCTGCATTTCGTCGATCGCGTTCAGACTGAAAAGAAGGTGTCTTTCCTTGTCCAGCATGATCGGGAAACGTCCGTCTTTAATTGCGCTCATAGCAGAATAAGGCGGGAAGCCTTTTCAGACTTCCCGCCGTTCCTCCTTTCGATATTCGATTAACCGCCCGCGTTGTTAGGCTCACGAACGGAAGTGAACCAAGCCGTCGCCACGCTGTTCGTAGGCTCTGCGACGTGTTCAGCCTTCCACAATCCGTCGGAACGCTTGATAAACTGTCCGACGATCTCCGGCGTAGTAAATTCGATACTGTCGCCCTTCGTGGTGTAGTTTTCATCGGGGATCGTGAATTTGACCTTGTAAAGCCAAATGTACTTGTACGTTCCGCCCGCCTTCTTCGCGCGGAAGCCGATTGCGGTATATGGCGCTTCGTCGCTGTCAGAACCGTAAACAACCTTGTCCGTGTCCTGCTTCTGTCCAAGCAGGGCGGCAAGATCAGCCGGAAGAAGATCGTTCACGTTCAGCGTGATTTCTCCGGATACGAATTCTTTTACAACTTCGTCCGCGCCGTCGTCGGCGTAAAGGATCGCTTCGGCGACTTCAACGGAAAGCTCCGCCGAAATAGCTTTCGCCATACGCACGGGCGTTCCGTATTCCTCCGCGCCGGACGTGCCGATCGTGATGGGTGCGCGGTAAAGATCGCGCAAACCGATTGTTGCCATGTGTCATACCTCCATATACTTGATTTCAACGGGAACGTGGTAATATCCCGTGTCCTGTTCGTATATTTCCGCGTCTATCGTGATCGCGTAGAACCCCGCCGCCTTCAATGCTGTTTTCAAGCGTTGAAGAATGTCGATGTAATCCGTTTTTGAATAGACGTGTACTTGATACGTGAATTCCTG
>OHRL01001608.1_pt1 | contig 11656 bp, 15 predicted proteins | sample 1578331 | NCBI WGS metagenome assembly OHRL01 (sample SAMEA3879608, study PRJEB24766) | human gut metagenome | biome: human-associated habitat; feature: feces | place: USA | collected 1985/1987
GCCATGGCAGCGGCAAGGTAGCCACCAAAAAGACGCTGGAGGTGTCCATCCCCATGGGCATCGACGACGACCAGAGCTTTGCACTGCGCGGCATGGGCGATGCCGGTACCAACGGCGGCCCCGCCGGTGATGTCATCGTCATGGTCAGCGTGCGCCCCAGCGAGGTGTTCCAGCGCGACGGCTACGATGTGTGGGTCACCGTGCCCATCACTTACAGTCAGGCGGTGCTGGGCGACAGCGTCACCGTACCCTCCATTGACGGCAAGGTGGAGTACACCGTGCCCGAGGGCACCCAGAGCGGCACCACCTTCCGCCTGCGCGGCAAGGGTATCCAGTACCTGAACGGCCGTGGCCGCGGTGATATGTACGTCAAGTGCGAGGTGGAGATCCCCAAAAAACTGAACAAGACCCAGCGCGATGCCCTGAAAAAATTTGAGGGCACTTTGAAAGAAGAAAACTACGAAAAGCGTAAGGGCTTCTTCAAAAAGCTGAAGGATATGTTCAACGCATAAGGTATGAAATCCCCTGAACTGCCGGGAACAGCAGCTCAGGGGATTTTTGTTTTTGCTGCAAATTTTACGTTGAATTTTACAGCAAGATGCGTTATACTAAAACTGAAAGGAGTGGATAGTATGCCGAATATTAAACCGATTTCTGATTTGCGAAATTATAACGAGGTATTGCGGGATGTGGAGGAAGGCTCGCCGGTCTTTTTGACCAAAAACGGCCGCGGAAAATATGCCATTGTGGAACTGCGTGATTATGAGAAAGCACAGGCAACGATCCGTCTGATGAGTGAGATCGCAAAAGGCCGCCGCTCCGGGGAAGAGAAAGGCTGTCTGACCAATGAAGAAATGAGGGCACATTTCCGTGCAAGAGCAAATGAAAAATAAGATCTTATACACAGACGAGGCACGCTGTGATTTGGATTCGATCTGGGATTATATTGCACTTGATCTGCAAAATCAGCAGGCGGCGGAAAGACTTGTCAATAAAATCATGGACAGAGTGGATCAGCTGGAAGATTTTGCGGAGAGCGGAATGCTGCTTTCATCCATATCGGAAGTAATAGGAGAAGAACGGTTCCTTGTATGCGAGAACTATTTGATCTTTTACCATACCGGAAAATCAGTGGTTACGGTCGATCGTGTACTCTATGGCCGCAGGGACTATCTGAGCGTGTTGTTTGATAAAACAAGGGAAGAACCTTTGGAAGAGGATTCTTTGCCGGAAGAATGAGCATAAAAACAGCGGAGGCGCTGCCCTTTCGGGCAGCGCCTCCGCCTGCTTTGTTCTTTGGTGTACTCCGAGCCGGTCTTATGAGATAAGATGGATCAGAGCAGGACGATCGCTGCGTTGATGATCAGGCCGACACCGGTAGCGCTGGTGCTGATCATGTAAGCGGTGCAAGCGATGTCACGGATGGCATTGGCAGTGCCCTTGTTCATGTCGGCAGCCAGAGCATCCAGACCCTTCTCGGTCCAGGTGTTGGGGTTCTTACGGCGGTAGTCGCGGACAGCGGTCACGCCTCTGAACCAGCCGTACGGAGGAATCAGCCAGCACAGCAGAGCCTCGGTCATGGTGGCAGTAGCGCCGCCTTCGGTGTAGGTCATTTCCTCAGTGGACAGTACATTGTAGTACGCGGGCATCATCATTTTTTCCATAATAACACTCCTTTTGAAACAAAGCTATCCAAAACGGTGCACCCAAACGCACCGTTTTATCTGATTAAAAGGTTCAGCGCACGATCAGCAGGATGGCGCTCAGGGGAGCCAGTGCCACTACCGTGGTGGCGGAAACGGCGTCCCGTACAAAGTTGCTGGCAGATTTGCTCATATCGGCGGCAATGGCATCGGTGGCGCGGCCCAGCACGGTAAAGAAGTTGCCGTCTCTGTTGCCCTCCTGCTGCAGCCATGTGCGTGCCTGCCCAATGCCCCAGACATAGCTGGAAGCCAGCACTACAGCGCCTACGACCGTTGCAGCGGTGGAAGCAAAACCTGCAGCATTGTCAACAGCGCCGCCGCCTGTGGTATAGGTCATTTCTTCGTTGGAAAGTACCGCATAATCTGCGGGATAAGTCATCTTTTTCATCTTCAATACTCCTTTATCAAAGGGAAATGCCGCATTGCATCCCATTCCCACGGCGTCTATATCCAAGTGCCGATAGAGCATTGTTCTCTATATGGTCATTCTACAACAACGGTTGGATTTTATCAAGGGGTTTTGGCACATCTGTGCAAAAACTGGCGGGACGCATGAAAATATCTCAATAAATTTGTGAAAATAGACTGCAATAATTTAGGCATTTGGCAGTTTAGCCTTTTACGCCGGCGCGGTAGAGGTAGGGGTCGCTCTTGAAGCTGTCAAAATTGTACAGCACAAGGATCTGGTCGTAACCGTTGTCGGCGATCAGCTGATCCAAGCCGTAGTTGTAGTTGCGGAAATCCACCACGTCAATGTCAGCGTAGTTGGCGGTCAGGTAGGGCACAAAGCAGTTGGCGTAGCTGTCCTTGATGACAAGGATGCGTCCGCTGCCGTTGCCCTGCACCCGGCTCAGGCCGTTGTTGCCGTGCAGGAACATGGCGTACTTGTCGTAGACGGAAAGCTTCTCCGTATCATACAGGCCGGTGGTCTGCCCCTCGGCGGGCTGACCTGCCGCCGTCACGTTCCATACCGTCAGGGTGTTGGCAAGGTCGTAGTAGGTGATCACGTCCGGCACGGCGTTCCATGTGCGCGCCTTGGCGTAGTGAGTGCCGTAAAAGTGATCGGCAGTCAGGGCGGTGTGGGCGGCGGTGTCAAAGGGGGCAAGGCCAAGGGTCTGGCACAGCTGGCTGTAAGCGTAGTAGGCGCCAAGGCTCGTCCAGTGGTGGTCGGTGCGGTAGTAGATATACTCGCTCTTGTGGGCGGCAAGGGTCTGGCGCACGTCCACAAAGCTGCCGCCTGCAGCCTGCACCGCAGCGGAAAGCTGGTCAAGATAGCCGTCCTCGTCCAGCAGAGGGGCGTTTGCGGGTACGTTCTCCTTGTAGATATCGCTGGCGGCGGGTGCCAGCAGCACATTCACCTTGCCCGGGTAGCGCTGGCACAGGCTGGTGAGCGCGGCGGTGTTCTTGGGCAGGGTGCGCTCCTCGCTGGAAAGCAGCCCGTAGGTGCGGGGGAACATCATGTGCTCTTTGCCCAGCAGGATGCCGCCGTTCTGCTGCTTTTGCAGCAGAGTGGTCTCCACCACGCTCTGCAGGCTGATCCACTGGTCGCGCCCCGCCACCTGATCCTTGACGTATTTGGTGTAGGCAGTAAAGTAGCTGTTCAGCCCCTTGGCGGTGAACTGGGTCAGCGCCGGGCGCTGGCTCAGGGTGGTGTTTTCCAGCTCGCTGTAACTGCGGTCCGGGGTGACCATATCCAGCGCGAACAGCCCGATGAAGAACAGGCTGAACACCACCAGCACCGGGTAGTGCAAAAGGGAGGAGGTCTTTTTCTCGTGTTTGGACATCTTCCCGCCTCCTTAAAAGTTAAAGTACAGGAACGGGCTGTTGGTGCTGCCCACCACATAGGCGGTGGAGACCACCAGCAGCGTCAGGATGGCGGCGCAGCGGGTGACTGCGTTTTTGCGCAGCACATCCCACAGCTTTTCGATCAGCGGGGTGCAGCACACCACGCTTACCGCCAGCAGCACGCCGTAGTTCCGCAGGAAATACAGCGGCGACACCCCGCCGGAGGGGACAAAGAGCTTTTGGAACAGCAGCCCGAAGGATACGCCGGTGTCGTTGCCCACGAACATCGCCCAGCCTACCACCACGAGGAACAAGGTGTAGAAATGCGGCCACACCCTGCCTTTTTTCAGGTAGGGCAGCAGGAACAGCTTTTCAGCCGCCAGCAGCACAAAGTAGTAAAGACCCCAGCAGATAAAGTTCCAGTTCGCGCCGTGCCAGATGCCGGTGAGCAGCTCCACGATGAACAGGTTCAGGATCTGCCGCTTGAGCCCCTTGCGATTGCCGCCCAACGGGATATACACATACTCGCGGAACCAGCCGGACAGGGTCATGTGCCAGCGCCGCCAGAATTCGGTGATGGAAGCGGAGATATAGGGGTAGTTGAAGTTTGCGGGGAAGTCGAAGCCCAGCATCTTGCCCATGCCGATGCCCATGAGGGAGTAGCCGGAGAAATCGAAGTACAGCTGCAAACTGTAGGCGATGATGCCCAGCCACACCAGCGGGGTGGAGGCGTTTGCCAGACCCACAAAGGTAGTGGAGGGGCTGTCGGCTACCCCGATAATGTCCGTCCACAATGCGCCCACGGCGTCTGCCAGCAGCACTTTTTTGGCAAGACCGAAGGTGAACAGGGTCATGCCCTCTTCAATTTGCTTGAGGTTATAGCGGTGCTTGTAGACGTGCAGCTGGTCGGAGACGTCCCGGTACTTGACGATAGGCCCCGCGATGAGCTGCGGGAACATGACCACATAAGCGCCGAAATCAATGATGTTGCGCTCGGCTTTTACATCCCGGCGGTAGACATCGATGGAGTAGGAAAGGGTCTGGAAGGTGTAAAAGCTGATGCCCAGCGGCAGCGTGCCGATGCCCTGAATTTCGGCAAAGGCGGTGCCCAGCAGGGCGTTTGCACTGCGCAGTACAAAGTTTGCGTACTTGAAGTAGAACAGCATCCCCAGGCTGCCGACAAGCGCCACCAGCAGAAAAAAGCGGCGCAGCGCGGGCTTTGCATCAAAATGTTCGATGGCAAGGCCGCTGAGGTAGTTGATGAGGATAAGCGCCACCATGACCGGGAAAAAGCGCACCTCGCCCCAGCAGTAGAACACCAGACTGCACAAAAACAGCACGGTGTTTTTCAGTTTTGCGGGGGCAAGATAGTACAGCGCCAGCGTGATGGGCAAAAAGCGGAACAGGAAGATGATGGTGCTGAAAACCAAGGGGTCAGCCTCCTTTTTTACAAGTTTTGCGGGCAATAACGGTCTCCCCATCCCGGGTTCGGGAGGGCTTGACTGAAAAAAGCCGATGCCGCAGATGGCACCGGCTCAGAAGGTCAGATTCAGCTGTTCAGGGCGCTGTCCACAGCACTGTTCAGGTCTGCGGAGCACTCGTTGGAGGCGATCACCATGACCACACGGTCGCCCTTGGAGGAGATGATGGCGTTTTCCACGTTGCTCTGTGCCTGTGCAAACTCGGCGTAGTTACCGTAGAAAGCCACCTGATCCTGCTTGTAGCTCTCCAGCGCGGTCACCACGTCCTGTGCCTTGCCGGAAGCAGCTTCCACCACCAGCACAAGGCCGGCGTCGCCGTTGTCGTTGCTCTTCACGCCCTTGTAGGCGGCTACGTCCTCAGCCTTCAGGCCGAAGTCGTACTCGATGTTCATGGCGGCGATCTCGAACTGGTTGGAGATGGGGTCAGCAGCCAGCAGGGTCTCCACGGCGCTGTCCAGATCGGCGGTGCCGTTTTCAGCGGTATCCGCTGCCGGAGAAGCTGCATCGGTGACCGGTGCAGAGGTGGCGGCGCTGGACGCGGAGGACGGCGCGGAAGAAGCGCTGCCGCCGCAGCCGGTCAGGGCAACAGCCAGCACGGCACTGACGGCGATCACAGAGAGTTTTGTGCGGTTTATCATAAAATATTCCTTCTTTTGTTGAATTCATTTGTCGGGGTGCGGGGCTGCGCCGCGCACACGGGCAGACTGTATTTATCTTACCATAACGGCAGGTAAATTGCAACGCACCCCACAGGGTTTTCCGGCAGTTTTCATCGGATTTTAACCGGTCACGGTCTCCCCGGCGGCAATGCGCTGCAAAACGGCTATCGCGTCCTCCAAACACAGGCCGCTCTGGTTGAGCAGGGCGGCGTTTTCCGCGCCCACATAGCGCCAGTGCCACGGCTCGTAAGTGATGCCGGTCACGCTTTCGGCTTCCTTGGGGTAGCGCAGGATAAAGCCGTACTGTTCCGCGTTCTCGCACAGCCAGCGGAAGGCGGCGGTGTCGGCAAAGCCGGTGTCAAGGGTGGTGTGCTCCGGGCTGTTCAGGTCGGCGGCAAGGCCGCAGTTGTGCTCCGAGCAGCCCGGCGGGTTGACGATGACAGCCGCCTTTTCCCGGGCGGCGGCTTCGCTCAGGCCCTTATCACGGTAATACTGGGTCTTGTTGTCGTACAGCTTTTTCTGGTAGCTGACGCTGCGGTAGCCGCTCTGCATCCGCACATCCACGCCGTCCTTGGCGGCAGCGGCCTGCATGGAAAGAAAGGCATCGGCAGCTTCGGTCTGCAAAGTCTTGTTGATGGCGGTGGCCGAGCCGCATTCCTTGGTCTCGACGGGGTAGTCCTCCGGCATCTTGTGGGCGCGGCTGACAAGGATCATGCGGGGGTCGTCCAAAATGGCCTGCGCCTGTGCGGCGGTAAGGGTGCTCTGCTGCGCGCCGTATTCGGCGGGCTGCTCAAGGCTCTCGGCAGACAGCTCGGGCAGCTGCGGCACCGCAGCTTTGCGGGTGCAGGCGTAGGCGGTGCCGCCCGCCGCAAAGCAGAGCAGCGCCGTCAGGCAGAGCAGACGCCGGGCATGATGTTTATGGTGGTGGGAAGAATACATAGAACCTACCTTCTTTCACAAAAAAGGATAAGTGCCCGCCGCCCCGGGCAGACTATCCGCAAAAGGGGGCGCGGGAAGATGAAGATGACAGCGCAGGAATACGCACGCCGGGTGCAGAAGGCCGGGCCGCACTCGCCGCTTTTGGCAGACTGCCTTTGGGCGTTCTGCGTGGGCGGCGGCATCTGTCTGCTGGGCGAAGGGCTGCGGCAGCTGTTTCTGCGGCAGGGCGCGGACGCCGAAACGGCGGGCACCCTGACCAGCTGCACCCTGATCTTGCTCTCGGCGGTGCTGACCACGCTGGGCTGGTACCAGAAACTGGCGGCAAAGGCCGGGGCGGGGTCGCTGGTGCCCATCACCGGCTTTGCCAACGCGGTGGTCAGTGCGGCCATCGAGTTCAAGGCCGAGGGCCGTGTACCGGGCACGGGAGCCAAGATGTTCCTCATCGCCGGGCCGGTCATCGTGTACGGCACGCTGGCGGCGGTGGTGTACGGTGTGGTGCTGTGGCTGCTGGGGGCTTCTGCCTTATAATACGGAACAGCCCCGCCGGATATTGCAGTGCCACAGCACCAGTATAGCACGTTCCGGGGCATTTTTTGCAGAAAGGGAGAAATTTTTTATGACAGAGCGCCGGGGCGATACCCTGTTGTTCCATACCCCGCCGGTCATCGCCGCACAGGCGGCGGCGGGCGGCAAAAAAGAGAGCGAGGGCCCGCTGGCAGCGGGCTTTGACGAACTGACCACCGACAATCGGCTGGGACAGTGCAGCTGGGAAGCCGCCGAAAAGCAGTTGCAGCTGCGGGCGGCGCGGCTCTGCCTGCAAAAGGCTGGCTTGCCCGCAGAGCAGGTGGACCTTGCGCTGGCGGGAGATCTGCAGGCGCAGTGCACCGCTTCTGGCTATGCGCTGCGGGAGCTGGGCGTGCCCTTTGCGGGGCTGTTCGGGGCGTGCAGCACCATGGCGGAGGCGCTGGCGCTGGGCGCGGCGCTGTGCAGCAGCGGCGCGGCGCAGAACCTGTTGGCGATGACCTCCAGCCATTTCTGCGCGGCAGAGCGTCAGTTCCGCACCCCACTGAGTTACGGCGCGGTGCGCACCCCTACCGCCCAGTGGACGGCTACCGCCGCCGGGTGCTGTCTGCTGCGCCCGGCAGGGCAGGGGGTGGGCATTGCCGCCGCCACCTTTGGGCGGGTGCAGGACTATAACATCAAGGATATCAACAACATGGGCGCAGCCATGGCACCGGCAGCAGCCGCCACCCTGCTGCACTATCTTGCCGATACCCATGCAGAACTGCGGGATTTCGACTGCATCTACACCGGCGACCTTGGGCTGGTGGGCAGTCAGATGCTGCGGGAGCTGCTGGCGGCAGAGGGTCTGCTGCTGAAAAACCACGCGGACTGCGGCTGTCTACTTTACGATGCCGGGGAGCAGCGGGTAAAGAGCGGTGGTTCGGGCGCGGGCTGCTGTGCCGCCGTGCTCTGTGGGCATATCCTGCCAAAGCTGCTGCGCCGCGGCAGCCGCCGGGTGCTGTTTATCGCCACCGGGGCACTGATGAGCCAGACCACCTTTTTGCAGAAGGAGAGCATCCCGGCGGTGGCACATCTGGTGGAACTGACCGCACCGGAAAAGGAGAGCTGAAATGAACTATCTGTGGGCATTTTTAATAGGCGGCGCCATCTGCGCGGTGGGGCAGTTGTTCATCGACCTGACAAAGCTGACCCCGGCACGCATCCTGACCGGCTATGTGGTGGCGGGAGTGGTGCTTTCGGCGGTGGGGCTGTATGCGCCGCTGGCAGAGTTTGCCGGTGCGGGGGCGACGGTGCCGCTGCTGGGCTTCGGGCATCTGCTGGCAAAAGGGGTGCGCACCGCCGTGGCGGAAAAGGGCGCTGTCGGCATCCTGACCGGCGGGCTGACCGCTGCTTCTGCAGGCATCACCGCAAGCCTTGTCTGCGGCGTGGTGTGCAGCCTTGCGGGCAAGAGCCATGACCAGAACTAAGCTGTTTTGTCCGCGCTGCTTCGCTATATTTTGCGCCCGGCGGCTGGTAAACTGGGGGCAAAACGGAGGTGAAGCGGATGAAACACAGCGGTCAGACCGTATTGTGGGAGCTGTGGGCAGCGCTGTGCCTGTGCACGGCGCTGGTGCTGCCGCCGGGCAGTCCGTGGCTGCACGAGCCGGCGCTGTTGTACCCGGGGCTTTCGCTGGCAGTGCTTGTGCCCGCCGCGTGGGCGGCGTGGTGGATGGCGGTGCCGCCGCAGCCCCTGCCGCCGGATCAGCTGCTGGAGCCGGTGCAGCGGCAGAGCCTTGCCGCGCTGTGCGGGACATAACAGCGGAAAAAACAAAAACCCCTGTGCCGGGTACCCGGTACAGAGGTTTTGTTCGTCAATCAAACTGCGCGATCAAGCGTTCTTGTTAGCACGCTTTGCCATACGGCTGATCTTGCGGCTGGCGGTGTTCTTCTTGATGACACCCTTAGCGCGAGCCTTGTCGATCGCGGAAACAGCAGCCAGGACGGTTGCGTCCTTGTCAGCGGCATTCGCATCGATGGCAGCGTCTGCCTTCTTGACGACTGTTTTCAGGTTGGTCTTAATGGCCTTGTTGTGAGCCTGCTCTGCAACAGCCTGCACGACGCGGTCCTTCTGAGATTTGATGTTAGGCATTCGTTCCACCTCCTTGGCTACCTATAACAGCGCACCTTATGATACCATATTTGCCGTTTCAGCGCAAGCATTTTTTCGATTTTTGTTTCAAAAAGTTTTGATTTTCCCATACTTTTTGTGCTGCAAGGCCCCAAAAACGGCTTTTTGGCGAAAAATGGAACAGAAATGAGGGAAAACGATGCGCTTGACCGATATGGCGGACGAGCTGTATGCCGCGGCGGCAGACCTGCCCGGCGGCGTCCGCACAGCCACGGCGCGGCGGGGCGGCGTGACGGTGACGCGGGTGGAGATCGCCCGGGAGGGCCTCGAAAAGCCCCGGGGGCGGTACGTCACGCTGGAAGTGCCCAGCGTCAGCGTGCTGGATGAGCGGGACGCCGAAGTCATTGAGCAGGCGGCGGAGGAGCTGCGGGCGCTTGTGCCGCCGGAAGGGCCGGTGCTGGTGCTGGGCGTGGGCAACCGCCGGGTCACAGCCGACGCCCTCGGGCCGAGGACGACCCAGAAAATTTTCGTCACGATGGGGGCGGGCCGCCCGCCGGTGCAGGGTATCCGCCCCGTGGCAGCGGTCGCCCCGGGGGTCTCGGCCTCCACTGGTCTGAGCTTACAGCAGCTGGCCGGGGCGCTGGTGAGGGAGGTGAGGCCTACGGCCCTCATCTGCGTGGACAGCCTCTGTTCTTCTGAGCCGCAGCGGCTGGGCCGGACGCTGCAATTTTCCGACGCCGGCCTCTGCCCCGCCCAGCCCGGCAGCACCCGACATCTGGACACGGCCCGGCTGGGCCTGCCGGTCATCGCGGCAGGCATCCCGACCCTGATGGCGGCGCAGGAGGGCAAAGACCTCGTCGTGACGCCCCGGGAGCTGGACAGCGTCATCGCCCACGGGGCTGCGCTGCTGGGCGCGGCCATCAACCGGGCCTTGCAGCCGAGGCTCAGCATCGCCCAGCTCTGCTGGCTGGCGGGATAAAACCAGAGCCTCCGTCATATTGTAAAGACAAAGCAGAAGGGGAGGGGGAAATCTATGCGCTGCAGAGAGGCCGGGCAGAGCCGGATGCTGCCGTTTCTGGGCGCTGCGGCCCTTTTTGCGGCCCTGACCATCACGGCCCACAGCCTTGTGCTGGGGCTGGCAGCGATCATCGCCGGGCCTGTCCCGGCGGCACAGACCGCCCTTTCCCTGAGCCGGAAGGCTGTCGCCAGCGGGACGCAGGAGGCGGCGTCTGCCGCCGAGGCCGCCCCGGAAAGCGCTGTATCTGCCCCTTCACAGCCCGAAGCCGCCGCTCCGGCGGGAGGCATCGAGGGCTACCTTGTGGAGCTTCTGGGCGAGGACGCCCGGCCTGAGAATGCGGGCGCTGTCCTCGAAAAGAACTACCCGCAGGGCAGCGGCGGGAAGTATGTCCCCTGCGGCGCGGGCAGCATCAAAAATAACACCCGCCAGAGCGTGGCGGACATCGCGGCGGAAATAGAAAATCCGCTGCCCTTCGGGGTCGAAAAGGACAGCCCCGACCCACAGATCCTCATCATGCACACCCACGCCACCGAGGACTACCGCCTCTCGGCAGGGCTGTGGTATTCGCCCGGCGACGGCGCACGCACGACCGACACGAACCTCAATATGTGCGCCGTGGGCCGTGTGATGGCCGACACCCTCAATGCCGCCGGGCTGAACACCCTCCACGACGAGACCCTGAACGACTACCCCAGCTACACCGGCAGCTATGCGAACAGCCGGGCCGTCGTCCAGCGGTACTTGGCCCAGTACCCCAGCATCAAGGTGGTGCTGGACGTCCACCGGGACGCCATCGAGACGGAGGGTGGCTCCCGGATGGCCCCCGTCTGCACCGTGGACGGGCGGCAGGCGGCGCAGGTCATGATCATCTGCGGCTGCGACAACGGCGGCAGCGTCCAGCTGCCAAACTGGCGGCAGAACCTCCGCTTTGCCGCCGCGTGGGAGCGCAGCATGGAGGGGATGTACCCCGGCTTCACCCGGCCTGTGTTGTTCAGCTACCGCTTCTATAATCAGGATCTGACCACCGGCAGCCTCCTCATCGAGATCGGAGGCCACGGCAATAACCTGAATGAGGCCCTCTACGCCGGGCAGCTGGCCGCAAATGGCCTCGTGCAGGCCCTGCTGGGGCCGGATGCTTGACGAAACGGCGGCAAAGTGCTATATTTTAAAAAGTAAATGCAATGAGCGGGAAAAGTAGCGCATCACAATGCCACAGAGAGCGCGGCAGAGCTGGGAGCCGTGCGCGGACGGTGCGTGAACGAACACCCGGGAGCAGCAGGCTGAACAGGGCGCGGTCTTATCCGACCGAGCGCCGCCAGTAGGTGCGCCGCAGGCCCAGCGTTAACGGGGCAGCGCTTTTACCATGAGCGCGTGAGCGACCGGACACTTCCGGTAATTCAGGTGGCACCGCGGACATTACAAGACAGCTTGTTCGCCCT
>OHRL01001609.1_pt1 | contig 11649 bp, 8 predicted proteins | sample 1578331 | NCBI WGS metagenome assembly OHRL01 (sample SAMEA3879608, study PRJEB24766) | human gut metagenome | biome: human-associated habitat; feature: feces | place: USA | collected 1985/1987
CGCTAACAACGGTGGTGATTCCGTGGCGCATTTTGCCCATCTGGGCGGTATGCTTTTCGGTTATTTCCTGGTTCGGTATTGGAAAAAGAAAGATATAGACAATGGGCGATATTTTTACTAATCTCAAACGGACTTTCAATTCCGGCAACATCCTGGCAAAACTGATTTATATCAATGTCGGGCTATTCGTCATTATACGGTTGGCAAGTGTGATCCTGATGCTGTTCAATCTGGGCGGTTTTCCGTTTTTGCAGTATTTGCAAGTGCCTTCGTCTCCCGAATTGCTTTTGTACCGGCCGTGGACGATTATTACTTATATGTTCACGCATTTCGACTTTCTGCATATTCTGTTTAATATGCTGTGGTTATACTGGTTCGGCGGTTTGTTCCTTACTTTTTTCAGTGAGCGGCAATTAGGCGGCCTGTATCTGTTAGGAGGTATTGCCGGGGCTGTCTTGTTTCTTGTGGCATACAACATATTCCCTTATTTCCGTACAGTTGCCGCTTATAGTTATTTGATGGGAGCGTCGGCTTCGGTTATGGCCATTGTGTTTGCCGTCTCTTTCTACCGGAAAGATTTGGAGATCGGCTTGTTCCTGATCGGGAGGATCAAGCTGATTTATCTGGCCCTGTTTACATTTGTGATAGACTTGCTGGCCATTACATCGACGAATGCCGGTGGTCATATCGCCCATATCGGCGGGGCGTTGTTCGGCATCTGGTTCGCCACCCGGATCAAGGAAGGCAAAGATTTGACAGCTCCTATGAACCGCCTGCTCGACTGGGTGGTGAATCAGGGAAAGCGGAAACCCAAGATGCGTGTGACTTATAAACGTCCTGAGACCGATTATGAATATAATGCCCGTAAACATCGGGAAACAGTCGATCTGGATGCAATATTGGATAAATTAAAACGTTCCGGTTACGAAAGCCTTTCGGCAGAAGAAAAGAAAAAACTATTTGATGCCAGCAAAAAATGAGCGAGCGGTTTAAAGCGATCAGGATTCTGTTTAAATCTGTAGTCGGTACTGCCAATGTGATAGTTATTCTGCTATTCATTGCTTCGGCCTTCTCGGACAGAATTTCACCGGACAGGAGTGTGTTCTTCTCTTATCTGGGGTTGGGATTTCCTGTATTTTGCGTTTTGAACCTCTGTTTTGTTGTTTATTGGCTGTTTCTTTGGGAATGGCGGTTTGTGTTGATCGGACTATGTTCGTTCCTGATCTGCCGGGGGGCTGTAACCCGTTATTTCCCTTTCCATGACAGAGTGGACGATATTCCGAAAGAGAATGTACTGAAAGTCTTGACTTATAATGTCATGGGATTCGGTTATAAAGGCCATACGGAAGATGCTCCGAATCCGATCATACGGTATATTGCGAATTCCGGTGCGGATATCGTATGTCTGCAGGAATATGCAGTAGGTACTTCCAAGAACTTTTTGACGAATCAGAAGATCGCCAATGCCTTGAAGATGTATAGGTATCGCTCCATTATCCCGATCGGAACCTCCGGTACGCTCAAATTCAATATAGCCGTATTTTCCAAATATCCGATCTCCAAATCCCGTAAGATCAAGTATGACAGCTCTTTCAACGGCTCGTCCATTCATGAACTGGATATAAGAGGAAAGAAGTTGACTTTGATCAATAACCACTTGGAGTCTTTCAAGCTGACGATGGAGGACCGGAGCCATTATTCCGCATTTATCAAGAACCTGAATTCCGAAACGCTCGATGGTTTGAGAAGTTCCATCGAACAGAAGTTGGGGCCTGCATTCCGGATACGTGCCCGTCAGGCGAGAGCGGTTGCCGAAGAAATCAAAAAGATCGATACCGATTATGTATTGGTGTGCGGTGACTTCAACGATACGCCGATTTCCTATGCCCATCGTACGATCCAGGGACCATTGAAAGATGCTTATGCTGCTTCGGGCTGTGGTGTCGGGGTCACCTATAATGAAAACTTCTTTTGGTTCAGGATCGACAACATCCTGCATTCAGCCAATATGAAACCGATCAACTGCACGGTCGACAAGGTGCGTTATTCCGACCATTATCCGCTGTGGTGTTATTTGCAATTGAAAGAGGGGGATTGAAAATGAAAAATTCCCCTATACAGGAAACCGTAGTTTCTCGTATAGGGGAATTTTTGTGCCGTGCTTATGGAGTTAGCTCTTTATGCTACAGTTCCGCATCGTTCACTGCATCCAGGATGTCGGCAAACAGGTTCTCGACGAAGAAGAACGTGGCATTGCAAAACAGCTTCGGGTCTTTGATCAAGGCAACCGTATTGCTTTTGCCATTATTGGCGATTACGCTTTCTGCCGAATACGTGTTGAACTTCTTATTGTTCTGTGGATCGTATTGATAAACGATATTGCTAACTTCTGCCGAGTAGCAGTTGTCGTGGCAATTGATTTTCATCTTGTATTTGATGATCGTTTTGTCTGTATCGTTCAACAGCATCTCGACTTTGGAAGAAACGTTGATAGTCCCTTTGGACTTCTTGGAGTTGACATTCGACAGGAATATATCTTTCGCATAGCTTTTCTTCGCCCATTGATTGATTACTTCGAATATCTGGTCCTGGCTCATATCTTTCACATGGACTGTGTCGCGATAGCATACTTTCCCGTTTTTCATCGGGGCACACTCGTCGACTTCGCCTTTATGCCCCTGTGCCGTTGCCAGCGCAGGGAGCATGATCAATAGAAGGAAAAACAGCTTTTTCATCATCCTATTTCATCCATACATTTACGATTTCACCGATGACGGTTATCTGCTGGCCTTCTGCCGTTTCGCCCTGCTTGCGGCAGTCGATGATCAGCCAGGCATCCCCGCTTTCACCTTTCTTAAAGAAAGACAAGCTATATGTGTCATTGTTACCTATTTCTTTATAGACAGGACTGTCTTTGCTGATGGCGATCGAGGCAATCGATTTGCCGAACATATTACCCGTGCCTTTCCACTGGGCGGATGTCTCTTTTGTATCCGGCTTACCGGCGGATACGACCTGCATATCGCTTTCCGGTAACATCTGTAATAATGTAGACGGAACCTTATCGGCGGCAAAAGCCACATATCCTTCTTTTGCCGGAACCGGAGTTGCCGGTTGGGTGGTCTGGGCTGGTGTCACAGTCCGAGCGGGAGTGACCGGTGTTGCCGGAACTACGTTGGCGGTTGCCTGCGTGCCTAAAGCGGCGGAGGCGGAGGCAAACATTTCGTCAATGAAATCGACTGTCTTTCTTCGGAATTTGCCGTTGCCTCGGTTCAATTTGGTTTGGTCTTTGTTCAGGCAATACTTATCTGTAATCCATTCTTCGGCGGTGTATTTTTCCGGTTCACGCTGGTACGATACATTATATTCGTAACGGATACCGGCCACTTTCACTATACATTTCTGGTTCTCGCATTCCATCGTGACGCGATAGTTCATTTCCGTACGGTCCAGAGAAAGGGCGGTGCTCTGGAAGACCAGGTTGGTTTGCCCTACTGCGGCGATGTCGCCTTTTGCCTTGTCGGAATAGACAACGCGGTTACCGTCTTCACTGAAGAAACCGTCCGCCCAGTCCAGCATTTTGTCATATACTTCATCTTTCGAAAAAGAAGGTGCGTTTATCTCCTTTGCGAATACTACTTTACCATTCTCGACCGGAACGGCTCCGGCTAAATACTTGGAATCTTCCTGAGCCCAGAGTAGGGCCGGGATAAATAGCGTTAATAATAAAAGTTGCTTCATGGTTATTCTTTACTTATGTTTTTTACGGGCAAAGATATATAATTGTGGCTGAAATAAACTAAGAGTGTGACAAATAAATTAATCTAATTACTGTTGGACAAAGAAAAAAAGCCTATATTTGCACCCTGTGAAAAAACGAATAATAACATAAACATAAGATTCAAATGCAAAACAAAGGATTTGTAAAGGTCTTTGCGGTGTTACTTACGCTTGTCTGTATGTTTTATCTGTCATTCTCGTTCGTGACAAGACATTACAACAGTAAAGCCGCTGAGTATGCAGGTGGAGATCCGGTAAAAGAGAGTTCTTATTTGGACTCGTTATCTACTCAGAAGGTATGGTTGGGCTATACGCTCAAGGAGTGCCGTGAAATGGAAATCAGTTTAGGGCTTGACTTGAAGGGCGGTATGAACGTCGTTCTGGAATTGAATGTGGCCGATGTGATTCGCTCGCTTTCGAACAACAATCAGGACGAGAACTTCAATAAAGCATTGGACCTGGCTTATGAAAATCAGGCTACAAGTCAGAAGGACTTTATTGATCTATTTGCAGAAGAGTATAAGAAGTTAGATAATGGCGCCCGTTTATCCGCTATTTTCAGTACTTTCGAATTGAAAGACAAAATCACTCCGCAGAGCTCGGACGCACAGGTAATCGCCGTGTTGAAGGAAGAACTGAAGAGTGCAATCGATAATTCATTTAACGTATTGCGTACCCGTATCGACCGTTTCGGCGTGGTGTCTCCGAACATCCAGCGTCTGGAAACTGCCGGTCGTATTCTGGTTGAACTTCCGGGTGTGAAAGAACCGGAACGTGTGCGTAAATTGTTACAGGGTAGTGCCAACCTCGAATTTTGGGAAACATACAACTTGCCGGAAATCTACCAGCAGTTGGTTGCCGCCGATAATATGTTGGCTACAATCCTGAAATCGGACGATACTGCTGCTGTAGGTTCGGATACTACGGCTATCGAAGCAACGGAAGAAGTAGTTGCCGACAATGCTGCTGCCGAAACAACCAACGACGCAGATTCTCTGCTGGCTAAGATCGGTGAAGACAAGCCTGAAGCACAGGCAGCCAAGAGCATGGAAGAATTCGCAAAGCAACATCCGTTGTTCGCCGTTCTGCAGATCAACCAGTATAACGGACAGTTGGCTCCCGGACCGGTTGTCGGTATTGCCGATAAGAAAGATATTGCCAAGATCAACGAATACTTGAACATGAAGCAGGTAAAAGATATCCTGCCGCGTAACCTTTCTTTGAAATGGGGCGTAAAGGCTATCGATGAAAAAGAACAATATTTCTACTTGTATGCAATCAAGATGACGAACCGCGACGGAACGCCTGCTTTGGGAGGTGACGTTGTAACGGATGCTAATGCAGACTTCGTTCAGCAGGCAGGCCGTTCAGAACAGCAGGTTAGCATGACTATGAACGCAGAAGGGGCTAAAGCATGGGCTCGCCTGACAAAAGAAAATATTGGTAAAGCGGTTGCTATCGTTCTCGACGATATGGTTTATTCAGCTCCTAACGTGCAGGTGGAAATCACAGGCGGACGTTCTCAGATCACAGGCCACTTCACTCCGGAAGAGGCAAAGGACTTGGCTAACGTGTTGAAATCCGGTAAAATGGCTGCTTCCGTACATATCGTACAGGAAGACGTTGTCGGCCCGTCTTTGGGTCAGGAAGCTATCAATTCCGGTGTTATCTCATTTGTTTTGGCTTTGATCCTGTTGATGTTCTACATGTGTGCCTTCTACGGAGTTCTTCCGGGCTTGATCGCCGACGGTGCTTTGGTATTGAACATCTTTTTCACAATGGGTATCCTTGCATCCTTCCAGGCAGTCCTTACGTTGCCGGGTATTGCCGGTATGGTGTTGACGCTGGGTATGGCTGTCGATGCCAACGTGTTGATCTACGAACGTACGAAAGAGGAACTTCGTGCCGGTAAATCGTTGAACAAAGCAATTGCCGATGGTTACAGCAACGCATTTTCTGCAATCTTCGACTCGAACTTGACTTCCATCATCACTGGTGTCGTATTGTTCTATTTCGGTACGGGGCCTATCCGTGGTTTTGCCACGACGATGATTATCGGTTTGTTCGCGTCCTTCCTGACGGCAGTCTTCCTGACTCGTATCGTTTACGAAGCACTGTTGGCAAAAGATAAACTGAAGAACGTGACCTTTACGACTTCTATTACGAAAGATTTATTGACGAATCCGAAGATCAACTTCTTGGCAGCCCGTAAGGTTGGGTATCTGATTCCGGCCGGTATTATTGTTTTGGGTGCGATCTCCATGTCTACTATCGGTTTGAACAACGGTATCGATTTCACCGGTGGACGTAACTATGTGATCCGTTTCGCCCAGGATGTGAAGACTGACGAAGTCCGTAATCTGTTGGATGCGCAGTTGGATGGTTCTGTTAGCGTTATCCAGATCGGTACTCCCGACCAGGTTCGTGTATCTACCAACTATAAGATTGAAGACAATGATCCGGCTATCGACCAGGAAATCGAAAATAAATTGTTTGAAGGTGTCAAGTCATTGCTTCCGGAAGGAACGACTTTGGCTCAGTTCACGGATCAGTATATCCAGAGCTCACAGAAGGTAGGACCGAGTATGGCAGACGATATCAAGAACGCTGCGTTTCTCGCAGTTGTATTTGCCATGTTCTGTATGGCGGCTTATATCTTGCTTCGTTTCCGCGACATCTCATTCTCTGTCGGTGCATTCGCTTCTGTAGCTGTCACGACTTTGTGTATTATTTCATTCTACACATTGCTTTGGAAGGTATTGCCGTTCTCTATGGAAGTCGACCAGACCTTTATCGCGGCTATCCTGACCATCATCGGTTACTCTATCAACGATACCGTGGTTGTGTTCGACCGTATCCGTGAAACGATCGGTCTGTATCCGAAGCGTGATCGTTATCAGGTGATCAACGATGCATTGAACTCGACTTTATCCCGTACCTTCAATACATCATTAACTACATTGGTAGTTGTATTGTGTATCTTCATCCTGGGTGGTGCGACGATCCGTAGCTTTACGTTCGCTATCTTGTTAGGTATCATTATCGGTACATATTCTACTCTGTTCGTGGCAACTCCTATCGCTTACGAATTGCAGAAGAAGAAGATCAATAAGAAAGCAGCTGCTGAAGCTGGTAAATAAGAATAGATTTTAATCCGATAGAAAAGGGCTGTTCCTGGTTAAGGGAATGGCCCTTTTTGTGCTTCTAAACATAATTGTGCCGGTTGGCAAGATGAAAGAGAATGCTTATCTTGTACGCCTCTTACTTCTGCTATTTACTTACAGATTGTAAGAAAACACCTTAAAATATCATGTTATGGAAGTACGCCTAAGTAACCAATTGCCGGTTTACCCATCTTTTGTTCCCGGTATCCGCCGCGCTCCTGATCGCGGCTATTCACTTACGCCTGCACAAACAGAAACGGCCTTGAAGAATGCGCTCCGTTACATTCCCGAAGAGTTGCATGAAGTGCTGGCTCCGGAGTTTATGGAAGAGTTGATGACTCGCGGCCGCATTTACGGATACCGTTATCGGCCGGAAGGAGACTTGAAAGCCAAGCCTGTCGACCAATATAAAGGGCAATGTCTGGAGGGAAAGGCTTTCCAGGTGATGATCGACAACAATCTCAGTTTCGATATCGCTCTCTATCCATACGAACTGGTTACGTATGGCGAAACCGGGCAGGTTTGCCAGAACTGGATGCAGTATCGCCTGATCAAGCAATATCTCGAAATACTGACGAACGAGCAGACACTCGTGATCGAGTCCGGACATCCGTTGGGACTGTTCCGTTCCAAGCCGGATGCACCCCGTGTGATTATTACCAATTCCATGATGGTCGGCCTGTTCGACAATCAGAAAGACTGGCATATAGCCGCCCAGATGGGTGTCGCTAATTACGGACAGATGACCGCCGGCGGCTGGATGTATATCGGTCCGCAGGGGATTGTGCACGGGACGTTCAATACCTTATTGAATGCCGGGCGGAAGAAATTAGGCATTCCGCAGGATCAGGATTTGCGCGGGCATCTCTTTGTCTCCTCCGGTCTCGGAGGAATGAGTGGGGCACAACCGAAAGCGGCCGTTATAGCCGGTGCTGCCAGTATCATTGCAGAAGTGGACAGTTCCCGCATCCAGACCCGCCATTCGCAAGGTTGGGTTCAGCATGTGACTGAAGATAAAGCAGAAGCATTCCGTATGGCGCAGGAGGCTATGCAGGTAAGGGAACCGATTTCGATCGCTTATCATGGCAATATAGTAGACTTGTTGGAGTTTGCCGAGGCGCAGGCGATCCGGATCGATCTGCTGAGTGACCAAACTTCCTGTCATGCCGTCTATGAAGGTGGTTACTGTCCTGTCGGCATCTCCTTTGCCGAGCGTACGGAACTTCTTTCTCACGATATGGACCGGTTCTGCTCGTTGGTCGATCAATCTCTGCACCGTCATTTCGAGGTAATCAAGAAGCTTGTGGCTTGCGGCACTTACTTTTTCGACTATGGAAACTCGTTTATGAAAGCCATCTACGATGCCGGTGTAAAGGAAATTTCCCGGAACGGAATAGATGAGAAAGACGGTTTCATCTGGCCATCCTATGTCGAGGACATTATGGGGCCGGAACTGTTCGATTATGGTTACGGGCCTTTCCGCTGGGTATGCCTGAGTGGGAAACATGAAGATCTGGTAAAGACCGACCAAGCAGCTATGGATTGCATCGATCCGAACCGGCGCGGGCAGGACAGGGATAACTACAACTGGATTCGCTACCAGGATGCGGAAGGAAGATTGAATATCGCGCTCCGCTTCAACCGCATGGTGCGGGACGGAGAAGTCGGGCCGATCATGCTTGGACGTGACCATCATGATGTGAGTGGGACGGATTCGCCTTTCCGCGAAACGTCCAATATTTATGACGGAAGTAACGTCATGGCCGATATGGCTGTCCAGTGTTTTGCCGGAAATGCGGCACGGGGTATGAGCCTTGTTGCCCTTCATAATGGCGGCGGAGTCGGTATCGGGAAAGCGGTAAACGGTGGTTTCGGTATGGTGTTGGATGGAAGCGAACGGGTGGACGAAATCCTTCGTTCCGCCATGCTCTGGGATGTGATGGGAGGAGTGGCACGCCGTTCCTGGGCCAGGAATCCGAATGCCATGTCCACCAGCGCGGCCTTTAACGAAAGCTATGGCGATTGGTATCATATCACGTTGCCTTTTATTCCGAAAGAAGATTTAATTCAAAATAGTATACGTACCTCTTTAAAACGCAAAGTATGAGTACATGGAATAAGATAATGGAATGTGTCCCCAATTTCAGTGAGGGAAGGGATTTAGCGAAAATAGAAAAGATAGTAGATAAATTTCGTGCCAAAGCCGGTGTAAAGCTGTTGGATTACAGTAATGACGAAGATCATAACCGACTGGTCGTGACGGTAGTCGGTGAACCGGAAGCCTTGAAAGACGCGCTGCTCGAAGCTATCTGGCAGGCAGTGGAACTGATAGACCTCACGAAACACTCCGGGCAGCATCCTCGGATGGGAGCGGTCGATGTCGTTCCTTTTATCCCGATCAGAGGGTGTACGATGGATGAGGCGATTGCGCTCTCCAAAGAAGTGGGCGAGAAGGTGGCTGCTCTCTATCGAGTGCCGGTCTTCCTGTATGAGAAGTCGGCTTCGGCTCCACACCGAGAAAACTTGGCGGCGATCCGCAAAGGAGAGTTTGAGGGTATGGAAGCAAAGATCAAGCAGCCGGAATGGAAACCTGACTTCGGGCCTGCCGAACGGCATCCGTCGGCAGGGACAGTGGCGATCGGCGCCCGTATGCCGCTGGTGGCTTATAACGTCAATTTGGGCACGGCGAACCTGGAGATCGCGAGCAGTATCGCCAAAAAGATCCGCTTCATAGGTGGCGGGCTCCGCTACTGCAAGGCGATGGGAGTGGAACTGAAAGAACGCGGCATCGTGCAGGTTTCGATCAATATGACCGATTATACCCGCACCGCCCTTTATCGCGCTTTCGAGCTGGTACGCATTGAGGCACGTCGCTATGGTGTCCCAGTCGTCGGAAGCGAGATTATTGGGTTGGTTCCGATGGAGGCGTTGATTGATACGGCTTCTTACTATTTGGGACTGGAAGACTTTTCAATAGATCAGGTATTGGAAACCAGGATAATGGGATAGACGATGGAAGACGAAAAGATATTGATACGGAATGCGTCGCAGGTGGTGACTTGTTCTGGTTTTGAAGCGAAGAAGGGGAAGGCTATGTCCGATGTCGGGATAATCGAGGACGGGGCGGTTGCTATGTCGGATGGTATTATCACGCATGTGGGACCGACTGAAGAGGTCCTCCGGCAAGTGGATGTCGGAGATTATCTGGAAGTAGACGCTTCCGGACGTGCGCTTCTGCCAGGGTTTGTGGATAGCCATACACACTTCGTCTTCGGTGGTTACCGAGAGGAGGAGTTCTCTTGGCGGATGAAAGGAGACAGCTATATGTCGATCATGGAAAGGGGAGGCGGGATCGTCAATACGATGAATGCGACCCGGAACGCCAGCTATGATGACCTGTACGGCGATGCATACGACCGTCTCGACGCTATGATGGATATGGGCGTGACTACTGTCGAAGGAAAGAGTGGTTACGGTCTTGACTTGGCGACCGAGCTGATCCAGCTTCGTGTCATGAAGGAGTTGAACGACGAACACCCGTTGGATGTGGTCTCTACTTTCCTCGGTGCACATGCTGTCCCGCCGGAGTTTGCCGGGCGTACGGACGCATATGTCGATTACATAATAGAAGGAGTGTTGCCCCATGTGCGTGCAGAACATTCGGTAACCTTCTGCGATGTCTTTTGCGAACAAGGCGTTTTCTCGGTCGAACAAAGCGAACGTTTGTTGAAAGCAGCCCGCAGCCAGCGTTTCAAACTGAAACTTCATGCCGATGAGATCGTTTCTTTCGGAGGAGCCGAATTGGCAGCCCGCCTGAAAGCCGTGAGTGCCGACCATCTGTTGCATATCTCCGATACCGGCATCAAACGCCTGGCACGTTCGGGGACGATCGCGACTTTGCTTCCGCTTACCGCTTTCTCGCTAAATGAACCTTATGCTCCGGGACGCCGGATGATAGATGCCGGTTGCGCCGTGGCACTGGCTTCCGACCTGAACCCCGGTAGTTGCTTCTCCGGTTCGATCCCGTTGTTGTTCGCCCTGGCCTGCATCCAGATGAAACTTACTCCCGAAGAAGCCCTGACCGCCCTTACGATCAACGGAGCGGCAGCGTTAGGGCGGGAAAAGAAGGTCGGTAGCATCGATGTCGGAAAGAAGGCGGACTTGGTCTTGTTGAAATTCCCTTCTTATAAGTTCCTTCCTTATCATATAGGAATGAATATCGTGGACACGGTTATCAAAGACGGCGTGCTTTATATCGTTTGACGGGATGAAGATAAAATGTTTAATCTTAAATAATAGACACAATGCTTGTAGATTTGACAATCAAAGGATTTCTTGCAGAAACGGCGGGTAGCGCGCCTGTTCCGGGGGGCGGAAGTATCTCGGCTCTGAACGGGGCTATTGCGACGGCACTTACCGAGATGGTGGCAAACCTGACGATCGGTAAGAAGAAATATATCGACGTGGAAGCGGAGATGGAGGACATAAGAAGTCGCTTAGAGGCGCTTCAACAAGAGCTTGTCGGACTTACGGACCGGGATGCGGAAGCCTTTGAGCCTTTGTCGAGAGCTTATGGACTTCCGAAAGAAACCGAGGAACAGAGGATCGAGAAAGAAAGAGTGATGGAAAAAGCGCTCTACGAAGCAAGCGTTGTGCCGCTTCAGATTATGAAGACCGTGTTCCGGGTGATGGAAGATCTGGAAGT
>OHRL01001623.1_pt1 | contig 11552 bp, 5 predicted proteins | sample 1578331 | NCBI WGS metagenome assembly OHRL01 (sample SAMEA3879608, study PRJEB24766) | human gut metagenome | biome: human-associated habitat; feature: feces | place: USA | collected 1985/1987
TAAAAAGATAGATAACAAAAATCTATCTTGTAAATATTGTGTCAAATAAGTTCAATCTAACGAGTGTTAATATTTAAATCCAGCGTGTGTCTTTATTGTTCATAAAAACACGCAGTTATATTCATATTCTATTTTATTGATATTTAAGTTTATCACGCTGAAGCTATACAATTTATAGCTTCATTCTTTTTGTTTTACTATAATTTTGTCGATTTTTTCGATAATTTTGCACTTTTTATTTATTTAATTTGATATAAATGTTAGTTTTAAAAATGAAACGCTTTTTTACGCTTCTATAGATTTAATGCATTTTGTCTATAAAAATTTATTACGCAAGTCTTAATTAACTGCGATGAAAGGATGAGAAAATATGAGAAGTTCTAAGTTTACAAACCATAGTTATTTTATCTATATAGTTGAGGAAACAGTTAAGTGTAATAACTGTAATACTACAACAGATGGAATGGTTATCATATTTAATCAGGGAGAAAAGGTTATATCTTTGTGCAAATATTGCAGTGCAAATTTGCAAGAAATTTTATATTGCTATCTCAAAGGAATAGAACATATCTCGACAATCACCAAAAGCAAAATAGATGTATCTGTAAATAAAATCAATAACGATCAAAATGAATTAAAGATTTTAGACTACAAAATAGTCATGAGTGATGAAGATTTTTTGAGTTTCTATCGTAAAGTTAATGCTGTAAATTATTTTTATTATGAAACATACAAAACAAGTTTTAAAAAGTGTTCACATTTATGGAAAAACATAACTCATTATTGGCTCAATAAAAAATACCAAAATAAAAACTATTCCAGAGATTCTGTAATTCCGCACGAAAAAGCTCTTGAAATAAATCTTATCCGAATGAACAAATATTTATCAAAAAGGAACAGAATCAAAGACAAAAACAACCTTGTTGTTATGCCTGATTTATTGAATGCTGCTCCGGTAAATAGGCTGAAAGTAAATCAGCACTGCTCATTATATGATTTGAAATGTTCTTTACACGGAAACAAACAAGCACAGGCATTTTTCTGTACCGGCAGAGTAGACGGATTCAGTTATGCACTTTGCTTTGATTGCTATTCCGCATTATGTAAAGTAATGTTGAAATTAGTGATAGATACGAAATTAGAAAAAGCCGAGGTTGGGTTAATAAAAATAACTCGAAACGAGGGCAAACATAGGTGCTTTATGTGTGGAAGATGGACGAAATCAAATTATACGATTACAATAAAAAGCGATGAAAGTATAACTATTTGTGATAGCTGTTTTAAAAATATATACAATACTCTCTTAACGAATAGTTTGACCAAAGAAATATTCCCCAACCTATATAGAGAGCATAAAGAATTAAAGAAAATTTTTATTGAAAACTCTCGTAAATAATTTTATATGTTAATAAAGCGATCTGCACTAAAACAGATCGCTTTATTTTTTTTGATGACTACCTTTGCATTTTTGATGGATAAACAATATAAAAGGCTAAAAAAAAAATGCCCTGAAAAATCAGGGCAGAGTAAAAGAAAAAAGAGCTGATTTTTCAGCTCTTTTTTATGGCAGAGGTATTAGGATTCGAACCTAAAATGACGGAGTCAGAGGCTTGCAATATTTTTTCAAAACCGCCTATTTAAGCCATTTTTCAGACTTTGCGTCTCTCAAAAATCTCTCAGAATTTTAATTTTGCTCAGCACGGCAAATTCGTATGAGGAATTGCGAACCTTACACTGAGGTGTCGAAAGAAGTTCTAAATCCACATTATCTTTTACAGTAGGGTAGTGCACCGTTTGGTGACGAAGAATATAAAAGCTCTTCATTTAATTTCACAAACAAAGTGTCATATATGGCGGCAAATAAATACCTAACTTAAACATAATAAGCCTCTCCTTTAATTACACTCCTATTTGTTTTCAAACCAAATATCCATTTTGCTTGACTGAGCTTGTCTTTTGTATTCTGTTTGATTTTGAACACTATTCTCTGACGAAGGCGAAGGTGCTTTGTCAAATGTTCTGAGTATTTCTTCAATTTCTTTTTCTTGTTCGTCCATTTGATTTCTCCTTGTTCGATTTCTTTCCGAAAATCGGCAAAGCGCTTTTTTTGCCGCCTTTCGGAAAGGGACTTACGAAGAAATCCTTTTCGTAAGGAAAAGGCGGCAGCGGAAGCTCCGCTACCGCCATCCTTAAATGGTTAGCTATCTGTTATTTTTTTGTTGTAACAGTCTTAGTTTTTGACCAGCCTGAATAAATCCTTATGAATTTGCCGTTAATCTTAACTGTCTTATAGGTGCGAACTCTTACATAATATTTTTTCTTTGCCTTAAGCTTTTTAACGGTAGCCTTTGTCTTTTTCTGCTTTTTAATTGTTACGGTTTTCTTGTTCTTCTTGAATTTCTTATTGGTTGCGACTTGAACTTGATAGCCTGTTGTCTGTGTAGCCTGCTTCTTCCACTTTACTGTAAACTTCTTTGAACCTGCTTTAAGTGAGGAAATACTTGTTGCCTTTGGCTTGATTGCGAAATAAAGCGTCTTTGTTCCGCTGTATTTACCCTTAAAGGTAATCTTTACTGCGTACTTGCCAACATACTTTCTGCCTTTTGCATAAGACACAGTATAGTCAGTATTCTTAACAAGTGTCTTTCCTGTTCTGTCCTTAACAATAACCTTAGGTGTTCTAACCTTTCCGTTATATGTTAATGATGTTGCTTTAAGCTTTATGCTTGATGCCTTTGGAATTACTGTTGTTGAAAGAGTTTTCTTACATACCGAACAGTAATTTACTATCTCGCCGTTTGCTGTTGGGGTTGCCTTTGTTACGGTTTGCTTTGTGGTGTGGGCAATCTTAGCAATATTGCCCCAAGATGCAAGGTCGGTTATTTCCTTTGTACCGAGTACATCTTCATAGAGCTTGCCACAACCTTCGCACTTGTAGTATGCTTCCTTACCGCCCTCTGTGCAGGTGGCAGCTTTCGCAGCAACCAAAGTCAGATTGTGAGTGTGCGGTACAGTTTTGTCATATCCGCAGGTGTCGCAAACATTGTCAGAACCGTAATCGTGAGCCGCTTTGGTTGTTGTAGCATCGCAGCGAGTACATTTATGCCAGTGACCTGTGCTGTCGCCGGTCCAAGCGGTACTCCAATCGTGACCGAGAGCTGCGATATTGTCAACAGTCTTGGTCTGTGTATTTGCCCAAGCTTCAGTAAAGGCTGCTGTATAGGTTGTTTCGCCCTTTGCTGTGCAGGTCGGAGCCTTTGTCTGTGCGCTTGTTACAGTAGCAGTTGCAGTTTCCTTATGACCTGCATCACGCTTACAGGTGCGTGTTGCTGTGCAAACGGTGTTGTCTGCATTCCAAGTGTAAGCAGGTGCGTTCCAATCGTGATTGAGAGGTGCAATCTCTACGCTTGTTTTATCGGTAATTTCTACCGATCCTGTTGCATCTTCAAACCACTTGTCGCAGCCATCGCAGGTGTAGTATGCGGAATTGCCCGCAGTAGTGCAGGTGGCAGCTTTCGCAGCAACCAAAGTCAGATTGTGAGTGTGTTCTTCGTTTTTATTTTTGTAATAATATGTAACAACCGTTCCGTCCGAAACAATAGGCTTGTTCAAGCCGTCAGCCTTTACAAATTTGTAATCAAAAAGTGTTTTTGCCGGTGTTAAATCAAGCTTTGTGCCGTATGGCACGGTAAATGTTCCGCCGGCAGTGTTTGGAATTTCAGAGCCGTCCTCAAATTTATACTGAATTGAAACGGTTGTGTAGCGCTGTGTTTCCGTATTGTCGTCAGCAAGCACATTTCCGTTTTCATCGAGCACCTGAAATGCCACGGTATCGCCGCTCTTAAGCTGTGCATCAGACGGAATTTGATAGATAAGCGAGCAACTCTTTAAGCCTGAATTAAAGTCGCTTTTGATGTGATCCAAAGCACCGAGCGGCCAGAAATTTGCCTTATCATTCCAAACAGGAATGTCAAAGGTTTGTACTGTTTGAAGCGGATTTCCCGATGAATCGGTCGCAACGCTTCCGTCGGAGTGCTTTATCCACATTTTGAATTTTAATTGTCGTGCATTTTTATCTGAAATGTTTTGAATAACAGTTCTAAGCTCGATTTTTTTACCGTTCATATTAGTATTAAATCTGCTTTTGCTGTTGCCGCTCAAAAGTCGGTCATTGCGATTATATGTGTAATTATAATATGAACTTGTTTCAAGGTCGGTAAAATCAGACGGCTTTGAATAAGCGCCCGTATATTCCTTAACCTCGGGAGTTGCAACATAAAGGTCTACATCCTTAACAAGCTGAGACATTCGCTTGAAACCCTGCAAACGGCAAACCTCACAGAATTGATAGTTTGTGTCTCTCATTATGCACTCATAACTTGAAACAAGCATTTTTGAGTCGTAAGCATTGCGGCAGGTATATGTGTTTCTAAAACCCAAAAGCTGTCGCCATTTTATCTTTTCCGGGTCTTCAACCGAGGAAAGATTGAGTGATTTAAGTTCCTTATCGTCAAGCAAATATCCGCCGCTGTATTCGTCACCGAGACCGAGCAAACCGTGTCCAAACTCGTGTGCAAAAGTTTTTGATGCACGATAGCTGTCTGATGGCGAAATGAAATAATGGAAACCGTATTCACGGTTATTATAAGCACCGCCGAAATCATTTGTTGTATTTACAACCATAGCGAACTGGGCAATATAATCGTGAACATAATAATAAGGCTCATATTCCGAACCGGACGGAATTGTATTCGGGTCAGTTGTTTTTTTAATATGAGCATCGTGAATTTTCTCGATAAATTCAGGACCGATACATCTCTCAAAAATATGATTTTTCCATTGACTTCCGTGGAGATTATTAGAAATAACAGGTGAATTATATTTGTCGATTATAACATCAAAGAAGGTACTTCCACCATTGTCAAAAGTCGATTCGGAAGCTGTGCAAAGAGCGTAAACATTGAATCTGTCGGCATAACTGCGATAAGGCTCATATTTCATAGCATCCTGCCAAAGTCGTTTGACATCATTGATGAATTTGCCCTGCTGACTTTTTGTGTATCCCTCGCCGCAAACGACAACAACCATATTTTCCGTGTCGCTGCGTGTTTTTTGGATGGTATAAACCGGGATGGTAGGATTAGAATATTTTCTGTCATTTGAATACCACGGGCCGAGGGTGAGCTGAATGCTTTGCTCGGTGCTGACATTCCAATCGGGATTTGCGTCCTCGGCAGGTTCCGAAATTGTATAATCATCCTCTTGTTTGTTTGGAGCAGAGCCGATATAAGGACTGCTTTGTGAGCCGCTGCCGGAAGTTGTAACAAAATATTCGGAATCGAGATAAAATGCAGGTCTTACGCCCAAATCGGAATACCACGGAGCATAACGACCGACCTGACCCGATGAACTGATATAACGCATATCGTGGTTGCAGTCGGTAACCGGGGTACGGAGCCAATAGGGCCAAGCCATTCCGTCATTATTGTATGCGACATAATAGCCGTTGAGATTTTTCCATACGGCATTTGCTTGCTTAACATCAAGAAGGAATACCTTTTCGGTTGTGGTTTCAAAATACGCACTATCGTAATTTATTGCCGCATATGAAATATCGGTATAATATAACAAATCCGAATTTGCGTCTCCGTTAACTATGCCCTTGTTGTATTCGGGATGAGAAACGAGAGAACGCTGGGTAACGGTTTTCATTGCCGCAATTTCAGATTTTGAAAAAGCGTTGAGAAAACCCGCTTTTTCGTTGTACGCTCCCACACCGCTTACATATCCGTCTTTCGGAGGGTTGCCGCAAAGCCAATCGACTTTGCCTGCCTCTGCGGTTGAATTTAACCAAGAACGCATATTGCTGTCTTTCCAATAGTTAGAACCGTAATCATCACGCTTATAGCTTCTGCTGTGCGATTTTGAACTGCTGTTGTCATTTGTTTTGGCATCATATGCAAGGGTGTCAATAATTCTGTCTGCAAGCATAAGCGGTCCGTTATCGTCAATGCTTACACATCGCCAAAGAATCGAGGCATTGTTATACGTGCCCATTTTAACATAGTCACCGACTTTAATATCCGGCTTTGATGCCGCCTGAACGGTCATCGGCAAAACGGAAATTGCCATGCACAACGCCAAGAATATTGCTGTTATTTTTTTCGTCATTAAGTCACTCCTTTATAAGCGGTGTATTTGCCATTATTATATTGTAAAGGGGTTGTATGTGTCAATGAAAATTCATTAAAATTTTTGTTAATTTTACAGCCGACACATTTAATATTACACGAAGAAAAAAATCTTATCAAATATGCAAAAAGGCTTCTGCCCAAAACAGGGCAAAAGCCTTAAAAATTATGCGATTTTTAGGTTTAGTTGCAAGCCAAGGGGGGACTGTTTCATCTGCCCGAAAAATCTTGTGATTTTAATCGGAACAAACGACATCGGCATAGGACTTCCGCCCGAGTACACCTTGAATAATATAAAAGAAATTTTGCAAAGAACGCAGACACTTTGCCCGAATACCGCAGTAAAAAGCAGTATTCGGGCATAAAAATAGGCTGAAAGTAAAACTTCCAGCCTTGTGGCAGATTATATCAACCTGTCAAGTCACGGTAGTATTTGCTTTGCAAATCTCCACCTTAAAGACTTGACAGAACGATGTTACGGGTTTAATTGCATTATAAACCCGTAATAAGAACATCACCCATTTACAAAATCACAGATTTTGAATGGGTCCCGATAACCTTGTTACTCGCTTTGCTCGTAATAAGTATTCTTCGAATCCTTAATTTCTTTTTGTAAAAGAAAAACGAGATACTCGCTTGAGTATCTCGTTCCTCTTTGGCAGAGGTATAAGGATTCGAACCTTAAATGACGGAGTCAGAGGCTCGCAATCTTTTTTTAAAACCGCCTATTTAAGCCGTTTTTCAGATTTTGCGTCTCTCAAAAATCTCTCAGAATTTTATTTTTCTCTAGAACGGCAAATTCGTATGAGGAATTACGAACCTTACAATGAGGTGTCGAAAGAAACTCTAAATCCGCATCATCTCTTACAGCAGGGTACTGTGCAATTTAATGACGAAGAATAGAAGAATATAAAAACTAATTATTCAATCAGATTTAATCCAAACTCAAGTCTCGTATATTCTATTCAATAATTAGGTAACAAAAAAGCGCCGTATTTCTACGACGCTTTTGTCTTGCTCAGAAGATGGAGCAAGGGAATGTTATTCAATTATCTGTTGTACTTTTTCTTTCTGCTGGCAACCGTTGTAGCAAGGGTTGCGCCGCCGCTGGCTAACAGTAGGGAAATCCACAGTGCAAGGTCGCTTGTATTGCCAGTCAGCGGACTCTTATCTGATGTTCCCGGTTTGGTACTGGCAGGCTTTTTCTCAAGAGCAGCAATCGCATCTTCGATAGTCTTTGCCATCTTGTCTACTTCAGATTGCTCCGTAATATTTTTACCACGGACAACAGCTTTGACAGCGGTTTCCACACCGGAGAAATCTTTGTAGTCATTCTTGTTTAGTGCATTTGCTTTGGCAATGGCTGCATCAACCTTTGTGTAATCTGCATCCTTGTATTGCAGGGCAGCAATGGCATCTTCAATAGCCTTAGCCATTGCATCAACCTCGGTCTGCTCCGTAATATTTTTGCCACGGGTCACAGCATTCACAGCGGCTTCCACGGCGGTGAAGTCCTTGTAGTTATCCTTGTTCAGTGCATTTGCTTTGGCAATGGCTGCATCAACCTTTGTGTAATCAGCATCCTTGTATTGCAGGGCAGCAATCGCATCTTCAATAGCCTTCGCCATTGCGTCAACTTCGCTCTGCTCAGTGATATTCTTGTCACGGACAACAGCATTGACGGCAGCTTCCACGGCAGTGAAGTCCTTGTACTCGTCCTTGTTCAGGGCATTTGCCTTGTCAATGGCTGCGTCGACCTTAGTGTAGTCGGCAGGTAGATAAGTCATTGCAATGGTCTGCGTATGCGTTGCCGCATCGGCGGTGATCGTTATATTGTCGGTGTATGCTTTGCAGTTATCGGCTGTTACCTCAACAGGGTAAGTTCCTGCTTCCAAACTGACAGAGCCGGTAACCTCCTGACCATTCACTTTAACAACAACATTGGTCAGACCGTCCGGCGTTACAACGAAAGAAACCGGATAGACAGCCTTTGTGATAAAATGGACATTCTTATAAAGTGCAAAATATTGGGTTCCGCTGGAAAGCAGGTCAATTTCTGTTCCTTCCGAGTCTACGGCTTTTGCATAGTTCAGGTGATAGCCATCGGCAATCACAGGCACACTTTCATCGAAAATTGCAGGGATATTATTCTCATTCGTATTCTTTGCATCAATCTCTGCTTCTTCTACGGTAAAAGTACCGTTACCGCCCATCGGGAATTTACTGTCAGTGGTTACTTTGGCGCCGCCTTTGATCAAAATATTGCCTTTTGCCCATATTGCACCGTCCGCAGTAGAGGTACAGTTTACCTCGCCGCCGTTAACCGTCAGATTACCTGCAGCATACAGACCGGGATAATAGCTTGTTGCTTTAACTTTAGATGCAGCAAGCTCAATATCGCCGCCGTTCCCTTCTTGATCTTTCCAGATATATGCTCCGTTACGTCCGTCCTGAGTCGCCTTAAGCGTAACATCGGCGCCGTTTATAATCTTCAGCCAATGGGCATCGATTCCGGCATACAAGCCGGTGGAATCCACTGTTGCCCCGTCAATTTTGACCATTCTTCCGGTTATGCCCAATCCGCCTTCAGAGTTTATTATGACCCTTGCTTTATCGGAAATCTTGACGTCAGCCCCTGTGCTAATTCCATCGTAGTTTTCCCCGATAACGTTGATCACCAGTGTTCCATCGCCGGTAATCTCGACAGAATTGCTGTAATTGAGGTATATTCCCACTCCTCCGCCGGGATCGGTTCGGGTAATACTATTTGTCCCGGTCAACCGTATCTTCAACGTACTGGGGATAGTCGTTTTAATACCGTAGTCTGACATGGTGTCGTTGTCAAGGGTAGCATTGTTCAAAAACAAGGTGTGAGTGGTCGGGTCATAACTTACTGTTCCACTGAAAAGATTATCCTTATTCTCAGATGTGACCTGTACGCCGTCTACCCAGATGTCGTAGACTGTGGGTTCCGCTGCCAGTGCTGTGGCAGGCAGGAGTCCAGCTACCATTACAATGCTGAGTAGAATTGCAAATAGTTTTTTCTTCATAACAGTTCCTCCATTTTTTAATTGTCCGCTATTTACTTTCTCCGACAGCGGACACGCCGGAGAAGACAGAAGGTTTAACCGGAAAAGATCGATTTGCCGGTCGTGGTTAGGACTTCAATATCAAACCACCATCCTTCCGGCAAACGCAAAAAGCCGAAGCCAAGGCATAATGCGCCCTGTCTCCGGCAATTGGTTCGTTATAAATTGTATGAAATAAGACTTGACACGCTGAAAAAACGGCGCTATGCTCCTGCCGAGTCAAGCTGAGCCGACAATGATTGTCGCATTTCCGTTTGTCATAGACAAGTCCGCCTTCCATAATTTATAAGGAAAAAAGGATATAAATTCCCCACTATCAAAAGTATTGTAGCATATTTTTCCAGAAATTTCAAGAAATTTTCAGAATATTACACTTCTCTTTTTCTCAAATCATTGCCTTCTTCCATTACTCACGGAACTGTATGACTTCTTGAATACTTCCCGAAAAGGAAAAGCCGCCGTCTGTGACAGCGACTTTTCTATTTAGCGGGTAAACCGTCCGAGAAAACATTGTTTCTGCCTGCTTGTTAAGGTCTGTATGGTAATCGCTCAGCTTGCTGGTAGTCAGCAGCTCAACATACAAGCGGACCTTGTGATTGCGGATATACAGCAGGTGTCGCTCTACGCAACTTTATCCTGTATGTGAAAAAATCATAAGACAAATTTTTAATCCGTAATTTCTATTGAAAAAGAACCATTGCTATTAAGCACCAATTTAAGATTGTTCATTGTAGTGTTATAAAGGTGGTCTCTCGCCGTAGACGATAATGAGGCACGAGTTTGCGTAAGTGCTTCTCTAAAGATTTGCTCTGCATTTGGCAAAACAAATGAGTTTGCAATTACTTTTTCAAGTTCTTTCTTGAACACTATATCAAAGAACTTGTCCTTTTCAGGTGTCATAAATTTATCAAGATAGCAATAGAAAATATTGTTATTCCAAAGAAGAGATTTGAAGTCAGAACCACATTTTGTCTTTTCAAGAAGAACAAGATAATTTGCATCAACATCCTCGATAACAGACCAAAAGTCCGAATCACTTGAAGCAAGAATTATAGAATCCACTTCATCCTTATATACTGCTTTTGAAACACCGGCAACGAGCTTGTGATCTACAAGTGACTTGTCCTCTTTGATACGCTCGACAGCAATGGTTTCAACTTCTACATTATATGTAAAGAATTTCAGTTGCAGCCAAGCCTTTGATGAGTTGAGTTCATCATAATAAACAATGACTTTATCAATCTTTTGTATTTCATAACCCTTAAGGCTATCAAACATAGCAGCCAAGCGATAAGGATCGCAGTTTTCGCCATCAACAAATATCTGTATTTTATTGCCGTTATTTATAAAATTATTTATATTGTTCTTAACATTATCGCTGGCATCAATAACTCGATCTATATCTTGAAAATATCCTCCTGCATTCTGATATATAATATCAAGTAATTTAACATCAGAAAGTAGTATATTTCCGTATTCCATAGGCTTGCGCCAATAAAAATATCTCTTATAAGGATAATAATTTTGATTGCTTTGATACTTTTCGGACTCCTCCTTTATTTTATTAGTTGGCATATTAAACATGAATTTTATATGTTTGAATTCAATCCAATTGGGAAAGAGTGTTGATACAAAATCTATATGCCTTTGAATCTCAGTATTGATTCTCTCTAAGTATTCATTTAAATCCTGTCGTCCGGTAGTAATCTCTATATTATATTTTTTTAAAGTTTTAAAATCATTTTCTAAAATATCTATTTTATATATGGGTTGATAGTCATTGGCAGAAATTCTAATTGTACGACTGATTCGTTTGAAATTTAAGATGATATTGCTTCGCAAGTTATTTAACGCTCGTATAATTGTGGCATCCATGTTGCCTGTTAGCTCGTTAAATATATCTTCGGCAGATTCATCAATCGTAAATATAAAATCCTGCCGGACACCGAGCAAATATGCTATTTTAATTGCAATAGATTTTGAGTAATTACTAAATGAGGATTTATCCGAGTAGTCTTCTATTATTTCATCGTCTAAATCCATGTCTTTTAAGTCTTCCAAGCGCATTGGTTTCGACATAATTTTACCTCCTTAATTTATGTGCTTATATATTACCATTTATGCAGAAATATGTAAACAAAAATCACTTGCTGTTTTATGGCAAAAGAAAAAAGAGTCTTTACCTTTCGGCAAAGACTCCGTTTTTATGACTTGACCTCAAGCGGCTTTTCATACTTTCTATCGGATTGCGGTCATGCTGCAATGAAAACTC
>OHRL01001625.1_pt1 | contig 11536 bp, 10 predicted proteins | sample 1578331 | NCBI WGS metagenome assembly OHRL01 (sample SAMEA3879608, study PRJEB24766) | human gut metagenome | biome: human-associated habitat; feature: feces | place: USA | collected 1985/1987
CGGACGACTGCCACATGTCCCGGTAAACAAGACTGAATTTAATTTCCTTTTTCATTGCCGTAATCCATAAAGTGATTTCACATAAAATTGGTTAACACATCTTCTTTCACAAATATATAGACTTATTTGACATAAAGACAATTTTTTAGCAAGAAAAATAAGCCTAATCGGATATGTTTTATATCATATTGTCACAAAATTGAAGGAGCAAAAAGGGGACTTTCCTTCTCACTCCTTACAATTAAGCAATAGCCGTTCCATTTAAAACATTAATTTGATAATTACACGACCGTTTGTCTTTCAGTTTAAAACTATATCTAATTATACCTATTGATTATACAAAATCTTTTAGTTCTTGCTGTAACCGTTGGCGTGTGAAAAATATACGGCTCTTTACAGTTCCGAGAGGCAAGCCAAGTTTCTCAGCTATTTCACGGTATTTAAATCCGGAAACATGCATTGAAAAAGGAATTTTATATTCTTTGGGAAGGGCATTGACTACACGATGCATCTCTTTAAGGTCATAGGCACCTTCGGTACTTTCAAAACCGGAATCCTGCGGCAGATTCAAATGGTAAAGATTATCTGTCTGGTCTACAAAAGTCTGGTCACGTACAACCTTACGGTAATTATTAATAAAGATATTACGCATGATGGTATACATCCATCCCTTAAAATTTGTATCCGGGATATATTTTTCCTCGTTATCCAAGGCTTTTAGTGATGTTTCCTGCAACAAATCATTCGCTTCTTCACGGTTAGCAGTCAGTTTATAAGCAAAACGTAGTAACTCTTCTTGAACTCCAATCAAATCCTTTCTGAAACTTAAACTTTTCATATCTAATGGTTTTTACGGTTAATATTTCGTTTTTTTCTCGATGTTGCAAGTTTAAAGGTATTTTCAGACTTCAATAGGGGGAAATCCGTCTTTCTTTGGGGTAAAAACTATCAAAAAACAGTTTTTGGGTGCTTTTTGATAGTTCTCAGGTGCTATTTACGAAAATTATCAGCTGTTTTATTGCAGGAATAGTTACTTTCTTCTACCTTTGGAATATTAATAACTCTAATAAATACACAAAATTATGACTTTATTGATCATTTTAGGAATCATCGTTGTACTTGGAATCATGATCGCCTCTATGTATAACTCACTGGTGAAGTTAAGAAACAACCGTGAAAATGCATTTGCAGATATAGACGTACAGCTTAAACAACGACATGACCTCATCCCACAATTAGTAGATACGGTTAAAGGATATGCCTCTCATGAAAAGGAGACACTCGACCGGGTGATTCAAGCGCGCAACGGTGCTATCAACGCTCGTACAATCGACGATAAGATCAATGCCGAAAATCAATTGACTTCAGCCCTTGCCGGTTTAAAAATTACGCTCGAAGCATATCCGGACTTGAAAGCCAATCAGAATTTTCTTCAATTGCAAGAAGAAATCTCGGATATAGAAAATAAGTTGGCTGCCGTTCGCCGTTATTTCAACTCGGCAACGAAAGAGTTGAATAATGCAGTCCAGACATTTCCTTCCAATCTGATTGCCGGAATGTTCGGTTTCCATAAAGAAATCATGTTCGATTTAGGAACAGAACAGCGTGCCAATCTGGAACAAGCTCCCAAAATCAACTTCTAATTCCTCACGGAAAACAGATAAACTATGCAATACGTCGGAATTCAAACACAGCAGAGCAGAAACAATGCACGTTCTCTGTTTCTGTTGTTTCTCTTCCCTTGTCTGGTAGGAGTACTCTCCTATTTGTTCTGTTATTTATTGGTAATGCTCACTCAGGAACAATATGCAGACTACGACCGGATGGATATGATCAACGGAATATTTCTCCAATCCATACCTTATATAATAGGTGGCGTGACAATTTGGTTTCTTATCGCCTATTTTGCCAATACCAGTATTATAAAAGCGGCTACGGGTGCCCAAACCTTGGAGCGTAAAGACAACAAACGGGTCTATAATCTAGTAGAGAACCTCTGCATGTCACAGGGAATGAAAATGCCCAAAATAAACGTTATCAATGACTCTTCACTGAACGCCTATGCCAGCGGTATTAACGAACGGACTTACACCGTAACTCTCTCCCGCGGGATTATTGATAAACTGGACGACCAGGAACTGGAAGGTGTCATAGCACATGAACTGACGCATATCCGTAACCGGGATGTCCGGCTGTTGATTGTCTCCATCGTGTTTGTAGGTATCTTTTCGATGTTGGCGCAGATAGCCATACGATCTATTTATTACAGTTCACGGGCGCGCAGTAGCAATAGCAAAGGGAATGGAGCCATCGTATTAATTCTGATAGCCCTCATCGTTGCCGCTATCGGTTATTTCTTCTCGAGTCTTATGCGCTTTGCCATTTCCCGTAAACGTGAATATATGGCCGATGCCGGTGCTGCGGAAATGACAAAGAACCCGCTTGCTCTTGCCAGCGCTTTACGTAAAATATCTGCAGACCCGGATATAGAGGCTGTGAAACGGGAAGATGTGGCACAGCTCTTCATCGAGCATCCCGGTAAACAAGCTAAAAGTGGATTCAACGGACTTAGCGGATTATTTGCAACCCACCCTCCTATTCAAAAAAGAATTGAGGTATTGGAACAGTTTTAAATTCCGATATAACTAATATTCAGAAGTTATAGGAATATGATGTATGCTTATGCTATAAAAGTTACTCCTGCCAAACATAGTAGCATAAGGACTACTTTCAATATTTCTTTCTTAATTTTTATTTCTTTGAGCTTTTGTAATTACTATGCCTAAAAAAAGACAAAATGTACCAAATATCCACATACTCCCCCATATAAACCCCTCTTCAAAAGGTATTACAACCTCCTCTGTACGGTCAGGATAATACCATAATGAAATTTCACTTCCCTGGAATATAAAAGGATTGTACAATTGCATCCTTACATGACTGCTGTAACGTTTTGTTTTATATTCGATGCGGGCAGTATGCTTGTATCTTACTTTTCGGTTACGATATATTCTCTCCGTTTTCAAATCCGTTACAACTCCTACGGTATGCTCCATTCTGTTTGATTTATCATACAGTCTATAAAGGCTGTATGAACCTGCAATAAATGAAATACTGCCTATAAAAAGCAACAGAAATATAATAACTTTTGATTTCATATACATCACCATTCTTGAAGAGTGCAAAATTACAAAAAAGCTGTGATAATTCATTCAACTTAGGCTTGATCCTTTTTTGACGTAGAATATTTCTTTATCATACATGTGAATCAGCAGTTGCTAAGTTAGTTTTGTAACTAACTAATAAACAACAGTATCCATTCTCCCTCTCCCACGGAGAGGGCTGGGGAGAGGCTGACTGTTTATCAGATTTGAACCCAATATCCGACTACAAATTCGCATTACACATCACTTTCAAACTTATATTTTCAAACAAAATACTATTTTTCCGAACTTTTCGTAGAGGTTATTGTGATTTTTTTATAGCTTTGCCTACATATACATAAAAACACTTTATTTAATTATTTTATGAAACTACTCAAATCTCTCATCCTTTTAGTTGCGATAGCAGTTTCCGTTCCGTCATTCGGACAAGGACTGAAAGCATTCAAGCTAAAAAACGGTCTTTCTGTATATATATGGGAAGACAATACCAAGTCTGATGTCTTCGGATTGGTAGGAGTACGTACGGGAGCAGTAAATGATCCGGCCGAATACACCGGACTTGCTCACTATCTGGAGCATGTAATGTTCAAAGGCACCGATAAAATCGGTACATTGGACTGGAGTGCCGAAGAACCTATTTATAAGAAAATCATCGCTAAATACGATGAAATGGCGAACGAAACCGATCCGGTAAAAAAAGAAGCCATCGGTAAGGAAATCAATGAACTGACTATCGAAGCAGGAAAAGTAAGCGTATCCAATGAATTCTCCAACTTGATGGAAAGCATGGGAGGTAAAAATCTGAATGCTGCAACCGGTATGGATTTAACTTTCTACCATAATTCATTCCCTACATTCCAGATCAATAAATGGCTGGAGATTTCATCACAGCGTTTCCTTAATCCGGTATTCCGTACTTTCCAATCCGAATTGGAGACTGTATACGAAGAATACAATCGCGGGCAAGACAATCCGGGACGCGTACAATACGATTTTATCCAAAGCAAAGCCTATGAGGGGCATCCTTATGCACGTTCAGTGCTCGGTTTACCCGAACATTTGAAAAATCCCCGCTTGAGCCAATTAATCAAATTCTATAATGATTGGTATACGGCAGAGAATATGGTGCTGATTCTGGTAGGTAACATCAATGCCAACCAGATCAGTGGACGAATAGCTTCTACCTTTGGCCGTCTTCCTCAAAGAGCGACTCCCGAGCGTAAAACCTATCCCGACCTGGATATCAAAGGCCGTACACAATATACTGCCAAAGTGGGCCGTTACCCATCCGTATGTTTAGTATACAAAGGAGTACCGGCAGGTCATCCGGATGAAAAGCCTTTGGAAATAGCTCTTTCACTATTAAGCAATAGCAGTGCAACAGGTGCACTCGATAAATTATCTATCGATGGTGAAATCACAAACGGATATGCATCCTTGGATGCGAACCGCGAACAGGGCCGTTGCAAGATTTCGGTAACCCCGTTGTATGACGAAAACCAAAGACGCTTTGAATCCAACAAGAGTGCAGAGAAAAAAGCACTGAAAGCCATTCAGCAAATTGCCAACGGTGAAGTGGAAGACTGGATTATCGATGCCATTAAAAGCAATATGTGTCGTGAGTTCGACCGCGTCATGGAATCCAATGAGAATAAAGGGCTTATCCTCTTGCAAGCTTTCATTAACGAAGAAGATCTGGGACAGGTTCTCAACTACAAAGATGAGATCATGGCAATCAATATCGACGATATCAAGCGTGTGGCTAAGCAATATTTAAACAATGACTATCTGGCTCTTTATATAGAAAAAGGCAACTTGAGTAAAGATGCTAAAATAAAGAAACCGGGATACAAACCAATCGAACCTCCTGTTGGAAAACAATCTCTTTATGCACAGCAATTCAAGAGTTTACCGATCGGACAGGTGGAAGAAAAGTTTATGGATTTCAGTGAAGTTCAGACGAAACAAATCAACGACCGTTCCAAACTGTTTTACACATCCAACCCGGAAAATGAAGTATTCAGTCTGACTTTAAAATATGGTGCAGGCGAACGTGTTTTCCCGAAAGTCGGCATTGCCGCCAATCTGATGAACAACGCAGGAATCATGGGAATGTATGAACCTCAAGATTTGAAAAAGGAACTTAGTAAACTGAATGTCAGTTGTGATGTATTTGCGGGTGATGATTATCTGTACATATCTATGCGTGGATACGAAAACAACCTTCCGGAAGCCTGTCAACTGCTTGCCCGCCAGATTTTAATGCCGAAGCTGGACGAAAAACAATTAAGCCGTATTAAAGGTAGCATATTAGGATCACGCCAACAGCGTAAAGAAAATGTTCAGACGTTAGGTGCTGCATTGAATCAATATATCCGCTACGGAGAAAAATCTCCTTTCATAGATGAACTGACAGACAAACAAATTCTGGAATTACAGATCTCTGAATTGACCGGTGACATTAACCGTGCCTCAAATTATGAAGCGGAAATCTATTATACGGGTACATTGCCTTTCGATAATGTATACGAAATCCTGAGTAAAAATCTTCCATTGGTAGCTAATGAGAAACCGACAGATTCGCCACAAGTGAAACCGATTGCCCCGGTTACTGAAAACACTGTATATTTCTTACCAAACTCGGATGCAGAACAAGCTCAGATTTATTTCTTTATGCCAACGGCAAATTATGATAAGAAAGATGATGTACTACGTGATGCATTCTATCAATATTTCTCCGGTGACTTTAACGGATTGGTTTTAAGCGAACTCCGTGAAAAACGCTCAATGGTTTATTCGGCATACGGAGTAGTTACCACTCCTGCTCTTCCGGGATATCCGACTACCTTTATCGGGCAGATAGGAACGCAAAATGATAAAGCCAATGAAGCATTAGCCCTCTACATGGATCTGTTGCGCAACATGCCGGAAAACCCGGATCGTATGGATAACATTAAGAGCTATCTGCGTCAGGAAGCATTGACAACACATCCCGACTTCCGTGATAAAGCTCAATACTTCGAACAATACAAGAGAGTAGGTTATACACAAGACCCTGCCATTGAAAATGTACCGAAAATCGATGCTTTGACTTTTGATGATATAATGAAATATTATAAAGAAAATATCAAAGACAAACCGATAGCTATCGGTATCATGGGTAACCCTAAGGATATCAATGTAGACGAACTGAAGAAATTCGGTAAAGTAATAAAATTATCAGAAAAGAAACTGTTCAATTCTAAAGATGCTTTATTCTAAAATCCGGTAGTTTTACCTGATATCAGTTATAATTGACCCCCGTTTGTATGGTGTGCAAACGGGGATTTTTATATTAGCTCCCCTCCTCTTCCATCTGTTATACTTCTGTTTAATTTCATTAAATAAAGTGCAGTTAATCTGTATTTTAGTATCTTTGGACTGTTAGTAATAAAAAAGAGTAGCGATATGAAAACGAATCAACGTATTATTATCATCTTAATGTTCATGATGATGGCCGGCCTATCCGACATTTATGCTCAAAACAAGAGAGAGATAAAAGAACAGAGAGAGCAAGCTATCAAAGAGCAGATCATAGCCGAGAAGTATAAGATCAGTGTAAACACAGCCTACCCCCGTCGAGGGAGAACCGTTCATTTATCATCCCCTTATTCTGTGGAAATAAGGAATGACTCCGTTATTTCCTATTTACCTTTTTACGGACGAGCTTATTCAATTCCTTATGGTGGAGGAGAAGGATTGATATTTCAGGCACCACTCGATGAATACGAGATGGAAATGAATAAAAAAGGAACAGCAAAAGTTAAATTTATAGCTCGTAGCCCGGAAGATAAGTTCACGTTCAATCTTACTATCTATTCCAACGGTTCGGCAAGTATCAATGTCAGTATGCAAAACAGAGAATCTATAAGCTTTTCGGGGGAAATGGAGTAAATAATGTGCCAATTTATCAATGTGCCAATGTGCCAATTGGCTGCGCTATCTTCTATTGGTACATTGATCAGATTGGCATATTGGCACATTATTTCATTGGCACATTATTCCTCCTCTCCTTTCAATATCGGAAGGCAAATTTGATATTTCACAGCCAGAATACGGGTTATGAACACACTGCATCCGCTTATAATTTGTGTGATCATCGTATCTATTCCTAAAAGATGACACAACCAGTAGACAATGCCCCCCACCACACAAGCCATTGCATAAATTTCCTTGCGGAATATCAAGGGGATTTCATTGATAAACACATCACGAATTACTCCACCGGCGGCACCGGTGATACTGCCCATGATAATAGCTACCCAAAAAGGATATCCCAACGCTATACTTTTTCCCACACCGACTACGGTAAATAAGGCGAGCCCTACACTGTCAAATATAAAAAAAGTATTGTGCAGATGAATTAAGTGTTTACCGAAAAAAATAACCCACAACAAAGCCATTCCGGTACAAATAAGATAGACAGGATCCGTCATCCACCCCGGAGTGACGTCCAGCAATACATCACGGATCGTACCACCTCCAATGGCAGTGGCCAACCCCACCACATATGCTCCGAACCAATCAAAACGCTTGGCAGAAGCTAAACGGATACCACTGATTGCAAAAGCAAACGTACCTATAAAATCAAGAATCTGAACAAATGTCGGCATATCTAAAGTTTTTTGTCTACAAAGGAACAAATAATTCCGCAAGAAAGCGTACATTTGTTTCTTGAAAATAGACGGAAGAACGATATAATATAGATAAAAGAACGATATGAAAATAACTATTGTTGCCGGGGCACGCCCTAACTTTATGAAAATAGCGCCTATCACGCGTGCCATTGATGCTGCACGGGCGCAAGGCAGAAGTATCTCTTACCGGCTGGTATATACCGGAAAGCGTGAGGATACCAGCTTGGACGCTTCCTTGTTTGCCGATCTTCATATGAAAGAACCCGATGTGTTTTTGGAAGTGACCGACAGCAATGCCACTCAACTGGCCTCCGGCATAATGGTTGCATTCGACAAAGAGCTGACCGAGAATCCGGCCCATATCGTCCTTGTGGTAGACGATCTCACAGCGACAATGAGTTGCGCCATCGTTGCCAAGAAACAAGGTATCAAGGTAGCGCACCTTGTTGCCGGTACCCGTTCGTTCGACATGAATATGCCTAAAGAAGTAAACCGGATGATAACGGATGGATTATCGGATTATCTCTTTACAGCCGGTATGGTAGCCAACCGTAACTTGAATCAGACGGGAACGGAAAAGGAAAATGTATATTATGTGGGAAATATCCTTATCGATAACATTCGTTACAACCGGAATCATTTTATCCGCCCGCTTTGGCTTTCCGTATTGGGAGTAAAGGAAGGAGACTATATACTGCTCACCCTCAACAGACGTGTGCTTCTGAACAATAAAGAGAATCTGCGCCGGCTCATGGAAACGATCTTGGAAAAGGCGGCCGGTATGCCGGTTGTCGCTCCTGTCCATACCTACGTACGTGATGCTATCAAAGGGCTCAGCATTTCGGCTCCGAACCTGCACATCATGCCACCGCAAAGTTATCTTTCTTTTGGATATCTGATGAATAAAGCCAAGGGTATCATTACGGATTCGGGTAATGTGGCCGAAGAGTCCACCTTTTTAGGAATCCCCTGCATTACACTTAACAACTATTCCGAACACCCGGAAACCTGGCGCATCGGAACCAATGAACTGGTTGGAGAAGACCCGGCGGCACTGAGCAAGGCAATGGATGTATTGATGCGGGACGAATGGAAACACGGCGAACTGCCCGAACGCTGGGACGGACGGACAGCCGACAGAATTGTACAGATTTTGTTGTCCTGATTCTTGGCGGTCACGTCATTAATCCGGTTTCTTTTGAGATAAGAAATTACACAAATAACCTAATTTGTAAAAAGCAAAAAGCTTCAACGAAGGTCTTCGGCTGGTAAGATTGCTTACCAGCCTTTTTTCATTATTCCGGAACAGAAAAGCAACCAAAGGAGCCATTCCTAAACGTTTTACACAAGCGTACCACCGCAATAACTTGACATGCGAATGCATCTGTTCGATATGTCCGTCCAAATTACGGACCGCCCGGCGGATTTTCATCAGAAATTGCTCACTATTCTCTTCCACCAGATGATAGACCGGATTGTCGATGTGTAGAATCTCTACTCCGGCCTGCTCCAGTTGCATGCCAAACAGAGTATCCTCGTATCCCAGATGAAACGTCTCATCAAAACGGACTTTCAGAAAAGCATCCCGGCATATCACAAAATTCATACTGATAAATCGATTATAAGGTTCCCTGTTTCTCTGTCCGGCAGATTGTTCTTCAACAGCCATTCCGTATTTATAACGCAATATGGCATTGGCAGGAATACTCTTACGCGGATAAATGAATCCGCCACAAACCACCCGGCCGGTACGCGCCACTTGCAGATATTCCTCCAAAAACGATTCCGATACGGGCATAACGTCCGAATCCAGAAACAACAGATAAGGATATCGGGCTTCTGAAGCCAGATAATTACGAATACGTGCAGGCCCTTGATTCTCTTCTTGTTGCAGATAGCGACATCCTTGCCACTCTGTCATTTTGCGATTTTGCTGACGAATGTTTTCGCATGACGCGTCATCTGCCAACAGAATTTCAAAAGGTATTCGCAAAGCGATTGCTTGTTTGTACATCTTTTCGATCAGAGACAAACAAACAGCATTGTAAGTAGGTATCAGTATAGAAATCATTATCAATCATAATTATAGGAGACAAAAGTAATACAAAAAAGGTTATTAAGAACAAACTATTCGAGAGTTATTTACTAACTTTGCCGACTCATGTTGAAGTATATGATGAAACAACGATATAAGAAGCACATTTTACTATTTTCTGCCGCATCCTCTTTTGCGCAGTTAAAAGGAGTTATCACCGACTCGATTACGCACGAGCCTTTAATGTATATTTCGGTTTATTACGAAGGAAAAGGCGTGGGCGGAGTATCCAACGCCAACGGCGAGTATCAGATTGAAACGCGAAAAGGATGGAACGAAGTCACATTCTCATCTGTCGGTTACCGCACGAAAGTAATAAAAATCACTCCGGGACAAAAAGTATTGAATGTACAGATGGCTCCGGACGATGTGATGTTGACGGAAGTGGTTGTAAAACCCAAGAAAGAGAAATATTCGAAGAAGAATAACCCGGCCGTAGACTTTATGCGGAAGGTCATCGAGCATAAAAAAGCGCAAAGGCTGGATGAAAACGAATATTACCAGTATGACCAATACGAGAAGATGAAGATGTCCCTCAATGACATCACTCCCGAAAAGATGGAGAAAGGAATCTATAAGAAATATTCATTCCTTCTGGATCAGATCGAAGTATCCGAAGCCACTAACAGTCTTATTCTTCCTATCTCGATACAGGAGACTGCATCACAAACGGTATTCCGTAAAGATCCGGAAAGCAAAAAGACAATTATCAAAGGAATGAACTCCAATGGTATCAATGAATTCTTTTCTACAGGTGACATGCTCGGAACGGTATTGCAAGACGTTTTTACCAATGTGAACATCTACGATGACGAAATCCGCCTGCTACAAAGACGTTTTACCAGCCCTATTGCCAAAGAAGGAATCAACTTCTACAAATATTACCTGATGGATACTTTGACGGTGGACAAAGATACGTGTGTACATCTGACTTTTGTGCCGCAAAATTCACAGGATTTCGGTTTCACAGGACACCTGTACGTACTGAAAGATTCTACCTACGCCGTAAAGAAATGCATAATGAACTTGCCTAAAAAGACAGGTGTGAACTTTGTAAACCAACTGAACATCGTACAGCAATACGAGCAATTACCCAACGGGAACTGGGTATTGATGGACGACGATATGCTGGTAGACCTTGCATTGGTAAAATCGACGGGGGGGATACAGGTACAACGGGTGACGAAATACAGCAACTATAAATTCGACCCCATTGAGCCGCGTATGTTCCGGCTGAAAGGATCGGTTATAAAGGAAGCAGATATGCTATCTAAGAGTGATGAGTACTGGGCTGAAGTCCGCCAAGTACCGTTGAGCAAGACCGAAAGCACCATGGATGTATTCATGAACCGGATTGAACAGATTCCGGGATTCAAATATATCATCTTCGGTGCCAAAGCTGTGATTGAGAACTTCGTAGAAACTACCGGTCCTAAAAAGCCGAGTAAGTTCGACTTCGGTCCCATTAATACTACCATATCGAATAACTATGTAGACGGACTCCGCCTGCGACTCAGTGGTATGACGACTGCCCATCTCAATCCGCATTGGTTCGTAAACGGATATGGTGCCTATGGTTTCAAAGACCACCGTTGGAAATA
>OHRL01001627.1_pt1 | contig 11531 bp, 8 predicted proteins | sample 1578331 | NCBI WGS metagenome assembly OHRL01 (sample SAMEA3879608, study PRJEB24766) | human gut metagenome | biome: human-associated habitat; feature: feces | place: USA | collected 1985/1987
TTCAAAAAGAGAATCTCTATGGGGTAGGGGAAGTGCACCTTTTCAGCGTAGGATTCTAGCAATTTATACACAACAAAAGCAAAAAGAGGGATGCGAAAAAACTCAATCGAGTTTTTTCACATCCCCTTTACAGCATTCCGGCAAACACAGAGGCTCCAACCACAGTCAAAAGCCCTGCCACTGCAATAGCCAGACTGCTCATAGCTCCTTCTACCTGCCCCATTTCCATAGCTTTTGCGGTTCCAATAGCGTGAGATGCAGTTCCAAGGGCCAGCCCCTTTGCAATGGGATGTTCAATCTTAAAAATCTTGCATACAAACTCTGCCATCACATTTCCAAGAATCCCCGTAATAATAATAGAAGCTACTGTAATGGTCACAATTCCTCCCAACTCTTCGGAAATCCCCATGCCTATAGCTGTGGTTATAGATTTTGGCAGCAAGGTCACATACTGTTCATGAGTCAGGCCAAACAGTATGGATAGTCCCAACACACTCACCAGGCTTGCCAGAACTCCACAAATAATTCCGGCTGCCACCGCCTTAAAATTTTTCTTCAGCAAAGACAGCTGTTCATACAAAGGCACTGCCAGACATACAGTTGCCGGAGTCAGCAGATAACTGATATACTTTGCCCCTTCATTATACTGCTCATAATCAATATCCAGAACCACCAGCACTGCCATCACGCAAAGCACTGCCAAAAGCAGAGGATTTAAAATTGCCAGCTTAAATTTCTTTTTCAACAGCAGTCCCACTTCATAGGCAACAAGACTGATAACTGCTCCAAAAAATACGGAGTCAATGAGAAACTTTTCCATTCTTTTTTTCTCCTTTTCTTATGATTTTCTGCGCTACCTGGCCTGTTACTGCCATAACAATGATTGTGGTAAGAAGTGTAATCAACACAACCGGAATCCATACAGGCTGCAGGGCAGGCCAGGAATCCAGAAGCCCAACCCCCGCCGGAATAAACATAACCGGCATAATTTCTATCAAAAAATCTGCTGCTGCCTTTACCTGATGTACCTTTAACATCCCCGTAGTCAGCGCCACAAGCATAAGTACCAGGCCATATACACTTGCAGGAATAGGCAGGGGAATCAGAATACGCAGCAGCTCTCCAAGCAGGGAAATAAACAAAATAATGGCAAATTGCCGCAAATATTTCATATGAAAACCTCTTTTCTTTTGTCTGAATCTCATGTCACCCATTCATTATAGGCATTCTGAAAAATGAAGTCAACTTTTTCTCTCTGGAAATATGGACAAAGTTATCCCACTGTGATAGCATAAATTCAGAATTATTACCTAAAATATACAAAAAAGGAGTTTAAAGCCATGAATGTAAAAGAACGTTTTTTGAAATATATTTCTGTTGATACAACCTCAGCCCCTTCTTCTACAACCTTTCCAAGTACTAAAAGCCAGTTGGATTTTGCTGCTTCTCTGGTAAAAGAAATGAAGGAAATGGGACTTATAGATGTAAGCTGTGATGAAAATGGCTATGTTTTTGGCACCATTCCTGCTACCATTGAAAATTATCAGGGGCCTGTACTGGGATTTATTTCTCATATGGACACAGCTCCCGCCTCTTCTGGAGCAAACATTTGTCCCCGCATAATTGAAAACTATGATGGAAAAGAAATTGTTCTGAATCAGGAAAAAAACATTCTTATGAGTCCCGCAGAATTTGAAAATTTGAAAAAATATCAGGGACAGGATTTAATTGTTACAGACGGAACCACCTTATTAGGAGGTGATGATAAGGCCGGTCTTGCAGAAATTCTCACAGCAGCAGAATATTTCCTTACCCATCCTGAAATCCCTCATGGTACTATCCGCGTTGGGTTTACTCCGGATGAAGAAATCGGCCAGGGCGCTGACCGCTTCGATGTAGAACGCTTTGGTGCTGACTTTGCCTACACCATGGACGGAGGAGAATGTGGGGAACTGGAATACGAAAACTTCAATGCAGCCGAAGCTATGGTAGAAATTACAGGATTAAGCATCCATCCCGGTTCTGCCAAGAATAAAATGAGAAATGCATTGAGCCTTGCTATGGAATTTGAAGGTCTTATGCCTCCAGCTCAGAAACCAGAGCATACAGAGCACAGAGAAGGCTTCATTCATCTGGATACTATGAAAGGTTCTGTGGAGCATGCCACTATGGAATATATTATCCGCGATCACGATAAAAACCTGTTCCAGAAGAAAAAAGAAATTATGACACAGGCAGCTTCCTATATGAATCAAAAATATGGGGAAGGCACCGTAGATTTGCAGATTGAAGATTCTTATTTCAATATGAAAGAAAAAATCGAACCTCATATGCACCTTGTGGATAGTGTCCTGTCCGTTTATGAAAAGCTGGATATTCAGCCAAAGGTAGTTCCTATTCGTGGCGGCACAGATGGCGCCAGACTTTCCTACATGGGTCTGCCTTGTCCAAACCTGGGAACCGGAGATCACAACTGCCACGGTCATTTTGAATTTGTATGTGTTCAGTCCATGGAGAAATGTGTAGAAGTAATCATTGAATTGGCAAAACTTTATGCAACATTTCAAACGTCAAAAGAGCTTTGCAGCATTTCACCGCAAAGCTCTTTTCCTATTTTACCCAGCCACCTGATTTCCAGTATAAAGCTGGTAATATTTTCCTTTCTCTGCCATCAATTCCTCATGAGAACCTCTCTCAATAATCCGTCCCTGCTCCAAAACCATAATGCAGTCGCTGTTTCTGACAGTAGAAAGCCTGTGTGCGATAACAAATGTAGTACGGCCATGCATGAGCTTATCCATGCCGTCCTGAACAATACGCTCGGTACGTGTATCAATTGAGCTTGTAGCCTCATCGAGGATGAGCACAGGCGGATCGGCGATAGCGGCACGCGCAATGGCTAGAAGCTGGCGCTGGCCTTGGCTTAGGTTTGCACCGTCACCTGTCAGTACAGTATTGTAGCCGTCAGGAAGCTGGCGGATAAACGTATCGGCGTTTGCCAGGCGGGCAGCTGCGTATACTTCATCATCTGTGGCATCAAGCTTGCCGTAGCGGATGTTTTCCATGACAGTAGCTGTGAAAAGGTGGGTATCCTGCAAAACAATGCCAAGAGAGTGGCGCAGATCAGCCTTTTTAATCTTGTTTATATTGATGCCGTCATATCTTATCTTGCCGTCTGCTATATCGTAGAAGCGGTTGATAAGGTTAGTGATGGTAGTCTTTCCAGCTCCGGTGGTGCCAACAAAGGCAATCTTCTGACCGGGTGTTGCAAAAAGATCCACATCGTGCAGTACAATTTTCTCAGGCACATATCCGAAATCCACATCGTCAAATACCACATCGCCCTCGAGTTTTTTGTAGTCCACAGAGCCGTCAGCCTGATGAGTATGCTTCCATGCCCATAAGCCGGTGTGCTCAGGTGTTTCAGTGAGTTTTCCGTTTTCTTCCTTAGCATTTACCAGTGTGACATAGCCCTCGTCAGTCTCAGGCGCTTCATCGAGCAGTGAGAAGATACGGTCGCATCCGGCAAGTGCCATGATGATACTGTTGAACTGCTGGCTGACCTGCGAGATAGGCATGTTAAAGCTCTTGTTAAAGGTCAGAAAGCTCGCAAGCTTACCAAGGGTCAGACCGCCAAAGCCTGAAAGAGCCATAACACCGCCGGCAAGAGCGCAGAGCACGTAGCTTAGATTTCCAATCTGTGCGTTTACAGGACCGAGCATGTTGGAGTACATGTTGGCATTGTAGGCGCTTTCAAAGAGTTCATCGTTTATTTTGTCGAAGGCTTCAATATTTTCCTGCTCGTGGGTAAATACCTTGACGACCTTCTGGCCGTTGAGCATTTCCTCGATGAAGCCGTTAACCTTGCCGAGGTCGCGCTGCTGCGCAAGGAAATAGCGGCTGGAGAAGCCTGCAAATTTCTTTGTCACGACTGTTGTTACGATTACCATCACGATAGTTAGTACGGTGAGTGGAATATTTAATATGACCATTGAAACAAAAACGCTCACAACAGTGATAGCACTGTTAAGTATCTGCGGAAGACTCTGGCTGATGAGCTGGCGGAGTGTATCGATATCGTTTGTATAAATTGACATGATATCGCCGTGCGCATGTGAGTCAAAGTATCGGATTGGCAGATCCTGCATATGGGAAAAGAGCTCAACACGCAGGTTCTTAATGGTGCCCTGAGATACGTAGATCATTATTTTGCTGTATGCAAACGTACTGATGACGCCGATGCCGTAGAATACGGCGACCCTTCCCATTGCTGCAAGGAGTGGTCCGTAGTCGGGACTTCCTGTCTTAAGCAGTGGTACTATATAGTCATCAATCAAATTTTTGGTAAACATGGTTCCCTGCACATTTGCAAGTACACTGACAAAGATACATATCACAACAATTATGCAGGCCGGTAAATATTTCTTGAAAATAAATCCCATGAGGCGCGCAAAAAGCTTACCGGGATTTTTAATTTTGGGTTTTGGACCTCGTGGTCCTCTTGGTCCTGGCATCAGGCAGCACCTCCTTCATCAAAGTCTCCTCCGCCGTTTGTCTGGGAATCGTAAACATCGCGGTAGATTTCATTATTTTTAAGCAGATTTTCGTGAGTGTCAAAGCCGTCCACTTTTCCGTCATTCATCACGATGATACGGTCAGCATCCATGACTGATGAGATACGCTGTGCGATGATGAGCTTAGTGGTTCCCGGTATTGTTTTTGCGAGGGCAGCACGGATTTTTGAATCTGTTGCTGTATCTACAGCCGAGGTGCTGTCATCGAGTATGAGTATCCTTGGCTTTTTAAGCAGAGCCCTTGCGATACACAGACGCTGCTTCTGGCCACCGGATACGTTGGTTCCGCCCTGCTCTATGTAGGTGTTGTACTTGTCAGGGAAGGACTCAATAAAGTCATCGGCGCATGCCATTTTGCAGGCATCAATACACTCATCTGTGGTAGCGTTTTTGTCACCCCAGCGCAGATTTTCGAGTATGGTGCCCGAGAAAAGCACGTTCTGCTGGAGCACGACAGCTACCTTGTTTCTGAGAGTGTCCATGTCGTATTCACGCACATCGTGGCCTCCGACGATTACAGAGCCGGTGTCTGTGTCGTAGAGACGGCTTATCAGGTTTACAAGGGAAGATTTCGAGCTTCCGGTTCCTCCTATGATGCCGATGGTCTCACCGGATTTTATGTCTAGATTTATATCTGACAGAACCGGAGTTTCAGCGGTGTCTGAATATCTGAAGGTTACATGCTTAAAGCTTATGCTTCCGTCAGGTACATCGTAAAGCGGCTCCTTAGGATTGTGCAGTGTGCTCTGTTCATTTAATACCTCGCTGATTCGTCTTGCGGATGCGAGTGAGAGTGAAATCATTACAAACACCATGGAGAGCATCATGAGGTTCATCAGAATATTCATGCAATAGGTGAGAAGAGCCATCAGATCACCTGTAGTGAGAGTGCTGCTTACCACCATATGAGCTCCGAGCCAGCTTATTAACAGGATGCAGGCATACACTGTAAACTGCATGAGCGGAGAGTTGTATACCACAAGGCTTTCTGCCTTCACAAATACGTCGTAGATATTTTGTGCTGCCTTTGAAAAACGTTTCTTCTCATAATCCTCACGGACGTATGCCTTTACAACGCGGATAGCGGATACGTTTTCCTGTACGCTTTCGTTCAGGTCATCATAGCGCTTGAAGGCTCTGTCGAAGTATTTCATGGCCGCCTTGCTGATGAAAAGCAGTAAAGCTCCAAGCAAAATGACAGCGATTAAATATATTGTCGCAAGGCGAGGGCTGATGAAAAATGACATAGCCATCGCACATATTATGGATGCAGGGGCTCTCATAGCCATGCGAAGCAGCATCATGTAAGCATTCTGGATGTTGGTCACATCGGTTGTCATACGTGTGACAAGACTCGCGGATGAAAATCTGTCGATATTTGCAAAGGAAAAGGTCTGGATGTTGCGGAACATTGCAGCACGCAGATTCTTTCCAAAGCCCATGGCGGCCTTTGCACCATATTTTGCACCGAGACATCCTGTCAAAAGACCAAACAGTGCTGCGACAATCATCCACACACCCATGATATAGATATGCCTTGTGTCGCCCATATTGACACCGTTGTCGATGATTGATGCCATGAGAAGAGGGATTATGGTATCCACAGCCACCTCAAGCAGCATGAAAACAGGTGTCGCAATCGAAGCCCATTTGTATTCCTTTATTTGGGCACCTAGTGTTTTTAACATATGTTTTGTCCTTTCTTCTTATATTTCGTATTTGATTAAAACAAACTTCCCACATTTATGGTAATGTGGTTAACTAAAAAAATACTTGCATTTAATTAGTTAGTGTGCTAACTATATTATAGATATACTTTTTTTATTGTCAAGAAAAATCTATGAAAGGATTTCAGATATGAAGGAGTTTACACCGGATAAATACTTAGGACACAAGATAAACCGCATCAGCAGGAGTATAGACAAATATTTTGACAGAAAAAGGTGCAGTAAAACAGAATGTATACCGCGAAGCCAGGGTATGATGATTGGATATATAATGGATAATCAGGACCAAAATATATTTCAAAAGGATATCGAAGCAAAGTTTCATCTGTCAGGAGCCACAGTGACAAATATGCTTAAAAGTCTTGAGAAAAACGGCTATATTGTGCGCACACCTATGGAAAATGATGCAAGGCTTAAGAGGATTGAGCTGACGCAGAAAGCACTGGACCACGAAAACAGGGTGAGGGAAAATATAATGGTAATAGAGGAAGCCATGCACGAAGGCTTTTCTAAGGAGGAGTTTAACATGATGCTTGGCTTTTTGGACAGAGTGATTGACAATATGGAAAAGCTTAACAAGTAACAAAATAATTACAGAGTTGAAAAAGTAGCATAAATATTGTGGCTTTTTTTGTGCAATAAGTCAAAATGCTACAAAATATTGTTGAGCGTATTGACATAGCAACAATATCTTGTATAATTTAGATTGTCATCAAAAGACAGATGCACAGATTTGTATTAAATAATATGGCATTTTATATGTAGCTATATCGTAATTGTTTGGTGAAAAGCCCGCTTTACATTGCAGGGCAGTGACATGAATTAATGATTACATCTCATTTATAGCTGCATATTTTGTGCCATTACACATGATAAAATACATATATATAGTATTTGCATTGAATGATAATACTATATATAGTACACTACATTATATGGAATATAGTATACAGAGAGGAGAAATTTACATGAAAATCATCAAGCGAAGCGGCAGTGAGGACATATTTGATGCAGCCAAAATTGTAGCTGCCATTAGAAAGGCAAACGATTCAGTGCTAGACTATGAGAAGCTTACTGCTGATCAGATTGAGGAAATTGCAAGCAACGTGGAGACTGCATGTGAGAACATGAAGCGCTCTCCAAGCGTTGAGGAGATACAGGATATGGTGGAGAACCAGCTTATGAACAAGCGTGCCTTTACCGTAGCCAGAAACTACATTACTTACAGATATAAGAGAGCCATCGTCCGTAAGTCAAACTCTACGGACCAGCAGATTCTTAGCCTTCTTGAGTGCAATAACGAGGAGGTAAAGCAGGAAAACTCCAACAAGAATCCTACTGTAAACAGCGTGCAGCGTGACTACATGGCAGGTGAGGTGAGCAAGGATATCACACGCCGTTTCCTGCTTCCTGAGGATATAGTGGAGGCTCATGAGAAGGGGCTTATCCATTTCCACGATGCAGATTATTTTGCACAGCATATGCACAACTGCTGTCTTGTAAACCTTGAGGACATGCTTCAGAACGGCACAGTAATCAGTGAGACTATGATTGACACACCAAAGAGCTTTTCAACAGCCTGCAACATTGCTACACAGGCTATCGCACAGATTGCCAGCTCACAGTATGGTGGACAGAGTATATCGCTTGCTCATCTGGCACCATTTGTACAGGTCAGTCGTGAGAAGTTCAGAAAGCAGGTGCAAAAGGAATTCGAGAGCGTAGGCCTTGATTTGGATGAAGAAAAAATCAACGAGGTAGCAGAGCTTCGTGTCAAGGAAGAAATCAACCGCGGTGTGCAGATGATTCAGTATCAGGTCATCACGCTCATGACTACAAACGGACAGGCACCGTTTATCACAGTATTCATGTACCTGAATGAGGTATCCGATCCGCAGACAAAGGCAGATCTTGCCGCAATCATTGAGGAGATGCTGCACCAGAGAATAAAGGGCGTAAAGAACGAAAAGGGTGTATATATCACACCGGCATTCCCTAAGCTCATATATGTGCTTGAGGATGATAATATCACAGAGGATTCAAAGTACTGGAATCTCACAGTGCTTGCGGCACAGTGTTCTGCAAAGAGAATGGTGCCTGATTATATTTCAGAGAAGGTCATGAAGGAGCTTAAGGACGGAGATGTGTATACATGCATGGGCTGCCGTTCATTCCTCACAGTGGACAGATGCTCACAGACAGCAGGCAATGTGGCACATGCCAAGAACTTTGATCCAAACAAGCGTAAATACTATGGTCGTTTCAACCAGGGTGTAGTCACCTTAAATCTCGTTGATGTGGCATGCTCATCAGAAAAGGATGAGGAAAAATTCTGGAAGATACTTGATGAGAGACTTGAGCTGTGTCACAGAGCACTTATGTGCAGACATAAGAGGCTTCTTGGTACCAAATCCGATGTAGCACCGATTCTCTGGCAGAACGGAGCACTTGCACGTCTGAAAAAGGGAGAGGTGATAGACCCATTATTATTTAACGGATACTCAACAATCTCACTCGGCTATGCAGGACTTTGTGAGTGTGTGCGCTATATGAAGGGAGTATCACACACAGAGCCAAAGGAAGGCACACCGTTTGCACTTAAGGTAATGCAGCGCTTAAACGATGCATGTGAGCAGTGGAAAAAGGAGTCAAACATCGATTTCAGTATATATGGCACACCGCTTGAGTCTACCACCTATAAGTTTGCTAAGTGCTTACAGAAGCGCTTTGGTATCATCAAGGGTGTTACCGACAAGAACTATATTACAAATAGCTACCATGTGCATGTAACAGAGAAGATTAATGCATTTGACAAGCTAAAGTTTGAGTCTCAGTTCCAGAAGCTGTCTCCGGGTGGCGCTATCAGCTACGTGGAGGTACCAAACATGCAGGACAATATCCCTGCAGTGCTTTCAGTAATGCAGTACATTTACGACAATATCATGTACGCAGAGCTGAATACAAAGAGCGACTATTGCCAGGTATGCGGCTACGACGGAGAAATCAAAATCGTAGAGGAAGAGGGCTCAGGCAAGCTTATCTGGGAGTGCCCACACTGTGGCAATCGTGACCAGAACAAGATGAGTGTAGCCCGCCGTACATGCGGCTATATAGGCACACAGTTCTGGAATCAGGGAAGAACCCAGGAGATTAAAGAGCGAGTGCTTCATCTGTAGAAGTTAAAGGAATTGTATTTGAGACAGACCATTTCAGCACATTTGCCTTTGTAAAGGTAAATACCAATGCAGGTACTAAAGCAGCTCTTCTAAAAGCACAACATAACGCATAAGAAAAAATAAAATAAAACCGTCGTACCGGAGCCGTAAATAGCAGGGTACGACGGTTTTACTTATGTGCTTTACTGATTAATTACTTTAATTATTCATCAAACTTTTCGGCTTTATCGAAAAGCTCATAAACCTCTTTTGAAGGCTCATTTGTGCAAAGTGTCACAACAACGGCTGCGATAAGTCCTAAAACAAATCCCGGCAGCAGCTCGTAGATTCCGGTTGATGTGAGGAATGCATACCACAATATATCAACGGCAGCACCTGTTATGATTCCTGCAACAGCACCCTTGAAGTTAAAGCGCTTCCAGAAGAGGCTGAGCATGATTGCAGGTCCAAAGGCAGCTCCAAAGATACCCCATGCATTGGAAACAAGTGCCATGATAGAGCCGGCATTAGGGTTTGATGCGATGATGAGTGCTGCAACAGAGATTCCAAGAACGACAATACGGCCGGTCCACATCATCTCTTTGTCACTTGCCTTACCTTTTCTGATGACAGGCTTGTACACATCACTCGAGAAAGCAGATGAAGCAGCAAGCAGCTGGCTGTCTGCGGTACTCATGGAAGCGGCAAGCACTGCTGAGAGGAGTATACCTGAGATAACACCCGGGAAAATCTTTCTTACAATCTGGATGAAAACAAGAGAGTTTTCATTGATTGATTCGTCAAAGCCAAGGAAAAGTCTTCCGATTACTCCGATTAAGGTTGCAAAAAATACAATAAGCAGAGTCCATGTGATTCCTATTTTTGCTGATTTTTTCAAATCCTTCTGTGATTTGATGGACATGAATCTGATGATGATATGTGGCATACCAAAGTAACCAAGTCCCCATGCCAGTCCGGACACGATATCCTGCCAGCTTGAGAATGGATTTAAGTAACCGTCCGGGAGTGCTGACATAGATGATGTATCAAGCATAAATGCTGCAAAAATCGGTGCTATAAACATAGAACCAAGCACGAGCATGCCCTGGAAAAAATCGGTCCAGCATACAGCCGAGAAGCCGCCGAGGAAGGTATAGCCTACGATGACAACTGCTGCAAGATACATGGCAATCTGTGGATCCATTCCTATTACAGTGTGGAAAAGAGTACCACATGCCTTTACGCTCGATGCCGCATAAATAGTGTATGCAACCAAAAACACAATTGCACAAATCACCTGCAGTGCAAGTGATTTGGACAGGAATCTGTTGGTCAGATACTGCGGAATGGTGATGGAGTCGTTTGCTACAATCGAGAATTTTCTCAGTCTAGGGGCCTCTAGCAGCCAGCTTATAGTGTAGCCGATTGCAAGTCCTACAGGAATCCATACCTGACCTAAGCCCAGTGCATAGATAGAAGTAGGAAGTCCCATGAGTACCCATGCACTCATGTCTGAGGCTCCGGCTGACAGCGCCGCAACCCATGGTCCCATCTCACGTCCGCCGAGAAAGTAGGTCTTTTCTCCGCCGTTTCTGTTTTTCACGAAGAAGAAGATACCGATACCCAGCATGCACAGCAGATAGACGATAAATACAATAATTTCTGATGTTTTCATTTGTAGTACCTCTTTAATAGTTTATTTAGTAACCATGCTACCACGTTAGCGTGATAAAGGCAAGAAAAACTTTCTCTTGACGAATCCCTTGCGTTGACATATCATAGTATATAAGTGAAAGGGAGTAGCCGGCACGAAAGTGCTTACTTATCCGTCAGTACGATTGCTCATACATATCATACATATATGACAGCAATCCGGAGAGTGATTAAATGGCGAGACTTTTGTTGTTTTATACAGCAGAAGTGTCGCCTTTTTTGTATATAAAAGCCTTCTGCTGATAAGACATAGATGTAACTATCAATTAATCATGCATCCTTAAAAAGGACAGCAGAAGGAGGAAAATTATGATTTTTGTAGCAATTTTACTGCTTATAGCAGGCTTTGTAGCACTGGTGAA